>ERZ842401.5286-NODE-5286-length-14427-cov-4.493251_pt1 | contig 14427 bp, 15 predicted proteins | sample MGYA00521270_ERZ842401 | MGnify/ENA primary metagenome ERZ842401 (study PRJEB31892, sample SAMEA3878208) | bioreactor metagenome | biome: Moose rumen | place: Sweden | collected 2011-10 | study: EMG produced TPA metagenomics assembly of the PRJEB12797 data set... | reverse complement strand
TATATACGACAAAGTCGCTTTCGAATTCTTGCGACAAATTCCCTTACGAATAATAGATTTTACCGTGATTCAATGCGAAGTGTTGACATTTCACATTTTAAATGTTAAAATAAAGAAGAGTACGTTTAGAGAGGAGATGCGATGAGGCACAAAATTATTTCTGTGTTTCTTGTTATCGCAGCATTGGTTTTAACTACAGTACAGATTGCCCCCTCTTTGTTGCAAAAGGACCCGCACAGGGCCGTCCAGAACACGCTTGTTGCTTCCCACATTTATGACTCATTGAGCAGGAGCGTTGAAAGACCAATCATCGTCGCCAGGAGCATGAGTGCGGATACATTCCTGAAGACTGCCCTTGAAGATGAAAATTCCGTGGAAAAAGAGGAGATGGAGCGGTTGATGGGCTCCTACCTTACCGCTATCAAGGATAAATTCGGCTATATAGCGGCATTTGTCATTTCAGAAAAAACACACCGCTATTATACGCCGAAGGGCATAGACAAGATTGTAAATCCGCAGAATGACCCCTACGACATCTGGTACCAGCTTTTTTTGGATTCCGGCAAGGACTTGGATTTGGACACTGACCGTGATCAGGTAAACGGCTATCGATGGACGGTGTTTGTAAACACCCGTGTTATCGGCGCGGATGGCTCCCTCCTCGGCGTGTGCGGGGTGGGGCTCTTTATGGATGACCTGCAGGAGCTGGTTTCAAGCTCGGAAAAAGAGTACGGGGTAAGAATCAACCTCATTGATCCGGAGGGGCTTGTCCAAGTGGACACGGATTCCAGCAACATCGAGAACGCCTACATTTCCGAAGCAATCGCAGACAATGCGACTGCGGATGCCTTTACGTATACTGAGCGCAGGTTTGGCGGCTTCCGCATAACTCGTTATCTGTCGGAACTTGAGTGGTATCTTGTTGTGCAGGGAGTCAGCAAGATTGAAAGCCGCACTAGCGTAAAGATTTCCCTTGTAATCCTCTATGCCCTCCTTGTCCTGAGCCTTATTTCTGTGTTCTTTGGGAAAAATGGCATTGCAAGGCATGAGCTGGTCAAATCTTCTTCCTCTGAGGATGAGCTCACAGGGCTGCCGAACCGCAATTACCTCAAAGACTCTTACGGAGAGCTGGGCGTTTTCAACACGACCCGCTACAAATCGCTCGCCGTATTCGATATTGACCGTTTTAAGGAAGCAAACGAGACTATGGATGGCGATGAAGTCATCCTCCTCGTTGTTGACTTTGCAAAAAAAGTGATAGGCGATCGCGGGCTTTTGTTCCGTTGGAGCGGGGACGAATTCGTCGCGTTTCTTGAAATGACTGCGGATGAAGCAGAAGAGAAATTCAAGATTTTCTGCGCAGAGGTGAAGAGCCGGATTGCTGTGACGGTATCTGTGGGCATTATCGAGGTGGACCTTTCAGAAAGCATAAAGACGAATTATCACAGGGCTGTGCAACCGTGTTATGCCGTAAAAGAAGCTGGTGGTAACGGAGTCTGCAGGCGATGAATAAGAAGCCGAAATATTCCTTGAAAGTTCAATTCATTGTCAGCGTTGTGGCGGGCATTGCCTTTGTCTTTGCCTTTATGGCAGCCCTTTTTCTCTTTATGCAGTCCCGTATGGTAAAGGAATATTGCGAGCAGGCAATCAGGCTTATATCGGAGAAAAAAATACTTGAGCTTAACGCCTGTTTCACCACCATAGAAAAGTCCGTGAATGAGGCGGAGACATATATTCTGGAAAGCATTGATGAAGATAGAATTTTAACTGATTCTGAATATGAAAAAGATTACATGGCGCAGCTTTCAAAAGAGTTGGTTCGTCTTGCAGGCTTTGCAAAAGGGGCAGTCTCCGTATATTTTAGGATGAATTTGGAAAGATTCGGAGGAAGTCGAGGCATTTTTTTGGAATGGAGCACAAGCGGCTTTTTGGGCGTGAAGCCTACAGATTTGACACAGTATTCTCCTACGGATATGGAGCGTGTCGGCTGGTATTACACCCCGATCTGGAAAGGCGCTCCGGTCTGGCTGCCCCCTTATGAGAACAAAAATATAAATATCCACATGATTTCCTATGTCATTCCGATTTATAGGAGCGATGAGCTTTTGGGCGTGGTCGGGATGGATATAAACCTTGCGACGCTTAAGGATATCATTGATTCTTTGCCGCTTGAAGATTTGCTTGGCGTGCTGATTGGCACAGAAAACAGTCTTGTGTATTTCACTAATGCGCATTTCTACCAGAAATCACTGGAATATTCTGCTGATGTTTCTGCCATAGCGGAGCTGTTTGCAAGCTCGGAAAGCGCAGGGCTTGAAAAATTCTTCTGGAATTCTGAGTTGCACTACGGACTGATGACGCCACTGGAAAACGGAATGTCGCTCGTGCTTGCCATGTCGCAGAAGGCCTTCTCAAAAGTGAAGATGAGGCAGCTGCTTACACTTCTCGTTTGCTTTGTGCTTGTCTCTCTTTTGATCTTTGCCCTTTTGTTTTTTATAGTAAAAAACGTCATCCGCCCCATCAGGACAATCACTGGCACCACGTTCAAGCTGGCGCGAGGTGAGCTTAATCTTGAAATTCCCTATAAGTCAAAGAATGAGCTGGGTATCCTAGCGGACAATATCCGTATGATGACCACCCAGATGAAAGAATACATTGCCCACATAAGCGAGCAGACGAAGAAAGAGCGCACGGCGAAGGAGCTTGCCCTTACCGAGAGCAAGAGCAAGAGCGAGTTCTTGGCGAGTATGTATCTTTCGCTGCATGAGATTGATATGGTGAATGATACCTTTGAAGAAGTGCATTCCCGCTCCTATGTCAGTAAAGCTATCAACGCTGCCGTCGGTCATGCGAATGATGTCATCCAGCATGTGATGGGGGAGCTTTCCGAAGAATGTACGCGGAAGGACATTGTTGACTTTGTGAACCTGAATACACTGGATGAAAGGCTCAAAGACAAGATAACTGTCAGCCAGGAATTTCTGAGTATGGGAGGGTACTGGTGCAGGGGGCGCTTCATTGTCATGGATCGGGCACCAGACGGAAGCTTATACCATGTCCTGTGGGCGGTGGAAAACATTCAGGAAGAGCGCAGCGAGCGCGAACGCCTGCGTAACGAGGCAGAGCGGCAGGCAGCGGCTTCTCAGGCAAAGAGCGCTTTCCTTGCGAACATGAGCCACGAAATCCGCACGCCTATCAACGCGGTGCTCGGCATGGACGAGATGATTTTGCGGGAGGCAGAGGACAGGACTATCCTTGGCTATGCGGCAAACATCAAGACCGCCGGCACGAATCTGCTTTCGATCATCAACGATGTTCTGGATTTCTCAAAGATCGAAGCGGGGAAGATGGAAATCATCCCCGAAAACTATGATGTTTCTTCGCTTGTGGTGGATCTGGTGAACATGATCCGCGAGAGGGCAGAAAGAAAGGGGCTTGCTTTTGTCTTGCAGACAGATCCGAAGCTCCCCAAGACGCTTTATGGCGACAGCGTGCGCATCAAGCAGTGCACCTTGAACCTGCTCACCAATGCCGTCAAATACACGAAGGCTGGCTCCGTCACTTTCACCGTGGGCTACTCCAAGATTGATGAGGACAAAATTTCCCTCGCGGTAAGCGTCAAGGACACGGGAAGCGGCATCAAGGCGGAAGATATGGACAAGCTCTTCTCGCCTTTCGAGCGGATTGATGAGGGCAAAAACAGGACTATTGAGGGAAGCGGCCTCGGCATGAGCATAGTCACCCGTATGCTCGCCATGATGAAGTCGAAGCTCGATGTTAAAAGCGAATACGGCGTTGGCTCTGTCTTTTCGTTTGCGGTGGAGCAGCCTGTCGTTGACTGGACGGAAGTGGGGGATATCACGGAGGCCTATCAGAAGAGCCTTGAGCAGATTATTGGCTACAAGGAAAAGCTCCGTGCCCCGCGTGCACGGCTCCTCTTTGTTGACGACACGGAGATGAACCTTGAGGTCATAAAGGGCTTGCTCAAAAAGACGGGAATCCAGCTTGACACTGCGCTGAGCGGGAAAGAGGCGCTCGAAAAAGTGCGGCAGAATGTGTATGACATCCTCTTCATTGACCACCGTATGCCTGAGATGGATGGCATTGAAACGCTCCACGCCATGCAGGCGATGAAAGAAAACCTGAGCAGGGAAAAGCCGTGCATAGCGCTGACGGCGAATGCGCTCACCGGGGTAAAGAAAATGTACCTTGACGAGGGCTTTACTGACTATCTTTCAAAGCCGGTCAATCCCGACAAGCTTGAAAATATGATACATGAGTATCTGCCCCCTGATTATCTTGAAGAGACGGGCGAGGATGAAACAGAGGAGAGCGGTGGAAACGCAGAGGGCAAGCTTCTTTCTGCCTTCAAAGAGATTGCAGGAATTGACGTTGACGCAGGGCTTGCAAACTGCGGAACGGAGGAGCTGCTTGCGTCAACGGTAAAGAAATACTATGCTTCGATTAACGAAAGGGCCGCCGAGCTGCAGCAGTTCTATGAGGCTGAGGACTGGAAGAACTACTGCACGAAGGTTCACGCGCTCAAGAGCACTTCCCGACTGATAGGAGCGCTGGAGCTTTCTGAGCAGGCGGCGTACCTTGAAGCTTGTTCTGAAAAGAAAGATGGCACGGAGGTGGCGGCAAAGCACAAGCCGTTCATGGACTTGTTTAGAAGCTACCGGCAGAAGCTTGAGCCCTTTATAAGGGCGACAGAAGCGGAGCAGGGCGAAAAGCCCCCGATTTCCGAGGAAGTGTTAAAGGAAAAGCTCTTGCAGATTGGCAAAGCTGCAGATGATTTCGATATAGATGGGCTGGATTTCCTCATAGCAGAGCTTTCTGCTGTTTCACTGCCGGAAGCGTTTGCGGACAGATTTTTGAAAATCCGCAGCTGTGTGGAGAATGTCGATTTTATTGCGTTGAAGAAATTACTTTCTGATTAAGGAGAAGTTCTGTGGTAAAAGAGCTGTTTGTTATTGGCGATGTGTCGCGTCTTGTGATAAAGGGTGTCGTAGAACAGTTGAAGACAACAGGTTGTGAGATTAAGGTTCTTGACCTTGAGAAGGATGATACACTGAGCAGTCTGCCTTCAACGCCGATTCATCTCGTTGTCTGCCTGTACTGGGGAATGAATCCGCACATACTTTGGCAGGTTTCCGAGCTGCAAAAGACTAATCCTATACACCTCTATTTGGTGGGAACCCAGGGTAACGTAACGCTTGAAGAAGAGCATTTCCTCAATAAGCTTGCATCTACCCGCTTTCCCAGCTATTCTCTGGATATAGAGCAGTTCATGAACATCATGGAAAAAAATGACCGGCAGAAGAAGCGCATCCTCGTTGTCGATGATGAGCCCATACTGCTGCGGAATATAAAGGCATGGCTTGGCGATGATTTTGATGTCTCCCTTGTCAATTCGGGAGAGGCGGCGTTGCAGTTCCTTGACTTGCATCCGATTGACCTCATGCTGCTTGACTACAATATGCCCGTCATGGACGGTCCTGAAGTGTTTAAGAAAATCAGGGCTGATGAGCGGCTCTGGAACCTTCCGGTGATTTTCCTTACGGCAAAGAATGACCGCGAAAGCGTTATGAGTGTGATGAACTTGAAGCCTGCGGGCTATATCTTGAAGAGCAAGACTCCCGATGAAATCAAGAACGCCGTCAAGGATTTCTTCAAGAACCGTATTGTGCGTGTCTGAATTATGGGACGGCAGCGGGCGGAAAAGCTTCATGGTGCCGAGGCTTTTGAAGCGTATTACTCCTCGCTCTTTGGCGGGCGCTGGCAGTCGCTGCGGGCGGCTTTGCTTGCGGAGGGTGTGCATGTCGCTCTGAATATGGGAGGGGCTGAGCCGTACTATCTTGATCCTGCGAGCGTATGCGCGGCGCTCTGCCTGCCGGTGGCGGGCAAAAGCCGTCTCTTGGACCTCTGTGCTGCTCCCGGCGGCAAGACGCTGGTGCTTGCGGGGAATATGGATGCCGAGGCGCGGCTTTTCAGCAATGAGCGCTCTCCTGCGCGTGTACAGCGATTAGCGGATGTAGTGGAGAAAGTCCTGCCCGCTGAAAGGGCAGGCAGGGTGCAGGTGAGCTGCAGCGATGGAGCCAGATGGTGCCGCCGCGAAAGCGAGTGCTATGACGCCGTCCTTCTTGATGCTCCTTGTTCAAGCGAAAGGCACGTGCTTGCCGATGATAAGTACCTGAAAGACTGGTCTTCCGCACGGATAAAGTCTCTTGCCATTGAACAGTGGGCGCTGCTTTCCTGCGCATGGCGTCTGCTTGCTCCGGGGGGAAGCCTGCTCTATGCCACCTGTGCGCTTGCGCCGCAGGAAAACGGCGAGATGGCAGGACGCTTGAAGAAGAAGTTTCCAGAAGCCCGTTTTGCCTCTAAAGCTGAAATGCTCGCTGTCTTTGAGCAGAACCGCGCCTCTTTTTCCGGCATACTGGACGAGGGCAGGGGAATGCTTCTGCAGAATGTGTTTGCCTCTGCGGAGGACAGCGGGGAAGGGCTTCATATACTGCCCGATGTTTCCGGCGGTGCAGGGCCGCTTTTCTTTGCCCTCGTTCAAAAATCCTAAAAAAACAAGCATATTATTTCTTGTAAAGCTGCTTGTTTTGGGCTAAAATGGCTCTGGTATGAAGGTAGATGCTAACAGGCAAATATTGCAGCAGATTGCAGCGTTAAAAGAAAAGCTTTCTCATATCAGGGATATTGATATCCTTCTGGAAAATACGCTGAGTGCGGCCCGCGAGATTGTCCATGCAGATGCAGGTTCCATCTATGAATACACCGAGTCTGAGAACAGGCTCCGCATTCGCTACAGCCAGAATGACACGCAGCAGCGGAAGCTCTCTCCCGGAGAAAAACTGCCCTACGTCTCTTTTTCCCTGCAGGCAACGGCGAAATCTATCTCCGGCTACAGCGCCTTGCACAAGAAGATTATCAATATCCCCGATGTCTATGCGATGGACGACTATCTGGATGCGGATCGCACGGAAAAACGTCCCTATAATTTTGACAGCACCAATGACATTAAGACGGGCTACCACACAAAGTCTATGCTCACGCTGCCCCTCGTCATAACGAACGGCATGGTGCTGGGCATCCTCCAGATAATCAATGCGCAGGACGAGGCGGGGAATATAGTGCCCTTCAGCGAGGAGGCGGAATTCTATGTGTCCTATTTTGCCTCCAGCATTGTGCAGGTCTATGAATACGCCTATCTCACCAAACAGCTCATTGAACGGCTGGTGAAGATGGCAAACTACCGCGATCCCCGCGAGACGGGCACGCATGTGGAGCGTGTTTCAAGCTTTTCCCTTGAAATATATGACCGCTATGCCGTGAACAAGCATATCCCTGAAAAGGAGAGCAATAAGTTCCGTGATAATTTGAAGTTAGCCGCTAAGTGCCATGATGTAGGCAAGGTGGCTGTTGCTGACAAGATACTCAAAAAGGAAGGCCTGCTCAGCGCGGAGGAGCGTTCCATCATGAAGGGGCATACCTGCATTGGCGCCCAGATATTTACCCCTGCCGACAATGACCTTGATGCCATGGCGCGTGATGTCTGTCTGCATCACCATGACCGCTGGGACGGGAGCGGAGCTGGCTATCCGGGCAATTATGATTATATGAGCTATGTTCCCGGCACAATGGTGCCTGATGATTCTGCCCCCCTCAAAGGCGAGGCTATTCCGCTTGCTGCCCGCATTGTCGCCCTTGCCGATGTCTACGATGCGCTGAGGCACAGGCGCTGCTATAAAGAATCTTGGACACTTGATGATACCCTGCAGGAAATCCGCAGCGAATCGGGACGGCAGTTTGACCCTGAGCTTGTGGAGGCTTTTATGCAGGTGGTTGACCGCATTGAGGCAATCAATTCAGATTTGCAGTAGTTTTGCCAGACTGCTGCTGAAATTTTTTACATCTTTTTCGCTGTAGGTGTTCCAGCGGGCTGTCGCGATGCCTAGCGCCTGCATCTGCAGGCTCAGTTCCCGCTCGGCGAGCATTTTGCTCAGTATGTTTTCGCTAAATATGACGCCCCTGTCATTGAGTACGGTGATGCCTTTTTTGACGAGACGCTGCGCGAGGGGCAGGTCGCGGGTGACGACGATATCTTCAGCCGTGCTTTCTGCCACTATGATGTCATCTGCCGCATTCTCTATTGTTTCGGAAACACGCATTGTAAAAAGCGGATTTTGGATTGAAAAGGGGATAGTGCGGTTGGCAACGTATGTTACTTTGATAGCCTTGGAGGCTGCTGTCTGCAGAATGATGTTTTTTGCTTTTGCAGGGCAGGAGTCGGCATCTACCCAGATGTGCTTATAACGCATTGCCATGATGCCGCCTTAACCGAGCACCTTTTCGAGGCTCTTTATCATTTCAATGGTAATTCGTTCGGCCTCGGCATCATTGGGATTGTGCAAGGCTCGTGAATAGGAAGCATTTTTCTGCTTCTCTTTGTAGAGTTCATCCACGAGCGTTATCCCTGCCATGATGCTCATCTGGGTGGGATCCTTCAAATGGTTGCTTCGCTTAATAGTCTCGATGATTTCCGTGTAGTAAGAAAGCAGCTTCTTTAGATAGATGTCGTCTTCACTTGCCTGCACGGTAAACGAGGCACCAAGCAGATCGATTTGGAGCCTTCCCATTGCTTCTGCCAGATATTAGAAGATGTCGAACTGTCCGTTAAGCGAATTGCTGTCCTGCTGCGGTGCAGGCTGCTCAAGAGCAGGCTGCTCAGAAGCAGATGGCTCTTGGGTAGCAGCTTCTTCTTCGGGAGCTCCTTCATCTTCCTGCTCTTCGTCCTCATCATCCTGTACAATCTCGTAGCGGAATGGAATTTCTTCCTGCTGAGGCGCGGAGGCAGTTTCCTGCTGTGCAATGGGTTCCTGCCTGTCAAACGAAACCTGCGTCCGTTCCACAGCGGCAGGCTCTGGCGAACCGTCTGTGCTGTTTGCAATAGCATCAAGACGGCTCAGTACGTTCAAGATGCCTTCCTCGATCTTGCCTTGATTTGTTTCAAGAGAAGAAACTAACTCCGCTTTTGCAGCCAAGGAATTTGAAAGCTCTGCGCATTTGCTGCGCAAAGCATCGTTGTCTGCTTTGAGCCGTGTAATCTCGCTCTGCATGGCAGTAATTCTTTCCACGGCAGTTTCTACTTTTTTCTGCAATAACAAAACTTGTTCGAGAGAAATCATCTTTTTTTCCTTATGCCTTTATTGCGTTCTTTGCTACTTCCACGACAGCCTTGAATGCCGTGGGATCTTCAATAGCCATGTTGCTCAGTGCCTTGCGGTTGAGAGTAACACCTGCCTTTGTGAGGCCGTCAATAAAGCGGCTGTAGGAAATGCCCTGCTCGCGCACAGCGGCATTGATACGGGCAATCCACAGCGCACGGTAATCGCGCTTTTTAAGCTTGCGTCCAGAATAAGAGTGGTCAAGCGCCTTTACAACGGCATCTTTCGCAGCCTTGTAGTTGGACTTCCTGTCACCATAGAAACCCTTTGCCAGCTTTAAGATTTTGGCACGGCGGTTCTTTCTCTTTGATCCATCTATCGCTCTTGGCATTGTCTTCCTCCTCTATCAGCCATAAGGCAGCATCTGCTTGCGTACTCTCTTTGCTGCATCTTCAGAGAGCATACCCGCATGGCGGAGGTGCATCTTGCGTTTGGGCGATCTCTTGGTCAGAATATGACGAAGATTCATCTTCTTGTGCTTTACTTTTCCAGTGCCGGTAAGGCTGTAGCGCTTGGCTGCAGACTTCTTCGTTTTCATCTTGGGCATTTGTTAAACCTCACTTCTTGACTTTGGAACCCAGCGTCATAGACATGAAGCGCCCGTCCATAGCGGCGGGTTTTTTAATGACGTATGAGCCTTCCTCAAGCCGTTTTTCTACTTCTTTCAGGACATCAAAGCCGAGCTCGGTGTGAGCAAGTTCACGTCCGCGGAAACGGATGGTAACTTTTACCTTATCGCCTTCGTTTAAGAATTCCTGAACATGCTTTGCTTTCGTATCAAGGTCACCTGCGCCTATCTTTGGCTGCATACGGATTTCCTTGAGCTTCAATACTTTCTGGTTTTTCTTGGAGTCGCGGAGTTTTTTCTCCTGTTCAAACCGGTATTTTCCGAAATCAAGTATCTTGCAAACTGGTGGGTTTGCGTTGGGCGAAACTTCAACAAGGTCGAGCTCTCGCTCCTTTGCCATTCTGAGGGCTTCCAGAGTAGGGATAATTCCCTTTTGATTCCCTTCATTATCAATGAGTCTGATCTCACGTACACGTATCTGTTCGTTGATACGCATTCCCTTATTGTCTGCCAACGCTCCTCCTTGAGTCTTTGCCAAACTCCTGTTTGTATACATACTTATTAAGCATAGTTCGTATTTTAACAGAAAATAATTGCTTTTGTCTAGTATAATAAGGCTATTTTATATGAAAAAGCTAAATATTGCTTTCGCTTTCCGGGCTTTCCTCTGCTTCTGACGCCTTTGCCTCTGTCTTGGCACCGAGCTCACGGACTATGATGTGCAGTGTCGCCGCAAGAATGCAGAGCACAGCGCAGGGGACGCGGTAGTATGTGGGAACCTCGTTATAAAACCACATTGTTTCGCAGAGCGCCGGTATGAAGAGGGGAACGAGGGCGCCGACGAGCTTGATGGCTGCCAGCACTTTCTTTCTATTATATATACTTCTGCATGCACTGTTTGCCAAAGTGCTGAGGATGAGCGGCATGGCGATGAAGAGCAGCGGTTTTATGAAGGTGAGGAAAACGGCATGCCGCTCCCTGCCTGACATGATGGTGTAGGGGAGGTATGCCGCATAAAAACCTTCCAGCAGGGGAAAGATGGCATCGCTTTTGTAGAGCCAGTCGTCTTTTGAAAACAGGAAGAAAAAGAGGCAGAGGGCTGCGACGGGAATGAGGGTGTCTTTTGTCAGCAGATGGAGGTATGTTGCCCCCATATCTTCGGTGTAGAGATAGGAGGAAAATATAAAAAATTCTCTGAAAATGCAGGTGCCAATGGCGGCGAGCAATCCGATTATGGCGGGTGGAACAAATGCGCTTTTTGTATAGTATTTGTTAGCAAGCATAAACCAGAGCATAATAGAAGGAATTGCAGTCAGAAGGAAAATATACATGGTATGAGAGTAGCACGTTGCGCCCTCTTGTGCAAGGTGCTTAACGGCATCTCGAAAAACTCAGCTGCGGTGACTTTTTATGCACGGAATGGGCATTTGCTTCTTGAATTTAAATGATAAAAAGCGTATGCTAGAACTACGGTTTAGTTTTAAATAATCCAAATATAGAGGAGTATTTATGTTCAGTTACAAGGAAATCGGTTTGGTGAATACCAAGGACATGTTTGCCAAGGCCATGAAGGGGCACTATGCAATCCCTGCGTACAATTTCAACAACATGGAGCAGTTGCAGGCCATTATTCAGGCGTGCGTAGAAACAAAGTCTCCTGTTATCCTGCAGGTGTCAAAGGGTGCGCGTAATTATGCCAACAAGTACATTTTGCGCAACATGGCGCGCGGCGCGGTTGAATATGCGCATGAGCTGGGAGCGGACATCCCGATTGTGCTGCACCTTGACCACGGTCCCAGCTTTGAAGTGGCAAAGGACTGCATAGACAACGGTTTCTCTTCCGTGATGATTGATGGCTCTGCACTGCCTTATGACGAGAACGTAAAGCTCACCAAGCAGGTTTGTGATTATGCCCACAGCCAGAAGGATTATGTTACCGTTGAAGGCGAGCTCGGCGTGCTTGGCGGCGTGGAAGATGATGTCGCCGCCGAAGAGAGCAAGTATACCAAGCCTGAGGAAGTTCAGGACTTCGTGTCCAAGACTGGCGTTGATTCCCTTGCAATTTCCATCGGCACTTCGCACGGGCGCTGCAAGTTTACCCCGGAGCAGTGCAAGCTGGTGGACGGCGTGCTCATTCCTCCGCCACTTGCTTTTAATGTGCTCAAGGGCGTTGAAGAGAAGCTGCCTGGCTTCCCGATTGTTCTGCACGGTTCCTCTTCTGTTCCCGTCGAATACGTCAAGGAAATTGAAAAGTATGGCGGAAAGATCCCGAATTCCGTGGGTATTCCCGAAGAGCAGCTGCGTGAGGCCGCTAAGAGCGCTGTCTGCAAGATCAACATCGATTCAGACGGACGCCTTGCCATGACAGCGGCTATCCGCCGCATCTTTGCTGAGCAGCCGGATGTATTTGATCCGCGCCTCTATCTGGGGCCTGCCCGCGACGAGCTCAAGAAGATGTATATGCGCAAAAACATCGATGTGCTCGGCTCTGCTGGTCACGCTTTTGACAAATAGCAGAGTTTTCTGCTCATAGTTTCTGAGTGGATCAGGCGCGGGGTGCTTTTGCCCGCTGTGCTTGGTTCACTGTTCCATAAAAAAGAAAAGAAGAATGGCTAAACCATTTGACAAAGTATTAATATGGAAATATAATGAACTAATGAATTTCTAAATGCTATTATGGTTTTCAAAAAGGGAATGCCTGTCGAGGCGAAAGTTTTAGGGTGTTTCTGATAAAAAAACTGTATTGGTATTTCCAATTCATGACGATAAGTTACAGAAAGGTGTTTTCCAGTTAAGAAAACGGGGGAACAGAATTCAAGGAGATTTCGAATGAAAAAGGGCGTAGCTGTTTTTGGAGGCCTTATTCTTGCGCTCGCAACCTGTCTGCCGGCAGTTGCACAGCCAAATATTAAGGCAGTGGAGACTATTGTTGTCGATAACTTCGATGCTCAGGATGGGGGCTGGAAGGTACAGGCAAGTCGTTATGCATCTGAGGGATATCCCGTCCTCAAGTATTTTGAGGGCATCCCGCACTCTCTGAGCGTATATCAGCCGTCTGATGTACCTGCTTACGTGCTTGGTGTAAAGACTGCTTTTGACCGCAAGGGTGACAACTGGTTTGAAGTGTATCAGGAGAACGAGTATGAGTTCCGCGGCACTGTTACCCAACTTGATTTCTGGGTGTGGGGCGCAAACTACAACTACAACTTGGAGCTCTTGGTTCGTGATGCAGAGGGATGCGTGCATAGCTTGAACGCAGGCAGCCTGAAATTTCAGGGATGGCGCAACATCATCCTGAATGTGCCGACATGGATCAACCAGCATTCTCGCCTCCGCAATGGCCGCAGGAACCTTTCTTTCGTTGGTTTCCGCGTGCGTTCTGCAAGCAATGAGGCTGTTGATAATTTTGTGATTTATTTCGATAATCTCAAGTATACTTCTAATACCCTGTCCAACATATATGACGGATACGCACTTAAAGATGCGGATTTCGGAAGTGGTGACGGTGAATAATCGATAGGTGGTAGGTAAAAGATGAAAAAGATTTATTTGGCTTTTCTTGCAGCCGCAGTAGTAGCGACTGGTGCGGCTTTTGCCCAGAGCAATTCAAATGGTTCTACAAGCATTGCTGATCCCGATGCTTCTATTATTGGTAATGACAGCACCCGCGAGGCTCTTCGCGAGGTGAGCGTTGACCGTTTTGAGCGCGAGGGTTTCTGGAACGTGCATTGTTCCCCCGACTATGGCGTTATTTCTGGCCGCCTCTTTGATGGCAGTCCGGATGCAAAGGATCCGCTGAACGATATCAACAACAAGGAGTTTACTGATACCAAGGTCTTCGGTGCCAAGATTGAGTTCTTCCGCCGTGGCGTGAATTCCTTCTATATTACTGCAGCCCGTCCGCTTCCTATTGAAGGCGTGACCAAGACTGTTTCTGTGTGGGTCTGTGGCCGCAATATGGCTCATCAGCTCTGGTTGTTGGTGCAGGATTATAATGGCAACAACTTTGAAATCTGGATGGGTTCTTTGGAATTCAGCGGATGGAAGAAGCTGACCACTGCTATTCCTCCGTCCACAGATGGCGAGCATGGCATTATTCAGTCAAGCGTGTATTATGGCAACAAGCCTGGTCTGCGCGTTGTTGGTTTCCGTGTAGATTGCAACCCCATGGAAGCTCAGGGTTCTTACTACATCTATCTTGATGACCTGCGCGCTGTGACTGACCTCTATGATCAGGAAAACAAAGATCCTGATGACATGATGGATAACTGGTAATTAATCCTCCAAGATTAAGATAGCAAGAAGTTTAGACCTGTAGATGCATGGTGCATTTACAGGTCTTTTTGTTTGTTTAGCTGATGCTATAAGTGTAAGCCCTGCCTTTGTTTTTGCCGCGCTTGATAAGCCCGAGCCTGAGATAGAGCCAGAGCATAAGGTTTGCTTCGCTTCTCTTTATCTTTTTCCCTTCGGCAAGCAGGGCATCGCAGAGCTCCTTTGCAGTGAAGGTAGAGGAAAGCGAGCGGGGCAGCAGGGCGAGGTAGGCGGCGGGACCGCAAAAGCTTTTCGTGCTTTCTATGCTGAGCAGCCGTTTATCGTCTTTGAGCCAATTTTTTTTTATCCGCCTCA
>ERZ842401.5285-NODE-5285-length-14427-cov-7.348107_pt1 | contig 14427 bp, 12 predicted proteins | sample MGYA00521270_ERZ842401 | MGnify/ENA primary metagenome ERZ842401 (study PRJEB31892, sample SAMEA3878208) | bioreactor metagenome | biome: Moose rumen | place: Sweden | collected 2011-10 | study: EMG produced TPA metagenomics assembly of the PRJEB12797 data set... | reverse complement strand
GACACAGGGTTTAGGTTGCAGGTCGGCACTATAAAGATAGTGAAAAATGCCGGGAAATCGTAGCAGAAGCCCTTTTCTACCTCAACGTCGGCCAGATTTTCCACCATCTTCGGTTAATCTCCGCCCAGAAGGGCCGGCCTTCCGGAGTCTTGCTCCAGTCGAAGCACCGGCCGAAGAAGAATTCGTCAATGACAAGGATTCCCGAGAGGGTTTCATCCAGGTAGTTGGCCCCGCACTGGGTATAGAATGCAGCGTCAAACTGCTTCTCACATTCATTCTGCCGGAGGAAATTCCGGAAGGTTTGGTAGATATTCATATCTATGTGAATTATATGTTTGTGATGAAGTCAGGGAAATTCTCCGGACGTCTCTCTCCATCAGGAATGATACAGCGGTTAATGAGGTCACAGCTCTCAGCTGAAGGGTCCATGTACCAGTACCGGTACTCACCCCAGTAGAGGTAACAATAGATTTTTCCATAGAAGTTTCCCTCTACTCCGTACCGGTCGATGCAGCGGACAAACCACAGCCATGCATCAGTATCCTCGCAGTTCCTCTTCAGGCAGTACCAGTGCGGAATATCCGCCATGGTCTTGGCGAATATCCACTCCTGAGAGTTTATGAATTTGTTGAGAAGGTCTTTGTATTCCATTTCGTCTATTGGTCTGCCCAATGAAATTCTGCACCTAGAATATCGAGCAGTTTGTACTGCTGGAAGTTTTTGTCGAAGTTAGGTGTCATTTTGGCCATCGTCAAAAGCTCTTCCGTGCTGGGCGCTCCCTGGCAAGTCAGCCTAACGCACCTGCTGGTGACGCTCTCGATATCATCTTCATCCAGTCTATAGAATACGGTTCCCACACGCTTAATACCCTTCATCCGGCTCAATGGGAATGAATGATTGTCGCAGATAATAGAGTATTCGCTGTCGAAGTGCATTGCACTGACTCCGGCCGGAGTGCCGATATTCTCCGAGACCACGACATCACCCGTGTAGATATACTGGCCATTGACGTCCTTCTTCCCGGTGTTAATGCCGGCAAATATTGCTCTGTGAACATAGCCCCGGCCTTTGCATTCATCCCGGAATACATCCAGGAAGATGGCCTGGTTGTGTTGCTCCTTCCACTCCTCCCCACGCTCAATGACATATAGCACCGGACCCATGAAAAAAAAATTCCCGAAGTTTGCATAGCCGAATTTGTCCCGGCCTATGACGTAACGAATCCGGATGGACGGAAGGTTGACACGTATACCGACGCTAATCTCATATAGATGGTCCCGGCAAAGCGCCGTCAGTCCTTCCTCCGTGATGACCTCCGGAGTCTCAACCTCTTTTTCCGGACTTTGAGGAAGAGAAACAAGGATGGGAATCCACTCTTCCGGCAGCGTCACATTGACCAAATCCAGCGCCTCAGCAAAAAGCGGTGCCATTTGCTCGTCAGTAAATCCGGCGATTCCACATCCAACCCGTGTCAGCAGGAAACGGTTCATCGGATGCGCCTTTACGTATTCTATAAATTCATCCACGTACGGTTTGATCTCCTTCAGACCGCCGTGCATGGTGGGGATGGCATAGCTCTGGCCCTGCCGTCCGACACCCTGTCCCCATACGGCGCCAAATTTTTCATATGCAGTGCAGGCTGCCCCGCCGCCGTGATGGCCTTCGATATTGGACCCGAAGACAAAAATCTCGCAACGTGACAGTTCCGTTACCCATTTGGGTGTTACTCGTGGCATTTTTATGTTCATACCCTCGTGTTTAAGTCTTTTTTCAGAAATCCTAGCATCTTCTTTTCATCTTCCTCGGCACAAAGATATTACGTAGTTTTGCCAATTTCTGACAGCTACAAATAATCGAATGGAAATTTTGTAAATTTGCAAGGTGATGATTAACAACTTTGAAGAGGTCCTTGGGCCAACCCCCAGCGGCGGCGTCAAGTCGGTTGCTTACTTCTTTGATGATGATGGCAATCCCATCACCAAAGAGGCGGCCACGCAGGTGTGTATCTTGGAGCTGGATGATGGAGGGAATCGGGTAAATGAAACCTGGTTCCGGAAGGGTTGATACAGGGTTTAATCCACTTCGATTATGTGGGGGCTACCATGTATTTCAAGCCATTCGTCGAAACTGAGTTCCGGATCTCCTAGTTCACTCCAGCCGCCCATTTCTTCTGTGACATAGGCGGTTTTTCCATCCAGCGTTCTTACAAAACGCTTGATAAACTCAACGATATCGCTGTCTGGATTAAAGAGGGCCGAATAAGGTTCGGTGGTCCAAACATCCCAAAATCCGTTTTCAAGACGGCAGGTCATAAATAGCGGTTCCTCGATGTGGATTCCATATCTGTCGCACTGGAAGTCTTTCCTGTCCAAAGCCTCATCCTCCTGGGTGTACTCCAGGCCTTCTTCCTTGTTGAATTGCTTCATTTCCTCGATATAGTCCTCTTCGTCTGCGTCAGTAGATGCCCACACTTTCACCTGGTCTTCGTTGAAGCCGTATTCTATCCGGAGCTTAGCTGCCGCCTGCTGAACGTATTCAGCGCTACGGTCGTAGTCTCCCCAGTCAGTGAAATCGTGGCGGAAATGGATATGGATGCAGATAGACATAGAGGCGTTACTTCGCTAACTCTTTGTACACGATGTCCATTAATGGCAGATAAGCCTTGTATGCTTCAGCCAGCTTATTTTGTCTTTCTGCGATGGTCATGGAATAGAATGGCCGGCCAAGTTCAATAGAATACGAGTAGTATGTCCGGTTTCCAATATGGAATTCGGCCGCCCTCAACAAGTCGCGATATGCGGTATTCTCTTTCAGCCGTGCGATGAAATCCTTCGTTTTAGCCTCTTTATCGTTTTCAATATGCAGGTCAAGCGTCATTCGGGTGCCGGAGACGAAATCTTCCCCTTGGAGCGGGATCCACTCCAGGTGAATGTTTGATGGCCAGTCTTTCGGGTAGATTTGGTAATACCCTAAGTCGCAGTGGTTGATAAACAGGAATTGCTTGTCCGGAAAAATTCTGCTGAAGAATTCTTCTGACAGCTTTTTGAATGAGCTGATGAGGCCTTCTTCGATAGCATTTCTCTTGTTTGAAACGATCTGCTGGAACAGTGTCGCTCTTGCCTCTAGCTCCTTCAGTGCTTCATACTGATTCCTCAGGTCAGAGGTTTCGCCTAATCCAACGCTTTTCAGCACCTTCTTCTCAATTTTTTTCTGCATATCGACCTGATTCTCTCTGATACCAAGCAATCCCTCCAGATGGTCAATATACTGCCGGAGAGCACTGATAAGCCACTCTTCTCTGACGGTACAGGTTGGGAGGATTTGCTCCTTAAGCCAGGGAAGAATATCGTGTCTGTAGCTTAGCGGGGCGTATTTATCCCCTATGATTTTTTGGACTTTCTCGGTCAGGCTATATGCCTCAGGCGTTTTTGTTCCGTCGCTGGTCAAATATACCACCCATATTTTGTCTTCCGGCACGCCGTGAGATATGACAGTGTCCACGTATCTCTCCAGCTGCTTGTCCTGGTCAGAGGCCCAATGAATTTTATTTTCAATGATAACAGCATATTCGCCCCTTGATTCAATGAGGCCATCGATATATTCGACATTGTACTCAATCCGTGGTGTCCCCACGTCGAGCCCACTCTCATTCCATTCTGGCAACATCGAGAGAAATGACTCCAAAACAGTAAGTTTACCGTCGAAAGAGTACTGCAGCAGTTTTATCAGAATCCGGGTATGGGCATTCTCGTTGGCATGAAGCTCGTCAATGACGTTGATATGATATGGCTGGGACTTCTGAAGCTGCTCATAATAAGCGGCCAGCTCAGCGGCAATTTCATTGACACTGTACACGTCTGTAAGGAAGCCGTTTACCAAAGGGTCTATTATACTCTTCATTTGGAGGATCACCTTCCCAAGGTGTTCCACATCATCCCACCCTTCTACACTCTCTTTGAACTGATACGCATAATGACAGAAGGACCTGGATACCGTCTCTCCTTTCTCGTTATCCGGCAGGTTCCGCCTCAGATACTCGGCGAAAAGCCTGACATAGGGCTGCGCTTTCACCGGTTCCAAATGAAGTTCTACGTGTTTCTTGTAGATCTCATAGTGTACAGTACTGAAGGGGAAAGCATCGTTGACCTTGAATTGAGTCCCTGCGGAAGTACTGATTGGTTGGCCAATTATAGCCGCCAGTTTGTTGATATCTTGCTGAGAAGGCATAGTTCACTGATGATTATAATGATTCCAGATTCTTCTTCACATACCCCCTCACGTACTCCAGGAACTCCTCACTGTCGATAATCTTGATTTCGTGACTCAGTCCCAGGAAAAACCTGCATGCGCCCGCGAAGGAGCTCAGGTCGGTGTCCAGGATCCAGAAGTTGCCCTGGCGCTTGATGTGCCCGGCGGCCAGGGGGTACTCCTCCAGCAGGAGGTTCTTGGCCATCACGGTCATTTTCCACTTGATGTGGCCGATGGTGGGCCCGGCCATCCGGAATACGTCCATTCCCTGGCGCCGGTGCTGCTTTTCGGCTGTCCAGCCCTCTTCCTGCACTTCCACGCTGCCGATGCGGTTGATCTTGAAGATTTTGTTCCTTTTGTCTTCCAGGTCGTAGGCGCACACGTCGATGTAGTCGGTGGTGAAGCCGTAGGGTTCCACGTAGCGGTCGCGGACGGTGTGGCTGTTGCCGGATTCGTAGTCTTTGAGGATGACTTTTTTCTTTTCCCTTGCTGCGCTTCGGAGGCTTTCCACGTGGGCGGCGTTGCTTCGGAAGTCGGTGAACTGCTCGATGGAGGTGGAGTCATAGACTACGGCGAGTTTCTTTTTGATGCCTTTTTTGAGGGAGTTGGTGGGCACCACGGCTTCTATCACGGAGTGGATGAGGGCGGCTTCTTCTTCGGAGAAGTAGAGCAGGCGGTCGAAGTCCGGCATGTTCCTGGGGACTTTCTCTATCTTGTAGGTGTTGGAGTAGAGTTTGGTGACGGTGAGGCCGGCTGCCTTGAAGGTGTCGATGTAGCGGTAGATGGTGCGGTACGACATGTCCAGGTGTTCGGCGAGTTCGTCGATGGAGTAGTTGATGTTGCCGGACATCATCAGCATCATCCGGAGCATGCGTTCTATTTTGGGTTGGTCCATGGGTATTAGCTTTTATTCATCTGTTTTACTCCCATACTGTCCCTCAGGCTCTGCCACCATGTGATAGTAGTTCTGCTCGAATTCATACTCCCTGACGTTATATCCATCCACGGAATAAGCAGTATCTCCGTATTCCTCAGGGTCGGTATCCGACCACTGCTCGCATTGCTTGATAACGATATCCAGCGCGTTCTCAGCTTCCTCAGGCGGATAGTTGTACTTCTTCAAGAGCCTCTTCACAATCTTACGCATACCAGCTCTGGCGGATTCCTTCTTCTGCCAATCAATGGTCCTATTTTTCCTGAGCGCTTCAGTCAGCTCCTTCGTTATCTGCACCAGCTGATCGTTGCTGTAGAAATCCTTCACGGCCTGAGGCCTCGTCAAAGCATCGTAGAAAGCCTTCTCTTCATGGTTGAGCCCAAGGCTGTCGGCGGCTTCTTCACTTGCTGCAATTTCCTTCGCCAGATCCAACAGCTCCTTGATAACCTCCTCGTTGGTCAAAAGGCCCTTCAGATAGTTGGACAGCGACATGTTCAGCAGATCAGAAAACCTCTGCGCCTGCACCACGTTCGTCCTTTGATAGAGGTGAACGCGTTCTTTCAAGAGCTTCTTCAAGAGTTCAATGGCAATGTTCTTCTCCTTCATCTTGGCTATCTCATCCAGGAATGCAGGGTCAAACAGCGAGAACTCGGCGCTCTCATCTGAGAACAGGTTGATAACTCCTTCACTCTTGATGCTCTGCTTCAGCAGTTCCCCGATGCGGTCATTGATTTCCTTCTTGGTAACCTTGGTCTTGGAATTCTTGATTCGGTTGACCATTGTGCGAACTGCCTCAAAGAAAGCCGCTTCGAATCGTTGGTCTTCATCCAGTAGGCTCCGGCACAGACTCACCGCGTTCTTCAGGAGAAGGGATTCCTTCAGGAAATCGGTCAGTTGCTCTTCGCGGCATGGTGCCAACATGAAGTTCACTGCGCCTTTGATAATGCTGGCACGCTCGGCATCGCTTCCTTTATGGAACCTGGAGTAATCGTAGCCATGCATAAAGTCACGGCAAATCTCCAATTTTTCCTTAAACTTCACCATAGCGGTGGAGCGTATATCAGTATCACCATACTCTTCCTGATCTCGGCGCGTGTAGTCACGCATCGCTTCTTTAAGAGCCTTAGCAATGCCTATATAATCCACAACCAAACCACCGGCTTTACCCGAGAAGACACGATTCACACGAGCTATCGCCTGCATCAAATTGTGACCGACCATCGGCTTGTACACGTACATCGTCGAAAGTGACGGAACATCGAAGCCGGTGAGCCACATATCAACCACGATGGCAATCTTCATCGGGTCTTTGTCATCCTTGAATTTCTTGGCCAGCTCTTTCTTATACTGCTTGTTCCCAATTATGCTATGCCATTCCTCCGGGTCATTGTTGGTGCCGGTCATCACGCACTTCACCTTCTCAGTCCAGTCCGGACGAAGTTTCAGAATACGTTTGTAAATCCGTATGGCGATTGGCCTGGAATACGCCACAATCATTGCCTTGCCGCTGAGCTCGAACTGACGGTTCTCTTCATAGTGTTTCAAGATGTCCTGGACCAGCGAATCAATCGTCTCCGGAGCCCCCAGAATTTCCTCAAGGTGGGACATCTCGTGCATGCTCTCATCAATCTGCTGGTCAGTAGCTCCCTCCTCAGCGAGTTTCTTGTATTCGGCATCGATGGCCTTTACCGTCTCTTCATCCAACTTCAGGTTCACCACACGGGATTCGTAATACACCGGCACTGTTGCTTTATCCTTCACGGACTGCGTCATGTCGTAAATTGAGATATAGTCCCCAAAGACCTCTCTGGTATCCTTATCCTTCATCGAAATAGGCGTACCGGTGAAACCGATGAAAGATGCATTCGGAAGCGAATCGTGTATTACTCTGGCCATGCCAACGCTCACGTGGCCATCAGAGTGGACTTTTTCCTCAAAGCCATACTGACCTCGGTGCGCTTCGTCTGCCATGACGATGATATTCCGGCGCTCTGAGAGCGGCTCATGCGACTCTTCAAACTTCTGCATCGTCGTGAAGATAATTCCGTTAGCCTCACGACCTCTCAACAGCTTCTTCAAGTTCTCTCGGCTGGTGGCCTGAACAGGCCGCTGACGCAGAAAATGTTCACATTTCGAGAACTGTGTATAAAGTTGATCGTCAAGGTCATTCCTGTCCGTCATCACCACGATGGTAGGTTTATCCAAAGCGGTTTGGATAAGATGGGCATAGAACACCATGGAGAGCGATTTGCCGCTGCCCTGGGTGTGCCAGAACACTCCAATCTTCCCATCGGTATTCGTCGCCTTCACGGTTCGTTCCACGGCCTTCTTAACGGCGAAATACTGATGATACCCGGCAAGTATCTTGGCATCACCCTCCTCGCTGCAACTGAAGCAGGTGAAGTTCTTGATGAGATCCAGGAACCTGTCTTGCTTGAACATACCCACAAAGAATGTGTCGTAGCTCACGAGGTCCTGTGTCTCGGTCTCGCCGTCCACAGTCTTCCATTCCATGTATCGGTCTTCCTTGCTCGTAATGGTGCCGGCCTTGGAGAGTGCCATATCACTCATTACGCAAAAGACATTGTACACGAACAGCGAAGGTATCTCCTGCTGGTAATTCCGAATCTGTCGGTAAGCATCCGATGCGTCGGTCTCCTCTCTGGAGGGCGATTTCAGTTCTATGAGTACCAACGGCAGACCGTTCACGAAAATCATAATATCGGCACGTCTCTCAGAGTATTCCTTGAAGGTCCACTGATTGATGGCCTGGAAAGTGTTTCTGCCTGAATTTTTGTAATCCAAGAGATATACGATGTCGTGCCTGACTTCACCCTTGTCATCGTAAGTTACCTCAACTCCATTCTGGAGATAGTCCATGAATGTCTCGTTTTTCTTCACCAGGTCTATGGCCTCGATGTCCCGGATTTTGCGGAAGGCCTCCTCAAGAGCCGAATCCGGCTTCAGCGGGTTAACTACTTTCAGAGAGTGCCGGAGCTGCACTTCATAGAAAGGAACGGAGTAGTCCCTCTCGATATCCGGACCATAAAGAGTATCGTAGCCAAGATTGTTCAGGAGCTCCAGGAGAGCGTTCTCAAAATTAGATTCTGCAAACATATCTACAACTGTTTTGCGAGAGATTGCTTAATGATATCCATGGTCGCGTCCAATTTTCCAAGGGAGTCAAAGCCAATCTCAACGTCGCCATTTCCCCATCGGCCAAGATTGGTAACATCCCGGCATATTCCTGAAGGATCATTGACTTCCTCGAAGTCCATATTTATGGCAAGACGCAACCGGGCATGCTGCATAATAACATCCACAACGTTTGTCTTAAGCTTGTATGCAACATACAATTTCTTGAATTCGCGCTTGATTCCCGGATGGAGGCCCATAATCGCTTCATCCAGTTTGTCGAAGAACATCTTAGTGAGTAAGTCGTTGTTATATACTTCATATGACTCCAACGAATATTTAGACTTGGATTCTTCAGTCGCATCAACCATGTACTTAGAGCGAACCTCCTCCGAGACTACGGGGTATTGCCACACCTTAAGAGCATAGCCTATAAGAATTTCAGCCCTCTCATCCATGGTTCGTTTATTCCATGTTGTCTGATTTACAACACTTTTGTTGAGAATATGCGTCGCGCTTTCCTTGAATACATCCAATTTTTCTGAGAATGGCTTGTCGCTCATCTCCGTATTGTACTTTGTCAGGGTGAGATTACCTATTCTATGCAAGTAATTGTTATGGATTTCTTCCCAGTCTTCACCCAGTGCTGATTTCCATTCCGGATTCAAGTCCTTGTTCTGAGGCATGATATGCTCTATAGTAAAACCTTCAAACGGAATAGGCTCTTTGTTGTCATGATTCTCCAGTTTGACCAATAGATAATTGGCAATGCGCATCTTGTACACATTCTTTTCAAGGAAGTTTTCCTTGAACTTTTGATCATTCGGGAACTCTTTATAAGAATCAAGCTTGATGAATGCCATCTTCACAGAATTCAGATAATCCGAGTAATTGATGGAACGCTTCATCGTTATGAAGGTCTTATTCAAGGAGTTGGTGGGGATTTCGCATATTGCACGGCGGACTATATAAGCCTCGGTCATATGGAGTATGCAAATGAAATCCTCCAAAGGGAGCTTCTCGTTTTTGAAATCATTATATACGAGCATCAGGAATGGAAGCTGAACATCCATCTTAAGCTTGGACATATCGGAGAAGACGACATTCAGCTCAGCGGTGGGAGAGCAGCAATAAAGCATTTCTACAAAGCATTTTCCAAAGCGGAAAATGTCTTCTGCAAATTCCTTCGCATTGCTGAACTCAGAGTTGTTCTGATATTTTTTATATGCCTCGTAAACATCCTCTTCCTTGACGAACAGCGCCGTCTTCATCATCAGATAATGCCGGAAGAAGGTATCCATGGCCTCAATTCGCTTCTCGGCGGGGAAAGATTCTTCAACGGGCTTCCAATAGTTATTGTACACGTCAACCTGCTCGTCGTTGGAAAGGCCCATCAGGAGATAATTCCGGATAAGATCTGATTGCGAAAGGTCCATCCCTGTCGAATTCAGACTTTCAAAGATGAGTTGAGGATCATCTCCATCCTCTCTTTTAAGTGTGATGCTCACTATCTGCAATTTTGCAATGGACTCATAAATTTGATAAGGAGTAATGCTTGCATTCTCAATCTTATCTCTGAAATACAGATAGTTGACGTAAATATTTGAGTCCTCATCCTCCGGGATGGGGGCGCTGTCCACGAGCTTGATAAGAATCTTCTTGTCCGTGTCATTCAGAATCATCTTGTAGCGGTTCTCACCTTTCTGGGTGACATTTTTCAGGAGCATTGACGTAAGGTTTTCGGGGTCCACTTCGTCCGACGGATTCTTAATCAAATAGTCTCTAAGCGCAATCATCAATATAGTCAGGGTCGTCATACGCTGCTGGCCATCGATGACAAGATACTTCTGAATTCCCATTGGAGTGTGAGTCTCCGCAATATTTACGATGGATCCCACAAAGTGCTGGCGTTTCCCCAGTTTTTCCATGGAAACAATGTCATTCCAGAGCCGCTCACACTGCTTGTCCTTGAGCCAGCTATATTTACGCTGATATACCGGAACGATATATTGAGTATTACCGTTCAAGAGATCATATATGCTTCCTTTTCCTGGTTCCATATGAATTCGATTTTTGTGTAATTACTCTGTATAAAAGGTTATTGTACAATATTATATGTGATTAGAACGTTATGAAGGAATTGCCAAATTATGATTTATACGATTGTTGAGCTCAATCTTGTCGTCAATAGTAGAAAGAATGTCAGCAATTCGATGCTGTGTCCTCAAATCAGGTAGCGGAATCTCAAAATCTTTTATCAGTTGTGCATTCAAGTTTTGTTGAGCACCACCATTCGCAAGAGAAGCCAGTGTCGAATATGCATTTGTTAAGGAATAATAGACAAAACGATAATCAGCACGGTCTTCATCAATCATAAGATTACAGCATGCTTGGTTTGTAGTCATAGGAATCATTCCAATGGCACATTTGGCTGCTGTGGCTCCATACATCGCAACGATAACAGAATACCTGTCAATCCATTTTGCAGAGGAGTTCTTTAATCCGGATACAGATATTGTAGACTCGGTTGAATAAATTCTATTGAAATTAACCTCCTTCGTATTGAGCCAAGGAATCCCGCCACCATAGTATTCTTCTACAGTGCTTTTAGGTGTTCCTCCGCTACATACTCTCTTGCAGAGACTTCCAATTCTTGTCAGTTTCCACTCTTCCATAAATGAGAATTTAGCAGGTCAAATCATTTAATCTAATGCCATTATTCACGAGTATTGGTAGTAGTGAATCTCGAATGGCACTCAATCTTCGATTCTCCTCTTGAATAACAGCCACCCTATCATCAATTACTTCAAGGGAGCCTTCAAGGAAAGCATTATATCCGTTTTTAAATACAGGGACTTCCCAGTTCAAAATATATTGCTTATCGCCACGGGGCATTTTACTACCTTTAGCGCCACTCATAACATATTCAAAGAAGTCATCAGATTTAAGCAGATGATAAAGGAGTGAACTGGTTCCCTTCGATGTACGGAAACAAAGGACATCATTTGAACAACCACCGGGAAAAGATGCCCTCCAAATCTTCTTGAAATACGGCCTTATATTGGAGACAAGAACGTCATGAGCCTTGAACGACGTACATTTACCAACGGGTATTGTTGAAGCTATACCTACGCCTCCTCTATTGGCAAACATGTTATCTGTGGAGATATAGTTCTCATTGTTCAGAGTGTCACAACTAACTCTCTCTGTAACATATGAACAGATATCCCATAGAGGTACACTTCCAGTAGACTGAGTCTCAATTGCAGATGAAATAAGGCAATCTGCCTGCTCCTCCAAATTATGATTTCGCGGTGTTTTTGACCGTGAAAAACGTTGCCTGAACGGGCGGTATGTTGCGGTTCTGCCTGTCATGCTATGAATTTCCGGTGTGAGAGTTTCACATTGGTTTGATTCACCATCGCATATTTCATCGTGGTGTCTATCTTCACGTGCCCCAAGAGCTTTTGCACCTGCTCCACGGGCATTCCTTTATCGATGGCCATGGTGGCCAGCGTGCGGCGGAACTTGTGAGGATGTATGCGTGGAATTTTCAGTCCGCGGCCCAGCTCGCGGAGACGAAGCTCAACGCCAGAAATTTTGAGCCGTTCGTGCGGTTTGTTGAGAGAGACGAAGAGTGCCGGATTTTTATCCTTCCTTGTCTTCAAGTACTGTTGCAGATGAATCTTCGCTCGGGCATTGAAGTACACGACACGTTCCTTATTGCCCTTCCCAAATACAATGCACTCCCTCTCATTGAAGTTGATGTCTGTCCTGTTGAGCTTCACCAACTCTCCGACCCTCATACCGGTAGAGGCCAGCAAGTCAATGATGGCGAGGTCGCGGATGTTCTTGCAGTTGTCCCTCAGGACTTCGAGGTTTTCATCGGAAATGGTCTCTTTGACTTGCTCCCCGGTCTTCACCTTATGAATCCTGCGAACTGGGCTTTTCAGGATGAAGTCTTCATCTTCCAGCCAGCTGAAGAAGGTAGAGAATATCCTGCGAATGTTGTCAACTGTAACCTTGCTGGCCTTGTGCTTTTTCTGATAGACGGCCAGGTAGGCCCGCAGGTCATCCGTCGTGTAATCCTTGACAGCTTTGGGCATGTAGCGGAACAGCTGCCGGACGGTGGTGCCGTAGTAGTTGATAGTTTTCTGCGAGCAGCCCTCAACCAGTTTTGCAGACAGGAAAATTTCCAGCAGACGGTTGTTGGAGACAATGTCCTCCTGGACTTTATCCCCGTCCTCCGTGACGGTGTAGCGGCTCAGCACCTGAAGTAGGATGCTGTTCAGCTGCGTCATTTGATCCACTGTCAATGTTCCGGACATGGCGTCGGTTACTTCTTGAATAAATTTTTCTTTCATAATACCCCTTGATTTAAGTTATTGAACCAGGGGCACGAAATACTATTTAATTTCAAAACCTATGGAAGCCAGTTGCTTCTTGATTTCGGCCTCCAGTTCGTGTGATTTTTGGAATAGGTCGGAAAGTTCAGAGGTAAGACGGGTCATCTTCTCTTCGAAAGGCTCTCCGTCGTCCTCGGTCTCGGCAATGCCGACATAGCGGCCAGGGGTCAGGATGTAGTCCTGCTTGGCAATATCGTCCAGAGTTGCAGTCGCGCAATATCCCTTCTCATCTTCCAGGGTGCCCTCTAAATACCTGTCATAGGTTCCGGCAACCTTCAGGATATCCTCCTCGGTGAGTTCGCGCAATTTTCTGGACACCATCGTGCCCATATTTCTTGCATCAATGAACAGCACTTTGTTCGGTTGCTTCTTCGCCCTGTTGAGGAACCAGAGACAAACCGGTATGCCGGTGGAATAGAAGAGCCTGTCAGGTAGCGCCACTATGCATTCCACGAGATCGGCTTTCAGGATATTCTCGCGAATGGTGCCTTCTCCACCTTGCTGGGAAGAAAGTGAGCCATTTGCAAGCACCATTCCGATACGGCCGGTCGGGCTGAGGTGATGAATCATGTGCTGGAGCCACGCAAAGTTGGCATTTCCTGCCGGCGGAATTCCGTATTTCCAGCGAACATCTTCCTGCAGCTTGTCAGCGCCCCAGTCGCTCATGTTGAACGGAGGATTGGCCATCACAAAGTCAGCCTTCAGTGTTGTGTGCTGGTCATTGAGGAAAGAGTCGGCATTGGCCCGACCAAGGTTGGCCTCGATACCACGAATGGCCAGGTTCATCTGTGCCATCTTCCATGTTGTCGGATTGCTCTCCTGACCGAACACAGAGATGTTGTTAATATTACCCTGATGCCTTTCAATGAATTTGGCGCTCTGCACAAACATACCGCCTGACCCGCAGGCCGGATCGAAAACACGTCCATGATACGGCTTGAGCACTTCAACAAGTGTGCGTACGATGCAGGACGGTGTATAGAATTCTCCTGCATTCTTTCCCTCCTGGGAGGCAAACATCGACAGGCAGTACTCGTATGTGCGTCCCAGGATATCCTTGCTGTCGCCGTGGGCCTTCATGTTCACATTAGTGAAAAGGTCCACTACACTTCCGAGCTTTTCTTTGTCAAGCTCAGGCCTGGCGAAGTTCTTTGGTAAAATGCCCTTCAGCCGAGGATTCTCCTGCTCGATGAGGCGCATCGCATCATCAATCTTTATGCCCACTTCAGGAGTATGAGCCGCGCTGGCAATCACTTCCCAGCGGGCATCCTTCGGAACGTAAAAAATGTTGTCACTCGTGTACTCATCCTTATCCTCCTCCATACCGTAGTCCTCCTTTACAAGGGCCTCGTGTTTCTCTTCGAAACGGTCAGAAATATACTTCAGGAAAATAAGTCCCAGAACCACGTGTTTATACTCGGAAGCGTCCATGCTCCCCCTGAGAACATCCGCCGCGTTCCAGATTTGTTTTTCAAATCCAACGTCGGCACTATTGACTTTTGCCATAGTGTTAAAAATGTATAAAGTGCTTGCTTATCTGCTAATCTTGCCAAATATACTCATTTTCTTCCAAGATTCCAGCAAATTCTTGTCAAAACTCCCATTTTTCACCAATACTTTCCATTTTCTTATGGGTACATCTACCGTTTGCATTTTCTGCACTTTCTGCATTTTGGGGGTCCGGGGGGTGTGGGGCCGGACGGG
>ERZ842401.5283-NODE-5283-length-14431-cov-4.219254_pt1 | contig 14431 bp, 9 predicted proteins | sample MGYA00521270_ERZ842401 | MGnify/ENA primary metagenome ERZ842401 (study PRJEB31892, sample SAMEA3878208) | bioreactor metagenome | biome: Moose rumen | place: Sweden | collected 2011-10 | study: EMG produced TPA metagenomics assembly of the PRJEB12797 data set... | reverse complement strand
CCGACATTATTTACCTCATCATACTCGCCACTAAATTCCACCTCAAGCCATTGTGGATCCCCATTATAAATTGCTAATATTAAAGCGTTAAAAAAACGTTCTTGATCATTGCAAATGTATTCCTTAATGTCGTTATAGTTATCAGTTAATTCTCGCTGCAAGAGTGTGCTAAGACTCTCTGACGGGTACATCTTATTGATAGACGGAATTACTCTCTCATTTATTTGCTCGAAAGTCATGGCACCAACATAATAGCGCCATTTGCCAATACTACCCCTAATAACCGGTATCTTCATAAAGCTCTCCTTATGCCTATTATCATCGATTAAAACGCATTAACAGCACGTTTAATATTCTGAATACGTATCTCAGCGTTGCATGGAGGCGTTAATGCCGCAATCAAGCGATCTTCCAGCACCGTAATCACATCGGCAGCACCCTCAACCGGCAAATAACGTACATAAACATATTTTCCCCATTTTGCAAATAGCCTATGTATTTTTTCTCGTTTAAAATCTGGACCAATTTCAGCCTTGTATGACCTTACTCTCGCTCGTAGATTTTCATGTTGAGTTTTTGTCGCCTTTCCAACATACATAATGTATTCTCCGCAAGCAGGAATTACTGGAGGTTTTATTACATAGACATAGATTCCACCATATTTTGTTGGGATCTTTGCAATCTGTGCATTTATATCATTGCACGAATCGTTAAGCATTTTTATGCAGTCCCAAGCAGTAATGTCTATCGGCAAATCCGAAACGTCAAATCTTTCCCAAAAATCTGGAACCATAGTATATGTATTCCTAAATGCTTCCGGGTCAATCTGCACAGGATCATAAAAACTAGCCATTATCTCCTCCAACGCTTAGTAGCGATACTGGATATCAGGAATATCCTTCTTTCCAGGCACATTGAATTCTTTGGGATCAATAATACAAAGCTGTTTCTTGATCACGCGCCGCATCTCCTTGGCCGGCTCTAGACAGTATTTGATGAAATCATCCGGTGCGATATCCTCTTTGCATGTCGCATTCGGGAATATAAGCTTCATAAACGCCGTGCAAAGGCGCTTGATTGCTGTGAGATCGCGCTGATCCGGCTTTGGGGGAAGGAGGAGGCAATCGTCGACAATTGTTGCGTAGCTAAGGTCATCTCGCATGAGGTGTAACACTTCTGCAAAATACTCAGTATTCAGGGCCCAACCGTTGGCAACAAGTCCCTGATGCATACGTGGAAGTTCCCATCCAGGAATGAATCCATGAAAACGGTCCAATGATGCTGATTCTCTAAAGACAGGACTGATCTCTTCCATCATATTTTCGTTGACGTTAAACCTGCTGGCGTCGATATTACCAAGAACAATAATTCCAGCATCCGCAACTATAGAGGCATCGAACCCTTGAACTTCACCAAATTCCATATAGTCTTTCAGGGCTGTCTGAATCTGTGTTGGCTGCACAAAGGACATGGACTGGATTTCATCGAAACCCACGAAGTCAAAACGCGTTATAAGGCCACCCGTTTTTTTCGCATTGTCATAAACAAGAGATGCTCTGGAAACGGTACCGCCAGATATCAGCCAACCTCGCTTACTGATTTTTTGATACACATAGCTCTTACCGGTGCCCTTGGGGGCCAATTCCATAAGGTTTATCCGTTTCTCTACGAAGGGCAGAAGCCGCCGAAGGAAGCATAGTTTTTGCTCCTCTGATTCATAGCCATCAGGATTATAATCTGCCGCCGCTACGAGGAGATCGATCCATTCCTCAGTTGTGAATGAATTGCGAGCATCTTTATAGTACTCCAAATCAACCGTGTACGGGCAGAATGGGCTGTACTCGATAAGCTTAACAACGCCTTTTGGTTTGCTGGATGAGAAGTCTTTTCCCCAAATAAGCTCAATAATTCCCCAGTTCTCACTCTCTTTGAGAAGGGTATCCTTCCATCGACTCACGACGTCATTCGTGACTTCACCAGCAGCACCGGCCTTAGCTCCTCCAAAATCTGGAAGCTCAAACATGGTCTTTCCGGTTTTGATGTCGACGCCAACTCGAACTCTTGCAAGAAAGCGGACTGTTTCTCCATTGACCATTGCAAATTTGAACTGCTCATAATCTTCCCGGCTTGGGATATACTGCCGGATATATCTGAGCACACTGTCATAATCAATTGCCCCGTTTTCGTCAGAGAACTTCATGACAAGCCAGTCGCGCATATACGAAGGTAGGCTAAGATTTTTAAAGAACTCAGCCCGCTCTGGGTTTTTTAGTACGACCATATCAGCAAAAACATCACGTATCTTTTCTTCCAGCATTCTGGGTCCTCCTCACTTACAGGAATAATGTACAACCTTGTTCTTTGAATTCCTGAATCTTTATTTCGAGGTCAGTCCTTGTACACTCTAAATACAGAGACAGACAATCAATACAGTAATAGTCTTCTGTACCTATACCAAGCAGCTTTTTGCACAAGGCAACCTCATCTTTCGCTAAAGCTCTGCCACATTCGCAGCATTCAATCTTTCTTTTCTTCATAGTCCAATACCACCGAACGGATCGTTGTTCATTTTGATACCTTGTGTTTTGACCTTTAGAGTGATATTTGGAAGAAGCCTGCCGTTTGCAATAATCGTAAGTACAATCTCATTTCTATCATTTATCGCTACGTTATCCATTGAAACCTGCCATCTCCCTTCTGCTATATCGGTACAAACGGCTTTTTCATTACCCTGAGATACTTCGAGAGTCAAGACGGACTGATTAAATGAGAGCTCCGTCTCCATATGGCCATTCCTCACCGTCACATACTGGCTCTTAGGCTTACACGTGAGCAAAGCAAGCGGCTGCTCTCTTTTAACGATTATGACTGGAACGAGTCGCTCTTCCGCGGTGTTTCCACCGTGTGTCTCCCCAACTACGTCATGCTCGTCTGTATTGCCACCTGCAACATTCCCGCTAACAGCAAAGTGTTGATAACTGTTCATTACCAGAACCGTCTTTCCACCAATTGCCGTGGTTACCTTGCTAGTTCCGGGGAGAGCAATCATATTACTTGATTTTTCATCGAGCTCGCAGAAACGCCCGAAGCTGCGAATTGTCGATCTGTTTGGCGCTGTTACAGGGACAACACTATCGTCATGAAAGGCTAGAGCCGCAAATCGACTACTGCCATGATCTCCTGTTATAACAACATAGTCGTGCTTTTCTAAAAGCTCTTCAACCTTTTTTGCCGCATCGGAAAACACTTCGAGCTGATGAACAATACATGAATAATAGCTTTTATCATCAGGCATGCCCCTGTGCGAGCAGGAATCCAGTCTATCCCACTTCAATGTCATAGGATCACACTCATCCCACTGGTGGTTATATTCTGTCTCTGTTGGGAGCAATGAAGTGGCAATCTGTATCGAAGTCTGCTTGATTCCGCGTTCCTTCAGTTCGTACAGGAAGACTGGAGCATATTCCATCCCAAAGCCATCAATCCAGAATAATCCGCAATCTTTTCCCTTCATTTGATGCATCAGCTTATAACGAGCATCAAAACGTTCAAAGTCAACAGTAATAGGGGCATCGCCTGGAAACCGGTTGATGAGCTTGTTTTTGCGATACCATGACATATACTCGTCTACCGCTTCATCTAATCCAGTGTTTTCAACCATATAGACTGCTAAGGCGGGATAGTCATTTGTAATCATATTTGCGACGGCTTCTGGCTCTGCACCACTGCGCAGCAATGCGCTGATCACTTTTACAGCATAGGTTTTTTCCTCATGTGTCTGATAGGTTAGGAGTCGGAGCTTTGTTTCAGCAAGCGGCAACTTGTCCATCAATACAAAGTAAGCATCCGTAAATGACGAGAACTTTAGTGCTTTCATCGCTGCCATTCGCTGCTCAATCCACACAGAACTTCTGCTGGATACTAACAAGATTTCATCTCGAATTCTAGCAGGAATTTCCTCTGCTGAAGCAGCTTTTTGGCATGCATAGGAATAATAGTCACCCGTTGGATTCACACGGTACCACAGCCATACGAGCTCCTTTTGAAATTCATTCAAGGTGCTCCATCTGGCAGCAGCATGAATGAAGTCAAATTTAGTGACACCCAATGCAAGAATGATAATTTGTTCAAATGTCAGTTTACCGTGATGTCGGGATGTAAAAGCCACCATTTGACTCCAGAAATCATTGCTTTCCCATTTTTCAATTAGGACATCCCCGTCAACGAGAGAGTCTGCTAGATATCTGAATGGACTGTTGATTGGCTTAATGTTGACAGTCCCAAATGATGCTTCTACATTGTTTTCCTGGATGGTAACAATTGTGCATGGAATACCTCTCCGCAGAATAATCTGCCAGTCACGTAGCCATCCAGTTAGATTGTCAGCGTCAGGATTAATTGCATCTTTAAATCTTGGAGAGTACACAGATATTACGTGGTTCTCCGTAGTTGGTGCACTCTCAAGGGTCCATACATAATCCTGCTGTCGCTCATCCACAGCACCAACCACTCGATCGAAAATATCCCGACAGCTGAACACGGGCATAATAACCCTGGTTTTTGATGATTCTGCCTGCTGTGTTTCCCAGAATGGCAAAAACTGTCTGCGTTCAGCGTTCAGCTCCCTCTTAACACAAAGGCGGAGATACTCGCCAACAGAAAGGAGTAATATTTGTTTTCCTGCATATTCATCAAGCTTCGCCTTTATCTCGTCAAATTGAGGAATCGTATCCGGCGCTCTGCAAAAATCTGCGACATTAATTGTAATATCACAAATGCCTTTCAACTGAGTTTCCAACAGTGAATATGCGTCTAAACTCTCGGTAAAGATGATCCGAGCCGGGAAGCGGGAACCAAAGCCCCTCTCCTGACTGAGTTTTTCCTTGATTTCGGAAATTGTCACGACCCGGGCCTCCTTTCTTAGTTGATAAACAGAGAATAAAGATCAGGATTCTCATCCAGCAATTGAACAACCTTCTCGCGCAACTGGGCTTCCGGCATGGTCTTTACTCTGTTCTTCGCGTCTCCACAGTACTTATCTCGTAAGAACGCATCAATTGTTTTGCGAACCTCTCCAACCTTGTTTGCCCACGAATATACATCCGAAGTTAGTTTTTGGTTTGTTTTGAGGCGGGAAATAATAACCGTTCCAGATGCTGCAAATGCTGTACGATAGCTTTCACCAATTTGAGCAATGAAGCAGTCCAGAATGCGTTGTTTATCCCTTAAAACGGTAATTGTGTGGTTCTCAAAATACTGTGTAGCATTATGAAGTGCTGTGTTGTCAGCAAGCTTCCCATCCTGTACAGTCTTCAATACCGTAATATGTGGTAATGCTTCATCGTCGACGACCCACTGAATTGGTACAGCACAGCCGTCACACCATGTTGCCACAGAATCATAGCCGCTTTGCATTTTCCAAAGCTCCTGAATTCGCACCTTGTTTCGGTTGTAGGCGACTTTGTTGAGTTGAGCTTCGATTCTGGAATCAAAGTCAGAAGCAGGAGAATTGTAGCTGACAGCCTTCAAAGCTGCATGAATACTATCCAACTCTTCTTCTGTGCAGTTGTGTCCATGTTTTTCCATGTAGCGCCGAAGGATGGTTTTCGGCGAGGTAATACTGCTCCAGGCCTTCTGCGCATCGTTATCCAAAAGCTGGACATAGGATTCCCTCTCGGTCAATTCAATCTTCGACCATTGAGTGGTGGCAATCTGCTGCATAGCCTTCATCGCCGGAATCCAAGTAAAATCCAACTTTTCGATCACTGTTCCGGGAATCTTCATGTTATTGAAAACGTTTTCAATGTCAGCACTCAGCGCCGTGATGCTTTTCCGCTTCATATTAAGGGCATCATTCAAAACTGAAACCACACGGTATTCTATGCAAAGCTCAGCAAGCTTTTCTTCAACCTGCGCTTCCGTCCATGTGGATACCTGACCCTGCATCATCTGGTGGATTGCATCGAAAAGGTCATGACTAGTCAGGCCGATACTGTCTCGAAGCGTTTGGAGCTCTGGACAACGCTGCGAAATGAAAGAACTGAACGCTTCATATACTGTATTCTGGTCAAAATAGAGACTCGTCAGTGCTTTCCGAACTTGCCCGTGGCCGGTAAACTTCACAGTGATATTACCCATCACCTGTTCTTGATCCCCGTTTTCTGCCATGAAGTCGCAGAAGAGCTCTACGATCTCATCTGCCACTTGCTTTGCAGCTTCACCGCCAAACTTCTCCTCTGGTACATACTTAAGGACCCAGAACGGAACACCCGCTTTTTCAGTACATTGCTTAGAAATGTATTTACGGGCTTCGGTCTCGTTGACAGCTTCACCGTCCTGCAATTTGAACACTTTTTGAACATAGGGCTTAAATTTTTGCCAAATTTCAGAACCGGGAGACAAATAATTATTTACGACCTCTTCTTTGCAGATCGCGGTAATCATTGTAGCAAGTGTTTGCTCGGTCAACGGCCAAGGATTATTATCTCCCTTATTCCAGCTGAACTCGCTATTGACATAGTATCTGAGCAGGAAACCGAGAATATAGCCACAAGTCATGTTGTTGTAATAGCCATAGGGTGCTTCCTGCAGCTCCTTCCAGAGAGCATCAAGCTTGATCTGTGTTCCCTGAGAAAAACGCTGCAAAATGAAAGTCGCTATCTTTGCTATGGCAACCGCTCCGTCATTTTCGGCGCTTTGAGCGAGTTTTTCAAGGCCATCTGTATCCCATACACCCGCTTGCTTCAGACCGTTGACAATATTACCTACCTGCGTATTCGGCGTTGATTTCTGGACACCAGCCAACGCTGTGCTCTGTTGGATTTTCTTAAACGCAGTATTGGTTGTCACCACTAGCTCCGGTGCAGCAGTGAAAATCGAGCCAAACAGAATGTCCTTTTCCAGTTTCGGAGCAAAGTATTCCGTGCCATATTAAGATGGGTATACCCTCTCGCCGTAGACTATCATTAGTTGATCGTCTTTGGCCGTTCCGGACCACTCTTCAATAATTGTGCTGGCCTCATCGGAGTATCGATCAGCATCGCCACTCTTACCTTCCTCAGCGGCAAGCTCAGAATGTGTCATTGCATTATACCAGCGATCCAAATGGTCGTCCGTAAGCGGAGATTTCATCAAATAAATGGCCATGCGTCCCGTTGCATCCTGCGCAGCAAGGCTTTTCACCTTCTCCTGCAGGGCAGCAAACTGGCTTGATTCAGAGATTGCAATTACAAGGATACCGAACTTGTACGGATACTTTTTGAGCTCGGTTTGCACTTCGCCGAACCGTAGATTGATGGAGTTTGTTCCAGCATCACAGGCCGCGATATACATCCTGCCAAAGGAAGCACTGGTCTTGTCCCAGATTTTTGCTTCAATCGATTTGGAAAAAGCGCCGCCTTTTTTGAACAGTTCGTAGCGGGTATACTTTTTCATGAGCATATCCTTACGGACATCAAACACGTCAGCATTTCCACTATAGGGAATCTGGAGGCGCTTATCGCCATTGGTCATAGCGTCAAGGCGCAGAACACCGATCTGTTCAAGATCAGTAAGATACATCTCCACATCCTCTTTGGTCAGTTGACCTGCGAAACACTTGTACAAAGTGCTACTCGTAGCGGAGACTTTGCGTTGCGTTGCTTGGCTGTAGAGGTTGCTAACAGTACCAGAAGACATGACTGCAATCAAAAGCATTGCCGCCTTGAACACATGCATGTGATAATCGTCAGAGATAAACTCTCGCTTTGTCATGTAGTGCTGGTATGCACTCTTCGCCTCCGGGGAGAAGCTGCGCACATCACTCTCTCTGGTAAAGAAGTAATCCCAAAGGAAGTCCGGTGTCAGCCAACGCCAATCGTCCGGGCCATATTTATTGATATAGTAAATGAATCCGACATTTTGCTCAGACTCTTTCGGATCCTTCATGAAGCGAAACAGGGTGCGTTGAGAAGCGCCGAAGTTTTGAGCAACAATTGCAAGCAGTGAAAGCGTCATCGGATGCAGCGGGCAAAGTTGACGCAAACGCTCTTTTTTATTGCTCATGTCCAAATTGTCGAAGTCGGCAAAATTCTTGCTGATCGATTTCATCAGGGAATCTTTTACTGCATTCCACTGCTCATCCATGCCCGCACGAGTCAGAATGGAGCTGCCAATGAGCTCATAGGCTGCGCTCTCACTGACATGAAAGTCGAGGGAATGATAGCGGTGAACGATCTGTTCGTAGACCTCTTCGCCAATCTGGCTCACCCAGCTCGGCGCTCTATGCACGATGAGGAACATGAAGAACGGCTGCTCCTTACAAAACTCCGATAACGGCTGCAAGACATCGTCAGTCGGATTGTTACGAAGATAAGAGGTGAACTCATCCCAGATGAAGATAATACCCGTGTCCTGAAGATGGTTTCCTTCAATAACATCTGTCACCCACTCTTTGAAATCTTTTAGGCTGGTGAAAAAGCCCCAGCCTTTGTCTCGGAAAATACGCGCAACAATACCGGCTGCCTTCAGGCTACCAGCCAATACATCTTCGCGGAATTGATCAACAGAACCATACTCTTCAAATAATGCATAGGTTTGGTTTTGGAATAGCTCGTCCCAATTGATAGAGGCATCTTTTACCTTCTCTTGCGCCGCGGCAACAAGAGATTTCTTGCCGTAGTACGCAGAATCGCCATACTTTTCTTTCAGCTTGGTGCGGATAGCGTCTTCCATCGTCATCATGAGCTGAATACCGCTCCGGATATCGGTAGCTTGGCTCTTCCAAATTACAAGAAAGTCACCCTTTTCGCGGATGGAGAGGAACCGTTCTCTATAAGGAATTAGCATCTGATTGGACAGGAACTTGCGGATATTGGGGATGCTATCCTCAAAGAGGTGCTTCAGTACAATGGCAGCATAGCTCTTGCCGGTACCGTATGCACCATGGATCCAGAAGGAACGTCGTTTATCCTCGTCCTCATATTTCAGAGAATCGCAGATGACTTCTATAGCACCCTTCATATCTTCGTGGACGATATACTCCTGCCACATTTCAGGATGGCGGGATTCTGAATCGATGTCCACAACCGACTCATAGTGAGGGCTTAATTCAATATAGGTATTATACTTTGCCATAATGCCGCCTCCTTACTTCACGATCAAATCTAGGATGTCAAGTGACCTATACTCATGGAAGAGCTGTACATTATCCAGATCCGCAACGAATGTCGTGCGGATGTATTTATCGAATTGTAACGCAATGTCCTGCAGGATGTCTTTAAACCGATCTGGATTTATTCCGAAGATAGATACCGGATCGACACCCTTAGCATCGGCGTTGCCTCGTGCAGCAGCCAGCTGGCTCAGTGTAAAGGTGTAGCGGCCGGTTGTCTCTGCCCACATATAAAGCGCGTATAGAATTGCAACGGCATCCGGAGTATTCCAGCCTTGCTTTGAGAACTTATAGCTGTTACCGCTCGGGATTGGAATACCTTGCTTCAGCACAGTACCGATCGGGCTATGTCGGAACGTTTCAAGCAATGCAGTTACTGCATTATCGCGGGTGGATTTAGAATAGTCATCACCAAGGAGGAAGATAAGATCGTTTTTATCATAGACCTCACCGGAAGGGGCATTTAGCATATACCACTTTACAATGATCGAATTGTAGGCAAGATTCGTCCATATGATTGCCCAGGTTAGTGGGTTGCCCGCTCCCATGGGTTGAAGTTTATCAAAAAGCGGTGTGGTAATCCCAGACTTCTCGCCTTTCCCGCTGGCCGTCAAAAGATCACTTTCCCGAAGCCAGACTTTGAGGGAATCGTACTGACGATTTCCCAGAACTCCCATCGTAAAGCAGTCCTCCTTGTTTGCAAAGAAATGCTCGAGCCAGGGACGTCTAAGCCCAAAGTGCTGATACCTGTTCATCCCCTTTAGATCCATACCATTTCCTCCTCCCGTAACTGAAAGCGATTTGGCTGCCAGACAGCCTTTTCCATTCGTAAATTCAATGCAATTATAACAGTGGATGCAATTCTCTTCTCTGATATAGATGTGTCCATCTTCAGTGATTGTAAATGCGTTGACCGGGCATTGTACTTCGCAGGCTTTACACCCAAAGCAGTATGCTGTTTTGTTCGCAACCCCTCTTAAATGGCTTAAGACAAATCTGTCCATCTTTGAATAGGGCCAATAAATTACTGCCGGAGTATCTTCGGAAACAATCCGAAACTGGAATTCTTGTTTTCCGATTATCTGCGTATAAATGCCCTCGTCCTTATAAACGATGGGACCAAGAATGCTACAAACATCTAACCAATTTTGACTTTTTGAAGTGAAGCTAAAAGCAATCCGATCATCAGCTATTCGTTCCACTACACGGTTTCCACCATTTTTCAGCCCACGGCCACCCATGCGAGCTTTCCAGCCACCTTGTTCAATAAACTTCGAAACTTCACTCTGTGGTTTGGTTGCCGCTGAATACATTTCAACCTTCGAAAGCAGTTCGTGCATTTCCTCAGGATATACATCATTTACTATTCCGTCCCACCAATTTGAAGACATAGGGCAGACGATACAGCCCACTCTGAACAGGCCAAGACGGTATGCATCATTCAACAAAATATTATTATGGAGCAAATAGATAAACAGCTCTGATGTTCCCCAATTTAGTATGGGGCTACAGTTTATCTGGTTTATGTTTTTGGCCCCAACGCTGATTTCATCACGATCAGCTCTTGCTGCACTCTCCTCAGCTCGCACACCATCAAACACAACTGCTTTCACATTATAGTCGCCAGTAATCTCTCGTAATAGCAATATGGTGGGAACAGATTTATGTACTGCACAACACCACCGCATTCTGCGGCCTGGAGGGCCAAATTCATCCCAGCTTTTAGCAGGGTCTAAGTGACTCTTTGCCTCGTAGAATTTCAGGGAAGGCCAGTGTTTTTTCGCTTTTTCTACTGATTGGAGTGTTGTGGAAAGCTCCATGCCGGTGTTGCTAAATACGACAGAGAACTTGTCCGGAGAAAGCGTCCGCGCAACAAGATCGAGGAGGACCAGAGAATCCTTTCCACCGCTGAACGCAACAGCAAACGCCATGCCATCTTTTCCATATTTTTCATGTGTGCTGCGGATGAAATCCATGGCGGTTTTTTCGAGCCCCAGCATTAAGCGTTCGTTCTGCTTCCAGAGCTCCTCAATATCAATTGGCTCGAGCGTCAGGTCCTCGGTATAATATTTTATTGTGGGTTTTGTGTAGAAACCACCACCAACGGCCTCAGCTACACAAACACCATTCACCACATAGCGCCGGATCCCCTCCGCCCATAGAAGAGGTGCTTTTGTGTCCGGATATGTCCAGTGCTCATTGAAGCCGAAATAATCCAACTCCTCTTTGAAAACCGGCCGGATCTCCTTCTGTATTTTGCTGTTCACGGATAAACGGTAAATACCGTTCTGATCCGTCCATTCATATCCGTACATATCTTATCCTCTATTTCTAAAGCTAATCGCAATCAGTTTCCGCGAATCAGCACCGTTTTGTTTTCATCCGTCCATGCGAAGCGATAGTCATCCAGCGCTTTAGGAAGCGCATAAATCATTTCACCTGCCTCCAGCATTCCGGCATCCCTTAATTCCAGCCGCAACTCTTCACCCGGCATACACATAGGTAATGTGTGCCGCTCTTCCATAAACAGCGTTACGACATCTGGGAAAGATTGAAGCGGAGAATCAGCCGGGACAAATGCAGCTGCTATTGTATGAAGCGACTGATTTAGATCAGCTGAAATGGATTTAAACCCAACAGCAGGATACTTGTTCAGCACTTCTTGCAAAAGAAGACGAGTCCAACCAAGGCCCTGTGGCAGCAAAGGAAGCGTGTTTAGCCACGCATCGCTGATATCCCTAGGGATCACATAAGCCACATTGGCCTTACGGAACAGGTCATCCATTCGGTCATGCAGTCGGAGACACCAGGCATCATCAATGCCGAGCGCTTCGCTGAGGAAATTCCTGTCGTCATCATACATTAGGAAGGTATCGGAACTCCCAATCTGTAGTAGTTGACTCATTCCGCCGTATGTAAGCATGGTCTTTTGAAGATAGCTTTTTGCCTCTGCTTCATAAAGAATGCCATTATTACTCCTGGCGAGATGAATCATCAGTCCTCTGAGCGTCATGGGATAATCCGGCTCACGTTCAAAAACATGTGGCCAAGAGAACTTGTACGGGTGTCCTGCGGCAGCCTTTTTCTCAAACAAATAGCGTGAAATCGCGTAAACAGCATCGATATTCTCGCAGTCATTGTCATTTAGAAACATGGAAAGCTCTTGAGACGCTGCACGGAACAAGAGCTGATTGTTGCTGTAGCCGCCGAACTGCGAAAAGTGAGTGCTCAGTATTCTTCCAAGGATGCCCTCTGCTTCATCCATGTCCACAAAGTTGTCCACATGGACATAACGATTTCCGGGCATAGAGATAATACTCTTATTCTCGTCCACGGCATTCTTTGTTGACGAAACTGCAGAACCCGGAAGAACTGCCTCTATCAGCTCCTGGAGTGTAAGTCCTTGGAGGCCGGCATTTTTCAGGGCATCTTCTGCCTTTTCCATATTAAAGCCACGGCCCGTACATTTATCCATCTCTTCTACTGTCTGATCGGAAGAAACCTCCGTATCATGGAGAATTTTCTGATATACTTGATTGTTGTTTTTGTAGAGTTCGACCGCTAAATTGAACACTTCCGTGCCAGGGGCAGAAACGGATTCGATTCCTTCGAAAATACCTGCAATACTCCTGATTCTATTTTGGAGGCCCATAGGGCTTCGGAAAGAATCAGAAATGATCATACCTCTCCGCTCGGCAAATCTGCGCAGGCGTTTAGAAGCTATAGCAGCTGCCTCTGTTCTCAGGAGATTGTTTTTCTTTTCGAGCAAGTATACATCTAAGAGAATTACTGCCTCTTGCAGATCAAAGGGCTTTCGTTCAACAGCTGTTTCTTTTTTCTTTCCCTTTGGAGCTCCGTAAAGCACAACTTGTTCTTCGCTATATCCGCAATGGAGACAAAATGCTTGGATGATTTCCATCAGCCGTGGGATACTGTGATTTATATTGATCCAGCAGCCATTGGAAAGCTGTGCGCAGTTCAGCTCATCGAGACAATCTTTCAAAAGGAATACCCTATTTGCCCTGTTGGAATACAACGGTTTAATATATAGGTCCTTCAATGCTGGATTCTGTTTTTCTATTTCTCGTTCAACAACAGCGACAAGAATCCTTGCCCAGTTTTTGCCCTGAAAGACAGTACCATCTATACAGCAATAGACTGGTTCCGTTCTCTCAAACATCTGGGCATTTGAAAAATCAAAACGAATCCAACCCTCACCTGTCTCGACTTCGGGAGTAAGGTCTTCCCGGACTATCTTTTCCTTTTCTCGCAAAAAAGCCAGATATAACTCCAGAATCTTCGATGCCGTGTTTCGTAGTTTTTTGCTTCCGAAAACCATTCTAACCTTACGAAGTGCTGTTTCGACTTGTTCAATCTGCGTCGTAGCACATATTACCTGAGAAAGTACCTTTTTTTGAACAAGCATAGAGCTTACGATTCTGTATGAAGATGTAATCTCTTTTAGGACGCGGGGAGAGACGTCACTTGACAGCCATGAGAAATATTCTTCCTCGGCTTTCCTTGTATCCATATGATCAAATAGTTTTTCTTTGCTGTCAGGCATAATAAACAGTCCACTCCTTTCTTCTAAAAAACATGGTCACTACGAAGTAACTCATTGTTCTTTAGATGTCAAAGGAGCAGAATAAAAGCCATATTGAGGCTTTGAAGCATCGTCTGGAATGAGATAGTTCGTCCCAACTTTAACTACATTGGGAACAATTCCTTTTTTGCAATAGTTCTGAACCTGTCTTATGGAGACGCCCCATTTTTCGGCAGCCTGTTTTGTCGTCATATAGCCTTCCACGGCAATACCTCCCTAAAAACCGTATACTACTCCTATTTTCATCAGCTTATATGATTATAGCATGTGTGAAGCGAAATATCAATACGTTTGTGCGAACTTTTGCGTTCGTTTAAACGAAATCGAAGAACGAAAGACGTTCTTCATATAGTTACTAAAATCAGGGTTCGACTCCCGCCTCCTAAACACTTTTGTTCTTTCTTTGCATCTGTAAAGAAACGCAAAAAGTACACCAGCGTTTTCGGGCTGTTCCGGCCACTGAACATAAAAAGGTGGGCTCCGAAGTAGCCGATCGACCGCTCCGAAGCCCGATTTTTCTGTATTTTGCCCGATTTTTGCCCTGTAAGCAGGAAAAAACGCCTTTTGCCTTGGTAGACAAAAGACGTTTCTTTCATGGTTGCGGGGGGAGGACTTGAACCTCCGACCTCCGGGTTATGAGCCCGACGAGCTACCGACTGCTCTACCCCGCGGTATTG
>ERZ842401.5282-NODE-5282-length-14435-cov-13.896732_pt1 | contig 14435 bp, 19 predicted proteins | sample MGYA00521270_ERZ842401 | MGnify/ENA primary metagenome ERZ842401 (study PRJEB31892, sample SAMEA3878208) | bioreactor metagenome | biome: Moose rumen | place: Sweden | collected 2011-10 | study: EMG produced TPA metagenomics assembly of the PRJEB12797 data set... | reverse complement strand
GAAATTCAAAGATGATTCGATTGATTTTAAGCAGCTCCGTTCTGTCGGTTTTGTAGTCGCTTTTCCCAAAAATCATCCGCTCGTAAAAATGGCAAAACGAAAAAAACTTACAGAAATCTCACAGGAAGTGCTTTGGGATTACACGCAGGTCGTTCAGATTCCACCGTATCTGTTGAAGAATGTTTTTTCAAAGGGAAGCCATATTCTGCCTGTGAACGACAAGCTGAACAATATTATCTGCTCGTTTGCCCCCGAAGTGTACGCCCTCGTGAAAGCGGGATTTGGCTTTGCGTTCGTGCCAGAATACCTTGCCCTTCCCGACAAGGAGCTTGTCTTTTATCCGTTCAAAGAAACGCACCATGCGCCTTTTGGAATTTATTATCGAAAAGAATCGTTGGAAGCCGCTGATTCTTCGGTGGCACAGTTTTTGGAGAAGGCGGAAGAAATCACAATCAGATAGATTTTCCCTTGACTGTTTTCTGTATTAAGATTATTCTAACCATTGTTAGCTAACAGCAACAAAAAAAGGAACGATTTTTCCATGAATTCAGCATCACATACATTACCCAGACAAAAATCCCCGCTTTCGCGCATCCTTGCGTTTGCGGGCGCGTACAAGGCACTCACTTATGTGGGGCTGTTTCTTTCTGCCGTGGCGCAAGTCTGCGGCATGATTCCCTACATCTGCGTGTGGCTCGTCCTGCGCGACCTGATTGCCGCAGCCCCCGACTTTTCCCGTGCAAGCCAAATCGCCCGCTACGGCTGGATTGCGTTCGGCTTTGCCACGCTCGGCATCGTCATCTATTTTCTTGCGCTTTTGTGCACGCACCTTGCGGCGTTCAAGACGGCGAGCAACATCAGGAAGCGCGGCATGGAGCATCTGATGAAAGTGCCGCTCGGATTTTTTGACGAAAACGGGTCGGGCTTGCTCAGGAACAGGCTTGACGGCGCGGCAAGCGAGACCGAAACGCTCCTTGCGCACAACCTTGCCGACATGGTGGGAACGGCGGCGATGTTCCTTGCGATGCTCGTCCTTATGTTCGTGTTCGACTGGCGCATGGGGGCGGCGTGTATGCTTTCTGCGGTTATTTCGATTGCCATGCTCTGCGTGATGATGAGCGGGAAAAACGCCAAACTCATGCTGATTTATCAGAGTGCGCAGGACGAAATGGCGAAGGCGGGAACGGAATATGTGCGCGGCATTCCCGTGGTCAAAGTCTTTCAGCAGACCGTCTATTCGTTCCGCGCGTTCAAAGAGGCGATAGAAAACTACAGCGAAAAGGCGGAATTGTACACTGACGGTGTGTGCCGCCTTCCCCAGTCGGTGAACCTGACGGTGACGGAAGGCGCGTTCATTTTCCTCGTGCCAGCCGCACTTTTGCTTGCCCCTGCCGCCCTTTCGCGCGGAGATTTTGCCTCGTTCGTCACGGATTTTGCGTTTTACGCCGTGTTCAGCGCGATAATCTCAACCGCGCTCGCAAAAATCATGTTCGCCTCTAGCGGAACGATTCTTGCCAACACCGCCCTAAAGCGAATCGAATATGTGATGGACGCTCCCGTCCTTAAACAGTGCGAAAATCCCAAGTCGCCGAGCGGAAACAGCATTGCATTCAAACATGTGTCGTTCACCTATGCGGGAAGCGACCGCCCTGCGCTTTCTGATGTGTCGTTCACCGCCGAAAGCGGGCAGACGGTCGCGCTTGTTGGACCGAGCGGCGGCGGAAAGACCACGGCGGCAAGCCTGATTCCGCGCTTTTGGGATGCGAGCGAGGGCGAAGTTCTGCTTGGCGGCGTGAATGTGAAGGAAATTTCGCAGAAAGTCCTTATGGAAAAAATCGCGTTCGTGTTCCAGAACTCGCGCCTGTTCAAAACCTCGATTCTAGAAAATGTGCGCGCCGCCCGCCCCGAAGCCACGCGCGAGGAAGTGCTTTCCGCGCTCAAAGCCGCGCAATGCACCGACATCATCGAAAAACTGCCCGACGGAATCGACACCGTTATCGGAAGCGAAGGCACGTATCTTTCTGGCGGAGAGCAGCAGCGTGTCGCCCTAGCCCGCGCCATCTTAAAGGACGCGCCCGTCATCGTGCTTGACGAAGCGACCGCCTTTGCCGACCCCGAAAACGAAGCCCTCATCCACGCCGCCCTCAAAACGCTCACGAGCGGCAAAACCGTCATCATGATAGCCCACCGCCTTTCCACCGTAGTCGGCGCAGACAAAATCATCGTCCTCAAAGAAGGAAAAATCGCCGAGACCGGCACGCACAACGAACTGAAAGCAGCCGACGGCGTGTACGCGCACATGTGGGCAGAGTACAACAAAGCGGCGGAGTGGAAGATTTAGGGGAAGATGGGCGTTCCCCGCCTGTCGGCGGGTCGGGCTTTTCGGGGTTCCGCTATCGCTTCATTCCTACGCTTCGCTTCGGAACAAGCCTTGCGGCTTGCCCCTACAATCCCTTGCGCATTTTACACAATTTTTTTTATTTTGCAAAAATACTGTAATTTTCTCCAAATTTATGTTACAGTATTACAGAAAAATGCAGACGACAAAAATCAACAACCGCCGTTATCTCGGCAACAAATACAGACTTCTTCCCTTTATCACCGATGTGATTTCGGCGGAGTGCGGCGATTTTGACACTTTCGCGGACATTTTCGCGGGAACGGGTGCGGTTTCGTCTGCCTACATATTTAAAAATTTCTTTTATGTGGCAGGATAGTTTTTCTATGTACGAAATTAAAGAAAACAATGATTTTTTAACTACTCAAATAATTACCTATCTTGGAAATAAACGAAGTCTTATTGGAAATATCGAAAAAGAAGTTGATGAAATTTCAAAAAAAATCGGAAAAGATAAGCTTGTTTGTGCAGATGTTTTCTCAGGTTCAGGAATTGTTGCGCGAATGCTAAAAAAGCATTCTTCAAAACTAATCGTAAATGATTTAGAAAATTACTCTTCATTAATCAATAGCTGCTATTTGATAAATAAAAATGATTATCCAGCAGAACTTTGCGCAGAATTACGAAGCGAAATTGAAAACCGTTGCACAGAGAAAAAATACTCTGGAATAATTTCAGAAAATTATGCGCCGCAAGACGACAATAATATTTTAAGAGGCGAAAGAGTTTTCTATACTCATGAAAACGCCGTACTAATCGATACATATAGGAAATTGATTGATGATGTGGTAAAAGAAGAAGGATTAAAAAAGTTCTTTCTTGCCCCTTTGGTTACAGAAGCATCGATTCATGTAAATACAAGCGGTGTATTTAAAGGTTTTTATAAAGATAAAAACACTGGCATTGGATGCTTTGGTGCGGCAGGAAAAAATGCCCTCACAAGAATCTTTGGAAAAATCGAACTTAAAGAACCTGTGTTTAGCAATTTTGATTCAAATCTTGAAATCTATCAAAAAGATACTGTTGAACTTTCAAAAGAACTTAAAAATATCGATATTGCATATCTTGACCCGCCTTATAATCAGCATCCGTATGGTTCAAATTATTTTATGCTCAATTTAATCATAAAGAACAAATTAGATGTTGAAGTGAGTAAAGTCAGCGGAATAACACAGGATTGGAATCGTTCAGCTTTCAACAAACCTTATTCTGCGCTGAAATCAATGGAAAAAATAATAGCAAATTTGTCGAGCAAATTTGTTATTATTTCATATAACTCGGAAGGTTTCATTACTTTTGATGAAATGTCAGAAATGCTAAAAAAATATGGAAAAGTAAAAACTGTAGAAATTACATACAATACTTTTCGTGGAAGTCGAAATTTGAGAAGTAGAGATATTCATGTTTCAGAATATCTTTTCGTTTTAGAAAAATAGGAGTTTATTATGAGTCAGCATGATAGTTTACGGGAAAGGAAAGAACAGCATAAGCCTAAAAACTCGAAATCAAAAATTGATGATAAAGAAGTTTATCAGGCAATGGAACTTGTAAAGCAATATTTGAAGAGTAAAAAAGATTTCCAATCATATTTTGAAAATGACTGGGATTTAGAGTTTTCAGCAGAAATAGAAATCAAATACATGATTGATTTTATAAAAAGAAAAAGAATTCGTTCCGAGTTTTGCTATGACTGCATTGACAGAAAAATCATTCCTGATGGCGGTGTTTTATATCTTGTGAACAAAAAGAAAAATGAGAAATCTCCATTAGTTATTGCAGAAATAAAACGACAAGGAACTAATAAGGAGCGCCTGCAAGAAGGAAAAGCAAAGCAGGCGACAGGAAATGCAATTGAGCGACTTGGTAAAAATCTTACTGGCATAAAAGCCATGATGAATTATGAAAAAATTACTCCGTTCATCTGTTTTGGCTGGGGATGTGATTTTGCGGTGGATTCTCCAGAAACACTTACAGTTCGTTCCAAAATAATTGTAATGAACGAATTTTATAATCTGAATCAAATTTATGTTTTTAAGCGCGATGGTAATTCTGATGTCAATTCTTTTGCGCCTGTCTCAATGTTTTTCCGCGAAGAGCGATGGACAGTTCAAGAAATGTTCGAGAAAATGAAAGAAATTGCTGAAGCCTCAATAAGATATTATTTATATTAGATATACGGAATACGGAGAACACAATGCCAGATGAACTGTTTGAAAAAAAAGCCGAATTCATCTCTTGGTGCATAGAAGAATACGCCGCCGAAAACGCGCTGAACGGGCGCGATGTGGCGAACGACTTTGCGCAGAAGAAAGTGCTTGATTTTTTGGGCGAGCATTACGAGATTCTGCACACGCAGGGAAAATCGTATATTCTGGGAACAATCGCGGATTTTATCAGAACAGGAGCGGGCAAATGACAATCTTTCACGGCGGATTTTCGGAAGTTTCTGTGCCAAAAATTTTAGACGCAAGTCACACGATGGATTTCGGGCGAGGATTTTATACGACGACCGATTTTGCACAGGCTAAAAAGTGGTCGCTTATCAAAAAAGACCGATTTCACTACGAAAAGGCTGTTGTTTCTGAATTCGAGATGGACAACGAGATTTTCAAGACAGCAGATTTGAAGAGCAAAGTCTTTCACCATGCGGATGAAGAATGGTTGGATTTTGTCATGTCTAACCGCCAAGACATTCATTTTACCTACGATTACGATGTCGTGATGGGCGCGGTGGCGAATGACAATGTGTATGAAAGCTTGAATCTGTACGAGGCGGGATTTTTGAGCAAACGCGAATTGCTCGAAGAGCTGATGACTTGGAAATATGTAGACCAGATTTGCTTTCACACGGAAAAAGCGTTACACTATTTGAAATTTTTGAAGGCAGAGGAGGTGTTTGCATGACACGACCGCAGGTAACGCAGAAGAATGTTCATCTTTTTATCCCGCACAAAGTCGCAAAAATCTGCGGTGAACTGAACCGCTCCGAACACCTTTCGCTGAATGACAGCATTTTGAAACTGTACAACTCTCCCGCCTATGAAATTTTGAGCCGTGAATCTTCAAAACTATGGCAGGAAGGCTGGGTGTATATGTATCAGATGGTGAACAGATAAAATGACAGAAACAAACAATTTTCAGAGAAAAGGTGCAATCTCTAATGCCCAAGTCGGTAAAAAATTCGAGAAAATAGTTTTCGATTTCTTAAAAAGCAACGGAATCATATTGGAAAATCAGAAAAAAGTTGAAATTGGAATTAATGCAAAAAAGAAACATGCGTTTGATTTGGGAAATGATAGAATTCTCGTGGAATTCAAGGCCCAGACTTGGACAGAATCTAACAAAACTCCGTCTGCAAAAATAAAAAACTGGTCGGACGCAATGTTTTCATTCTATCTTGCACCGAAAAAATATAAAAAATTATTTTTTGTAGAAAGGAGTTTCAATCAGAAGATTTGCAAAACCCTTCTTGAATATTTTATTGAGCATTATTTTTATTTAATTCCTTCGGATGTAGTTTTAATTGATTTTTATACAGAAGCAAACAATTTTGAAGTTTATGCATATGAAAAAATGGATAAAATTCACAAAAGAAAAGAAAAGGAAAAAAAAGATTTGTGGAAATACTTAGGTTCTGAATGATTTGTGGGCGTACAAAACAAACGGACGAACACCTGTATCTTTGTCGATTGTGATATAAGTTTTAAGAAGTTGCTGAAAATATATGAAACCATCTTTCGGAATCTGCAAAAAGTTGTCGCTTGAAAAATCACCGCTCTTTGCGATTTCAAGTAATTTATGCCCGACAGAAGTTAAGCGGCGATTGTCGTCAATCAAGCCAATGTCGCGCATTCCCGAAGTTTTCTGTCGTGCATCCTTTGCTTTGCGCGGAGCTTCACCGTCTTTTAAAAATCCGCTTTCCTTGATAAAATTGTAGTATGCCTCTTGAACGCTCTCGTTACTTTCCCATTTTTCATTCGTATATTCGGGCTTTTGCCAAAATTGATTGAGTAAATCCAATTGCTGCTCAATCTTCTGATTGAAATTCTGCATACGGAAACTGGTAGTTCCCAAACTGTAGTAAAATGATTTGAAAGCGATGTTTTCTTCTGCCATAGTGAGATTATAGCAGAAAAATGGCTTTTTGTTTAGTAGCAAGCCGAGCACTAGTTGTTACGATTAAATAATCCGAGAAAAAGTTGTACTCTAAGTTGACGGACTTGGAGAGCCGGTGGAAGGCAGTCAATCCCAGTGAGCTAAAAAGCTCGGGCGTTAGTTTTTGTCAAAGCCAGCCATCGTATAACAAGGAGCAGCCTGGGGCAGGAGCCCCAGTACTGCGAATATGCGACAATAGCAGGTGCGTGTTGTCGCAGACGGTGTACAACGCACTCGGATTGCCCTCCAGTCCTCATTTTATATCAGAGGAGGATTCTATGGAAGTAGCAGGAAACGCAGTTGGAATCGATTTGGGAAAAAGGACTTACGAGATGTGCATAATTTCCCAGAACGGAAAAATTGCAAGGACAGGAGGCAAAACAGATCTTTCAGGTATTGAAGGATTGTGCAGGAAACTGAAAAAAGACGATGTGGTCGCAGTCGAGGCCTGCAGCCTGGCATTCAGAATCGAAAGGTCGATCCGGTCAAAAGTCGGCTGCCGTTGCAGTGCGGGCATTTTACTCCGTCTGCAAAGCGTTTTTCCGTCAGATACTCTTCTTTGCTCTGCTTTTCGCCTTTGCTCATGCCTACAAGCTTTTCAAGAAGTTCGTTTTTTTCCTCTGGGCTGAGTTTTTCCAATAGTTCAATTGCCTGTTCCAATTCTGTCATAGTAATGATTATAACATATATTTCAGTTTGTTGGTAGGATTAAGCCTTATAAAACAAAAATCGCCCTAACTCAATTCCAATCCGTCCGCATCGGTGAATTTGTTCGTGAAAATGAGCGTGAACAAATCGCACAATCCCCAAATCACACCGACAAGCCCCGACGAAAGGACAGACAGCACCAACAGCAACGCTCCTGTCGATGTTTTTCCGACATAAAAGCGGTGAAGCCCGAACGCACCCAAGAAAATGAGATTCAAGAGAATCGCCGTTGATTTCTTTTTGGGGGATTTTCCAGCATTGTTCATAGCCATCTCCGACATTATTTTTTCGCTTTTTGCTTGTATTGCTCGTAGAGAAGATATGGAACGGCTTCAAGCGAATTCGGGTCAGAACCATCAACGCTGTCACCATTAAATTCAAAGCCGTTTAGCCTAAAATTCATATCGCCAAGCGCATTGAAAACAAAAAAGTGTAACTTCAAGTTTTTTCCGTTCATTTTTCCGCTGTAATTCACGAAAACCTGCCCTGTTTCTGTCGGCTTACACTCCCATTTGCTGTCGGTGCAGATTTTTTTCATAATTTCACCGATTGTTACATCTTCGGAAACTCCATAAAAATAGCCGTCTTTTACCGTGTTGATAAAAGTATTGTTGATTTTCCTTTTTCCGCACGAATACAGTATCGCGATTACAACGACTGCGAAAATCGCAATCTTTCCGAGTTTTTTCATAATTTCGTCCTCAATTATTTCTTAAACTCGCCCGTATATCCCGCATCTTTCAGTTTTTTCTGATTGATTAGGGACGGTTTGATGCCTGCGAACATATACCAGTTAAAATCAACATTCTTCAGCCCGTCGGGAACAATTATCTCTGTAACGCTTTTTGGTATCGCTGGCTCATCACCTTTGAAACTCACCAATGATTTTGGCAAATTAAATGATTTCAATGAGGTACAGTCCTTAAAAATGCTCGGAGACAGTTCTTTCACGGAGTCTGACAATCTGACTGTTTCCAAAGCGGAGCAACCTTGAAATACTTCTCCATTCATAAAGGTCACAGAATCGGGAATGACGATTGATTTTAATTTGCTCATAAACCAAAAAGCCGCACCTATTCCTTTCACGCTATCAGGGATTTTTAATTGCTCAATATTACTACAACTATTAAATGCATTTCCATCAATGATTTCAACGCCATTGGGAATATCAATAGTTTTTAATGAATCACAATTACTAAAAAAGGAAAAAGGAATTATCTTCATTGAAGCAGGAAGTTTTATAGATGATAATTTATGACAGCCCGAAAACATAAAACTATCATCTTTTGTTATTTGAACAGAATCAGGAATGACTATGGAACGCAAGCCCGTAGAACTAAACGCACTGCTGCCGATATGGGTTACGGTCGCAGGAATGGTAAATTCCGTTAAAGATGAGCAATCATAGAAAGTGTCACTCGGAATCTCTTTAATCCCGTTCGGCAACTTTACCGCTTTTAAAAATCTACACTCATAAAACAAATTTTCGGGGAGATTTTTCACGCTATCGGGAATAATGACGGTCACAATCGGGGAGCATTTTTCATACCAATCGTCATAAAACATTTTTTCTTTGAGTTCTATGACTGGCATTCCCTCGATTTCAGCAGGGATGTTAAGGGCTTGTGCGTTTCCCTTGTATTTTGTGATACGAACTCCCGACATATTCGCCGTAAGTTCGTATTCAAAATCAGAAGCGGGCGCGACAGGAATGTTCGCAAACTGATTTTGCGGTGCGGCAAACAAACTTGCGCTCGCCAGTAAAAATGCCGAGGCAAAGACCAAGAATGACTTTAAGATTTTCATAGAAAATTTCTCCTTATGATTTATGGTTATTTCAAATGTCGAGTTCGGCTTGTATTTGATTCCAATTTTTGCTTTCGGAAATAGTGTAGGATTCGTTACAATCAGGATTTTCACAGTGAATTGGCACTTGCAATTGTTCTTCGCAAAGTGCTTTCGGCGGTTTTGTTTTTAAATAAGCGATTGTATTTTTCAAATTGAAAGCATCATCCGTTGCATTTTCCAAATCTTGCTCCAACTGAGTGATATACGCTTCATTGGTAAGATATTCACGGTAATTTTTGTAACCGCAATATGGACATTCACTATAAGGCATATATTTCTCCTCGTTGCCATTTCCTACTATATGAAAGCAAAGTTTTCACAAGACGAAAATGACCATTGGTAATTTCAAGTAAAATTCATTGTTAATAGTAATTAAATTTGCTTGTTATTGTCAAGTGGCAAATCCTTACTTTTATCGTATCATTAAATTCATGACACAGGCGGAATTAAGACAAAATCTTTCGGCAAATATAAAAATGCACAGAAAACGGCTTGCATTAACACAAGAAAAACTTGCGGAAAAATCAGGTCTTTCGGCACAGACTATAAATGATATTGAGGGATGCCGCACTTGGGTAAGCGATAAATCACTGGTGAAAATTTCCGAAGTCTTGTACACTACGCCGTCAGATTTGCTTTTGTCAAAAGATTTTGCAGAAATCAATGAAAGTTCACCGTCCAATGCCGATTTATTACGACTGAAATCTCAACTTTCAAACACTTTGAACGCACAGATTGACACGATTTTTGACGAATGGGTGAAGTAGAAAGCCAGCCGCGTTAGTTGTTACGATTAAATAATCCGAGAAAAAGTTGTACTCTAAGTTGACGGACTTGGAGAGCTAGTGTCGCAAAATTCCTGAGGAGCCATGAGGAAGATGAGATGCCGGTTGTAACTCCGCCGACGGACGAGGAATGGGCAAGGCGAAAGCTCCTGAGCGAATACCGGTCCTTGAAGTCATTGCGGACAAGAGAGATAAACCGCCTGCACGCAATTTTCGAGCACGCAGGGTTCACTCAGTTCAGAAGGAAGGATATGTGCGTTCCTAAGAACAGGGAAGAAATCCTTCCGCTGCTCAAAGGTTATGAAAAGGATGAGGCGGGACGGCTCGCAGAAAGGCTTGACCTCATCGAGAAACAGATAGGGGAACTTTATAAAAAAATCAATGAGGAAGTCGAGAAAGACGACAAGGTTCAGAAAATAATGACGGTGCCGGGAATCGGACCAATAACCGCACTTTCTTATGTCGCCTATGTCGGCGATGTGGGCAGGTTTGAGAACGCGCATCAGATAAGCAACTTCATAGGGTTCGTCCCGAAAGTTGACCGTTCCTGTACGATAAACAGGATGGGGCACATAACGAAACTTGGGAATTCACTTTTAAGGTCGCTTCTGGTTCAGGCTGCATGGTCATGCATACGGTCAAAAAACGGCGGGGAAATATATGGCTGCAACCCGTAACATTGGAAAGGGAAAATCCATTGTCACGATAGCGAGGAAATTAGGGGAGCTTCTTTATACACTTCTGAAAAATAATCAGATTTATGAACCTAAGAAATTCATAAATCCAGAGATTCAAATTTCAGAACTGGTAGAACAAGCCGCAGGAGCTTAAACTAGAGGGCTGGAGACAAAAAAATCGCAATATCTCTTGACAAAAAACATAGGAGGGGCTGTAGGGGCGCGAAGCGTTGCGGAACGAAGTGGAGCAATGGAGCGCGGTTAGCGCGGAACCCGCGAGTTTGCCAAAGGCAAACTCGTAACGAGAAATGCAAAGCATTTCTCGCAAAAGCCCGACCCGCTGTAGGCGGGGTGCGCCCAAAATAAAACCACTTGAAAAAACTGATTAGGTCTATTCCCATGTAGAATTTTTTCTCACAAAAAGGTAGCATTTTTACTGTAAGACTTCCGCCACTCATTCGCATTACCGTGGAAGGCAAGCGATGAAAGAGGAGATTGTGCAATAATCGAGGGAATAAATTGACCATACAAGAGCAGATTCAGAACGGCGAAAGCCGCACATTGGAATACAAATCAGAATTACCGCAGGATTCTCAGAAATGGATTAAGACAATCGTTGCCTTTGCGAATGGGGCGGGCGGAAAATTTGTCATTGGGGTGAACAACAGGCGGGAGTTTGTGGGGATTCCGAAGAGCGTTGATTTGTTTGAACTGAAAGACACTATTGCTGATACAATTGCCCAAATGTGCGAGCCGCAGGTTATGTTTGACATAACGGCGGAAATGGTTGGAAACTCGCAGCTTCTGACGGTGCAGGTATTTCCGGGAAATGCCACGCCATATTACATAAAATCGCTCGGCAAAGAAAACGGAACTTTTATCCGTCTTGGCGCAACCACACGAAATGCCGATTGGACGACTCTGGATGAACTTACGAACCGCGGGCGGCATGTTTCTTATGACGAGCTTGCCTATTCCTCGCTTGCGGTTGATGAAGCCGATATTGCCTATCTCTGCAAAGATTTTTCCGAGCGGGCAAAACGGGAAATCACAAGAAAAGACTTGGAAAATCTGAATGTGCTTACTGGCAACAAAAAAGATGTTGCCACAAATGCCTATGCTATTCTCTTGGGAAAGCACGAATATACTTCTCGCATTCAGTGTGCGCGTTTTAGGGGAAAAGAGCGTGTCGATTTTCTTGATAAAAAAGAATACGAAGGCTCGCTTTGCGAGCAGATAGACGGCGCGTATAAATTCGTTCTGAACTATCTGAGCATGGCGGTTGAAATAAACGGCATTGTACATGATGAACGATACGAACTTCCGCCAAAGGCAATACGAGAGTTGATTATCAACGCCGTCATTCATCGCAATTACCAGATGAGTTCCAGCGTACAGGTCGCAGTCTACGATGACCGTGTAGAAATTTCTTCACCGGGCAGTCTTTACGGCACTTTGACGCTTGAAGAAGCATTGCACGGTCGTTCTTCAATCCGAAACATAACGCTTGCCCGAGTTCTGGAAAAAATTGATGTGGTTGAAGGATGGGGTTCGGGCTTTAAGCGGATAAAAATGCAGTGTGAGGAATACGGTGTTGCTTTTCCTGAATTCACGGAAATCGGTGATATGTTCCGCGTGAATTTTTATCGCCCCTCGTATGCAAAAATCGGCGACAAATCGGCGATAAATGCAAAAATCGGCGATAAATCGGCGATAAACGCTGAAATCGGCGATAAATCGGCGATAAATTACAAGGATCGCATACTTACCTATCTGCAAGTGCATACCGATGCAAAATCGCAGGAGATTGCGTTACATATCGGACTGAAACTTTCTCGTACCAAAGATTATCTTTCAGAACTTGCAGAAGATGGAAAAATCGTTCCGAACGGGGCGAATAAAAATAGAACATATTCCCTAAAGCCAAACTGATTGTGCAAAGATTTTCTCCATGCTATGCGGCATCCCCTCTTGCCCATCCTTAAAAGTTAGCATATACTAACATCTATAAGGAATATCAAACACTATGTTCAGCGAAAACTTCAAGCGAAAATATGCGCTCTCAGACAAGGGCGTTTCTAACACAAAAAAGGGGATGGTCTGGACGGTCATCGTGAATCTTGTCGTCATGGGCGGCGTGTCGGTTCTGTATCTGCTCATGGAAAAGTTCATGCTCGTTCATACGGGCGGGGCGGGGCTTCCGAGCATCGCGCTTTTTGCGGCGTTGATTCTCGGCTTTGTCGTTCTTTCGCTCGTCACGCACTGGGAGCAGTACCGCTCGACCTACGGGCTGGTCTACGGCGAGGTCAAGAATATGCGGCTTTCGCTTGCTGAACGGCTTCGTACGCTTCCGCTTTCGTTTTTTGCCAAGCGCGACATTGCCGACCTTACCGAAACGATTATGGGCGATGTGAACCGCATGGAGCATGTGTGGTCGCATGTGCTGGGCTACCTGTACGGCGCGTACATTTCCACGGCGATTATTGCGGTCGGTCTGTTTGCGATTGACTGGCATCTCGCGCTTTCTTGCCTGTGGGGAGTGCCTGTTGCGTTCGGTCTCTTGTTCGGAAGCCGAAAAATGGCGGAAAAAAACGCGGCGGCGGCAAAAAAGGCGGGGCTGGTCGCTTCGGACGGCATGCAGGAAACGATTGAAACGGTGCGCGAAATCCACGCGACCAATCAGGAATCGCGCTACCTTTCTTCGCTCTTTGAGAAAATCGACGCGCACGAAAAGTCGCTCATTCACGGAGAATTTGCCACGGGCGTGTTCGTGAACGCGGCGAGCGTCATCATGCGGCTGGGAGTTGCCACCACGATTCTGACGGGCGCGACGCTCATTCTTTCGGGCAAAACTGATTTTATGACGCTCTTTATGTTCCTTCTGGTGATTACGCGAATCTACGCGCCCTTTGACCAGAGCCTTGCGCTGATTGCCGAAGTCTTTCTTTCCGAAGTGTCGGCGGGTCGTCTTATGGAAATTCACGACACAAAGACCGCGACGGGCGGCACGGACTTCAAGCCGAACGGACACGACATCGTTTTTGAGAATGTGACTTTCTCTTATGACGACAAAAAAGTGCTTGACGGGGTGAGCTTTACCGCAAAAGAAGGCGCAGTGACCGCCCTTGTCGGACCGAGCGGAAGCGGAAAAAGCACCTGCGCCCGCCTTGCCGCCCGCTTGTACGACGCGAACGGCGGGAAAATCAGCGTGGGCGGAACAGACATTGCCACCGTTGAGCCAGAAACGCTCCTTTCCGACTATTCGATGGTCTTCCAGGATGTGGTGCTTTTTGACGACACGGTGATGGAAAATATCCGCCTCGGAAAGCACGGCGCGACCGACGAGGAAGTGCGAGCCGCCGCCACTGCCGCAAACTGCGACGAGTTCGTGCAAAAGCTTCCCGACGGCTACCAAACCAAAATCGGCGAGAACGGCGCAAAACTTTCCGGCGGAGAGCGGCAGCGCATCTCGATTGCCCGCGCGCTCCTCAAAAACGCGCCGATTGTCCTGCTTGACGAAGCCACCGCCTCGCTCGATGTTGAAAACGAAACGAAAGTGCAAGCCGCGCTCTCCCGCCTGTTGAGCGGAAAAACCGTGCTTGTCATCGCCCACCGCATGCGCACCGTTGAGGCGGCGGACAAAATCGTCGTGCTAAAAGACGGCAAGGTTGCAGAAGAAGGCTCTCCCGCCACACTCCGCGCCAACGAGCATTCGCTTTTTGCCCGAATGCGCCAGCTTCAGAGCGAAAGCGCGAAGTGGAGCGTGTAGAAATCTTAAGAAATCAGGCAGATTTTAGGGAACTTTCTATTACAATTCCAGTGCTTCTAATTCATCGAGCATCGAAAGAATCCGCTCGCGGTTCG
>ERZ842401.5281-NODE-5281-length-14436-cov-8.743133_pt1 | contig 14436 bp, 11 predicted proteins | sample MGYA00521270_ERZ842401 | MGnify/ENA primary metagenome ERZ842401 (study PRJEB31892, sample SAMEA3878208) | bioreactor metagenome | biome: Moose rumen | place: Sweden | collected 2011-10 | study: EMG produced TPA metagenomics assembly of the PRJEB12797 data set... | reverse complement strand
TGTCCTGCAGGATGGTATATTTGAGAATCATGTCCGCATAGATGCTACACATATAAATTAGAGGTGCCCATAGTGACAAGGCCGCATATTTCGATATCCACTGACTCCATGCACTGCCCCAGGGCGGAACGATGGACAGGGCAAAGGCGACAGGACAGAAAATCTTCAGAACGTTCATCATGAAAGCCTGTCCGAGCAACATGCCGAAATAGATTACCTGATAGATGATCTCTCCGATGTAGCGAAGCAGCATGTTGATGGTCTCAGCAGTCTTTGTCTCTGCGATGACTGCTGCTTCCTTGGCCCATTCCGCTACGGCATTGTCCATGTTCTTCACGGCATAAGCCACCTCCTCCCACCAGTGTGAGTCCTCAGACAGCTTGGCTTCAGCCCTGCGCTTCCTGTCTAATGAGTCGTTATGCGCCCGTAGCTTGTCGAGGTACTGGCTCTGGAGTTTCGCCTCGTGTTTCTCCAGCGCATCGATACGCTTATGGCTGATGGTCGCCTGTGCTTTCATCACCCGTCCCATCTGTTCACCTGGTGCTGCTACAGCATCTGCAATGTTGTTTGCCCAGACGATACAAAGAGCGATACCTGCTATACGCAACAGCTTCATGACATCTATGCCTCTTCGTCCTAGCATCATCATCCAGCACTCATAGCTTGTAACGCACATGGCGAGGATCAGTCCAAGTGCCTTGGCAAATGCTCCCCACGAGCCAATAAACAGCGCATGCTGATGGATATAGTCCAGCACACTGCTCATGACAGGATCGAGTGTCGGCATACCCATCGTCAGGAAGATGGCGCTAAAGCTCAATAATAGTTCATTCATTTTCTTATATGTATTACTTGTCTATTCTCTATTTCGAAACTTCTACATATCTCATTAAATCGATGGTACTTTGTGTCACCTTCTCCATGTCAGCCTTCAGCTTGATATAGCACTCCTCGCGTTTGGCGTTCTCCAACTCATAGCCGTTGCCACTCCTATGTACGTAGCTGACCTGTTCAGTAATAAAGCGGTTCTGGTTGGAAAGGCTATTAACCATAGATATGACATTGGTATCACCTTTGCTGTTGGCCAAGCAGTAGGTCAAGCCTGCGGAGATTTTCTGCTGCATCTCGTCAAAATCATCCTTGAAGAGCAAATAGGCTCCATCAATCCTTCGGTCTGCTGCAGCCAGTGTCTCCTGCTCCAACTGGTGCTTGAAATCCTTCTCTTGTGAGTCGGTGGATTCCCGTGCCCACTCATCAGTAGCAGCACCTAACGTACGTTTCGGCAACAGTGGCTTGGCATCACTCTTATGAGGCTTCAGATTCAGATAGAAGCCGCTATGGAACAATCCGTGCCACTCCCATTCCCATTCATGGTGGGCATAGTTGTTATGGAACAGCCAGTAGTAGAACCTCGGTTCAAACTCCAAAGGCCCGGTCTCCATTGACCGCCACTGAAGACGTTTTTCTTCATCATAGACCTGAGCCTTACACATCTGAGGCAGTAAAACCATTCCTATTGTTATTGCTATCAGTGTTCTCTTCATAATTTTCAATTGTCAATTCTCAATTCTCAATTAGTTATACCGGCCATTCTTTTATAACGCTTTTACCTATTTCTTCGAGAGTCTCAGATTTCAGTATGTCCCATATATGATCTTCGTGCACATAGCCGCCTACCATCAGGTCACACCACATATAGGCTTGTTGGATGACATCACGCATCTTCATGATGCTTTGGTCGAGTGTCCAGATGATGTTCATACGTTCCTTGTTGGTGGCTCTGAAGAACTGGGTCTCTGAAGCAGCCACAGCGAGGTACATCTTACGGATATTTCTGATTTCCTTATAGACCTTGTAGTTGGCTTCAAAGGTGTACCAGGCAATCATAGGCTTGTCACCTGTATGTGCTGCAGCGAATCTGGAAAACTCTGAGTATTCGTTCGTCAGTTTCACAGTGTTTGTCACGCAACGGCTCATCTCTGCTGCCAGTGCAAGATACGACAAGGCATCGTTGCTCTTCTTATCGAGAATGCTCTTTACCTCGTCATATTTCTTGGAGACCTCCTTCACCATAGCCTTGATGGAGGCATTGGCAGCCAACTGTCGGTTGCTCTCATCTTCGGCACCCATACATTCCTTATGCTGGTCAATGAGTGCTTCAATGGTAGGCAGGTCATGAGGCAGGATACCAGCATGTGCCGACAATACAATGAGTGACAAGCTCATGGCTACTGGGAAAATAATCTTTCTTCTCATGAAAAGTCCTCCCATCCTCTAACAATATCACCAAGTGTCCACTTCATCTGCATGGCACTACACCATGTGTCAGGGTCAAGTTCCATCAGCAGGTCTTCCAGTCCGTTGTTGGTCTCGCAGAGGAAGATGATATAATCGAGATTGTTCCTGACAATCACCAAATCCTCCAGGATGTCATTTGCCATACCCATTCTGTCTGCGCGACTCATGAAGTTATAGCCGTCATCTTTACCGATGCTGGCGACTCCTCCACTCTGTGGTATCAGCGAGTTAGCTTTCAATGGAGAGCCTATATGACCGTTATTCACGATATTCACAAAGCCTGCAATACACTGCTCAGTCTTCATGGTCAGATTACTGATCTCGTTCATACACAGTGGCAGGTTGATATGAGGTGTCCTGGTGAGCCAACTTACAGCCACAGGGATGTTGGTAACGATATACAGGGCATTCTCTCCGATAAGCTGATAGTAGCGTGACTCCTCTCCGAAACCGCCGGTATTCTGCATGGACTGCTTATAGAGCTGTCTGATGACATTGATAGCGGTGGTATACTCTGCGATGCGCTCCTGTTTCTTTTTCTGCTCAGCGAGCGTGTTGTTATGTATTCCCTCAGCTCCAGACTCAGCAGCGGTATTCTCTCCGACCTGCATAATCGTCCAATAGTCGATGTTCCAACGCCACCAGGCATTGGCTGGTGCTGCCACCAATAGCATAGCCAGTAGCAGTACTGTCATTCTTCTAGTTTGTCGTCTTATGCTGTCTTGTCCCATAGTTCCATTACATTTTGTCGTTTGTTGACTTCACCTGCGAACTTCAGGTATTTACCTGCCAGTCCAGCCTTTTCCATATCACTACAAAAGTGTCTGATGCCCTCTATGGTGTCACCGCCATAGTGTCTGATATAGATTTTCAGGGCTTCCTTCTCTGCGCGTTCAGTGGTATAGGCCATATAGCACTCAGGCGGTTCCTCTACACCATAGACATCGGCACTCTGTCCCCGACATATCCAAACTTCCTTGAAGTAGTTGCGTCCCTCATGGTTGTCCAACGAGTTAATTGTAAAGATCTGCTGTCGCTGTACGTCAGTAATACCAAGGATAGCGGCAATCTCATCATATCGGTCCTTGAACTTGCTCTGGTCAAGCAGTATCTTAATGTCCGAGTTGTTGATGATGGCCTCCTTGACAATAGGAGAGTCTATCACGTCATTCAGCTCCTGCGTCACCACGCCTGCAATGCCGTGGAACTTTCTCACCGTCTTATAAAGATACTTGATATATTCTGCCATGGTCGGCGAAGAGATGGCCTTCCATGCCTCTTCGATAATCAGTGCTTTACGTCCCTTCTTGATACGCATCTTCTGCAGGAACACATCCATAATAATCAATACCACGATGGGGAAGAGCACAGGGTCATCCTTGATTTTGTCTATCTCAAAGACGATGAACTTCTCATCGAAGAGGTTCAAGTCCATGTCATTATTCAATATGGTGTCTAGTTTCCCGCCCTTATGGAAAGGCTCCAGAATGGCAGCAAACTCATTGATAGGGAAAGCAATGCTCTTTTCCTGTATCATCTGAGGAATACGCTCACAGGAATACTCATAGAATGTGTCGAAAGATAGACGAGTGACTTTCAGGTCACGTTTCTGACGTTCCATGCGGTCAATACGCTGGTCTATCTTCATCAGATAGTGCCCTTCTATCAGTTCCGGCATCAGACGCATGAGCTGGTTATTGGCATGTTCACGCTCACCGAGGCTGGCAGCAGGATCACTTGCGAGGTTATGCAGCTTTTCCACAATACGCTGCACCTTGGCATGATGAGCTTTCTCATCCTCAGTATAGGCCTGCTTATCAGAAGTTGCCTTTTCACCTTCGGGATCGACAACATCTGTATCATTCTCGATGGCCTCGATATACTCTCCATACTTGCCATTACGCTTGTCTGCCAATAGGAGTTGCTTCCGCAGTTCATTCCTCTCTTCGTTAGTATATCCTGTAAAGGGATGGAAATACGCATCATAATACTCGTTCAGCACGGTATCAATGATGGTGTCCTCCAGCTTCTCTGCAGGCTTATTACCTTTAAAGATCTGAAAAATCAGCGACTTCAAGAAGTTCTTCTTCTCTCCGAAGTTCTCATTATACTCAACATCACTGACCTTAAAAGGATTCATGGATATAGGATGGTCTTTACTGTAGCTGATATAAATGCCGTGGAAATAACCACAGATACCCTCGTAGGAGTCACCTGTATCCACCATCACTACATCTGTATTCTGTTCCAACAGCTGTCTGACCATCGTATTCGTCGAGAAAGACTTTCCGCTGCCAGACGGCCCCAGACAAAAGAAGTTGGAGTTGTCCGTGAGCTTCACAGAACCCTCCTTGCCAGTAATGTCCACGGCAACGGGAATACCCTGTCTGTCGGTATAGAAGACCTGCAAGGGTGAAACCTCAGAACGCTTCATTCGCTCCTTATAGAAGAGACAGAGTGCAGCATCACTCAGGCAGAGGAACAGGTCATACTCCTTGTTGAAGGCATAGCCGTTCCCCGGAAACGAGTCCATGAACAGCTCCAGCTGGTTATACGCTGACTTGGAAGGTGAGATGCCCACCTCGAAGAGCTTGGTCTCCAGATAAGATGACACCTTGGTCAGATTCTTATGCTGACAGGACACCATGATATTGAAGTTTGTCCATACCATCGTCTTCTGCTCCGTGGCAATGACCTCCAATACCGTGTCGATGTCAGCCTTGGCCAGCCGGTTGCTGGGGTCAGGCATCGACTGGTGCCGCTTCGCCTTTCCGATGAGACGCTGCTGCTCCTTGCGCTGCGGAGGAATCTGAAGGACCTGGTTATAGACCACGCAGTCCGTGAGAGGCACACTGGAGAGGAACGACATCAAGTCCGTACAGACACTATAGCCGTTGACAGCCTGTGTCTTGACAGGATGGATCAGTGTCGGCAGGTCTATGGTGTCAATATCCACAAGCGGGAAGCACTTGACGGTACGGTTACCGATCTTCAGGTACTCATCGGAGCTCTTGAAGTTTGTCATGCCGAAAGCTCCCTTGCGGAAGTCAAAGGCCATGAAGCGATGCAGGTACTCGTCAATCTCCTGCTTGTCAAGACGGTGATAGGGCAGTCCCTTCTCCTCAAAGATATTTTCAATTTTCTGTACCTTGGCCAGAAAGTCTGCCCATTTCTTGGGATCGTAGGCAACGAAGGTACTGCGCTTGACCTCTTGCGTGATAATGATAAACGTACGTATCTCCGTATAGGGACGTCCTTCATAGAAACGGAAATAGCTCTGTGAAAGAAACTCCATGTCCGGAGTGATGTCATGATGATATGCCTGCTTGCAGAAGACGTCCTGCTTCTGCAGACAGTAACCCTCGCCCAGTGTCTGGAGCACGTTGTCCCAGATATTCATGTAGGCATAGTACTGATCCGCATCGGTACACCACTGCTGTACAGGATTCTCTATCTCGAAGACAGACGACGGATTGCCGTTCCTGGAATACAGGACGGTATTCGTGACATGACCTTTCGAGTCGGTGATGTCCTCAATGCCGGTAAAAAGGCTGTCAAAAACTTGTTTCTTGCTACTCATTCTTCCTGTCTTTTACTTCATGATGCTATCGCTCGAAGAGGTGGCTGTAGATGTAGATACCCTGATGCCTTCTCTTGGAGTGAAGTCCTTTCTTCTGCTTGATGTAGATAGCCAGCAGTCCGCTGCCACTGGTTGCTACCGCCACTATCAGGGCAGGAACCGTTCCGAAGAGCACATAGAAAAGAATGAACCCCAGGAACGCAACCCCGAAAGTAGCAGCGGCAATCACGATGAACCTGCCACGGATTCCCATGAATTCAAGGGGCATCTGCAGCCCCTTGAACACGGGATAGCCACCATAGTTAACCTCCATTCTCCAGTTGGTTTAATAGCCGAAGAACTTAGGCAGTGCGGCAGCCATGGCAATCAAGGCGGCACAACCACCGATGGTCATCATGATGGTCTTCTTGACGTCTTGGTCACCGTTTTGGAGCTTATAGTAGCAGTTGAATGCTCCCACAAGGCTGACGATGGCAGCAAGGACATAGAGGAGGTTACGCACAGGGTCTATATACCCCTTGAAGGTACCCACGGTCTGGGTGATGGCAGAGGAACCGGCATCTGCCAGTGCGTAGCCTGTGCTACAGATGAACAACAGGGCCAGTGCGGCCAGTCTCTTCGTCTTGCAAGAAACGAGGTTCTTGCTTCTCTTTGCTGTCGGAAGGACAGCATTTCCAATTTTCTGCATTAGTCTTTTTCATGGAAATCTTGATGAATGTCCGAAATGATTAAAGGTATAGGTATATATAATAGTTACAGACTTGCTGTAAAGTGTGTTATCCTGTATAAAAAGCCCATGTCTTATGCAGGTGAATATTCCGTAGAGAGGATGTCGCGCAGGCTGGTGGTGTTCGGAGCCTCATGTTCACGGTCAAGCGTGTCACACAGCTCATCGATGCTCATACCACCATTGTAACTGACCAACTCATCGTCTGAAGATGAACCGTCATTGGCAGGTGTGGAAATGGGAATGTCTGAGCGGTGAACCTCAGTCGGCTTGTACTTTCCAGCCTCTCCGGAGATGTCCACCTCTTCCTCTATCTCCAGCTCATCCTGGATGATGCTGCCCTTGGCAAAGAACAGGTCATGGATAATCTGGTATGCGTAGTACAGAGCATAAGCGACGATAATGATCGTCAGGAGTGTCTTGAATGTCATCTTTTCTTTTTTCCTTTACTTTGTTAATACCTACGGAATCCGCGTCTTTCATGGTTTCGGTTCCGATTTCGGGTGCAAAATTACTGCAACTCCAAGAATCTAACAAAGGGAAAGAAGAAAAATGCCGTTCAATACTCTTTCTTATTCAAAGAAGAATGGTTCTCTTGTTTTACTTAATACGTTGTTATATAGTAAGATACGACTTTGGATAATGAATTAATATGATTTGGTGAATATCTGGAAATAGGCAAAGTTTATCAATCTCTTAAAATCGCAAGAATATCCTGAATATTGTCGATTGTGCCAAAGTCAATGTCACTTATCTTGTCCTGACAGATTTCCACTAGAGCATTGCACCTGTCAATGATACTGGCATTCATAATCTCAAAGTCACGATTCAGGTCATCTTTGCCCACAATGATGGATGTGGGAATGTCGACATTCTCACCCTCGTATGCCATTCTAATGATTACACGCCAGGTATCATCAGGAAGCTTGTCCTGTGGTATGACCATATAGTTGAAGGAAATAGGATTATCATCCACTTCTTCCAAACAGTCTATGAACACGGAACTTCCGAATTCCCCATCCGGGTCAACGAATGTGTTCCGTACCCCTTCTTCCTCACGCTCTCCAAATACATAGTCCAACAGTTTAAAGTTGGCAGCATTGATTTCGTCGAATGTCTTCCTGATATACATGCTCGTGACTCGGAATAAAGGAATGCGGTGGTTCAGCATCTCATGCACTACATATTTGTTGATGCCAAGGTCATTGGTTGCAATGGTCGCCATTGAGTGACGTGCGGCGTAAAAAGTCAAACCAGGTACACCGATGGCCTCTCCGACGGACTTCAAACCACGGTCGAGGGCGTATGTGAAGGAATTGGGCGTGTTGTAGTTTCGGTAGAAGCGGAAGACCTTTTTCGGGTCGAAACGCCTGACATTGTATTTCTCCAGATAGGGAAGGAGCAGTGGATAGGGTCTGATGACCATACGGGCTTTGTCCGCACGTCTGTTCTTGACCTTAGCACGCTCATAAGTGATGTTCCCATTCTCATCATATTCACAGTTATACAGATCAATAGCGTTCGTCCCCATCGTCATGAAGGAGATGAGGAATACATCCCTTGCGAAATTTCTCTTGGAATTGGCACGTTTTTCATCAGGTATGGCAGCGATGGCACGGATCTGTTCAAGCGTCAATGCCCGGTAGCCAGATTTCGGATAATAGGGCTTGTCCGGCTCCCACCTTTCCACGCTACGCTTGACGAAGAGCATATTGCTGTCATTGTCATTATAGATCTCACGGAGTTCGTTGAACATGAACTTGATGGCATGTGTGTAGTTATATTGGGCACAAGGACTATCACTCATCGACCGCTCGAATTCCTTCAGCAACTGTGCGGACATCTTACTGCACGGTAGCTTGTCCTTGCCAATGAACCTCTTGAAACTGTTGAAAGCTGCTATGTAATTGCCGATGCCTTTCTTGACTTTCCTCTTGTTCTCAATCCAATACTCACCGAAACGGAGGAAGTCTATGTCAACTTCACTTTGGACAGTTATTATTTTGAGGATGGTGTCCGTATCCAATTCATAGTTCCTGAGTTTCAGATGTTCCAGCCGCTGCCTGTAAAGGTGAAGCAACTCCATTGTGTCATGTAGCACCCTGTTGTTCCTGAGTTTCATCTGAGGAGTGATGTCCTTTGATGCAGCATAAAGGTTGGTGGGTATCGTCCGCCACTCATGGTGATGGTGGAGGACGATCTCTACCTTCCAGATGTTTTCGTTCTCCTTGCCCTTGTGCTCTGGGACGAGCCTGTATCTTACTGATGCAAATACTGTCATAGCCGTATTTTTTATTTTTTGTTCTTGTTTTCGGTTATGATACCAGACGTTCGATGACGTCGCCCATGCTCACGGGTGCAGATGACTCGTTAAGGCTTCTGACCTTGGTACGACAAGAGTCCAGCAGTCCGTTGCACCGACGGATAATGATGGGATTGATGATGTTGTAGTCCGCATTGAGGTCACGCTGTGAGACCTTTACCGATGTCCCAATCTCCCTGTATTCGTTTCCGAGCATGACACGGATGACCACGTTCCAGGATCTGTCCTCATGGATGTCCTGCGGAATGACGTAGTATCTGAACTTGATACGCTCCTCCTTCCTGATGTCCGAAAGCCCGTCAACGAAAAGACAGTCACCGCCCTTGGGCTTTTCCTTCAGCACGTCACTGAGCACCAGGTCTATAAGCCGGAAGCTTGCCTCGTTGATGTTGGAGAAGTCCTTCTGGATGTACATGTCCGTGATACGGAAGATGGGAACCTGATGGTTCAGCATCTCATGCACGGTGAGCTTGTCGATGCCTGCGTCATTGAGTGCAATGGTGGCCATCGAGTGACGCGCAGCATAGAACGTCAAGCCCTCCACGCCGATGATCTTTCCAACCTCCTTAAGGCCCTTATTAAGCATGCCGTTGAATGCCTGCATAGAGGAGTATCGCCTTCTGAAGCGGAACACCAGTTTAGGGTTTTTGTCCGTCAGGTTGGCATATTTCTTCAGTAAGGGCCTGAGAAGCGGATGCGGCTTGATGACGATACGTGCCCCGTCACTGCAACGGTCTCGCATCTTAGAACGCTCATAGGTGATGTTCCCTTGCTTGTCATATTCGCAGTCCCACAGGTCTATGGCATTCGTCCCCATCGTCATGAAGGAAATGAGGAACACGTCACGGGCGAGGTCACGTATGGAATTGTGTGTACCCTCGTCGGGTATCTGTGCGATTGCACGTATTTGGTCAATGGTCAGGGCACGCTTCTCATTCTCCTTGTGATAGCGGGTCGGGAAGTAAAAGTCGAGCGTCCGCTTGATATATGTCTTTCCTTCCTCATTGTCATTGTAGTAGGCACGGGCCTGTGAGAACATATGCTTGACGGCCACGCAGTAGTGGGTGCTTTCAACGTTCTGCTCTGTCAGCCACTGCTCGTACTGGAGCATTAGTCTCCGTGACATATGGTTACAGGATAATGACATTCCTCCGAGGAACTTAGAGAAGGAGTTGAGCGCACAGGTATATGCCGGTCTGCTCTTCGGATTGCATTCCTGCTCAATCCATTCACGGCAGAAGGCGATGAAGTCGATGTTCTCGCCAGGATCCTTGATGGTAATGCGCCGACGGATGACCTCAATGGGGATGTCGTTCGACTCCAGGTTCAGCTCGCGGATGCGTTTCTGGTATGTGCGTATCAGCCGCTCGCACTCGTCTATGACCTGCTGGTTCCTGATATTTCCCGATGCCGTGATGTCCTCACGGGACACGTACATGGTTGTCGGTATCATGCGGCTCTTCCTCTTGTAGGTGAGCCTTATCACCACGCGCCAGGTGCCGTCCTTGCGCATGTCCTTCATGATGATGCATGCTTTCAGTGTTACCATATATATTCCTTTCGTTCTTGAATTTATTCTACTACTGTTTCTGATTTTGTTTCCGATGACTTGTCCTGACTGGCCATCATGAAAAGAAGTTCACGGATGTCGCTGACTTGATCCGTATTGATGCTGTCGGTTTTCCTGCGCAGGTCTGCGATAAGCAGCTGCATCCTGTCCAGAACGGATTCGTCGATGATTTCATAGTCACTGTTGAGCTGTGTGCGCTGTACCATGACATTGGTCGGGATGTCCATGACCTCACCACGGAAGCTCAGCCGAATATGTGCCGTCCATGTGCCGTCTTTGTTTCTGTCCTGCGGGATGACGAGACTTCTTAGCCCGACATCCTGACGCTCCAGCGGAATGAGCCTGTCCACGATGACGGAACGCTCATAGCCTCCGACGGACTTCGTGACACTGCTCCTGACTGACTTCTTCCAGCCACCCCCGAATACATAGTCTATAAGACGGCGGTTCTCGTCCTGGATGTCATTGACCTTGACCTGTATGTAGCAGTCTGTAATCCTGTATTCGTCAACTCTCCTGTTGAGCATCTCCAGGATACAGTCATTGCTGATTCCTACTTCATGCAGTGCAATGGAGATCATGGAACGCCTTGCATCCATGAACGTAAGGTCTGGTACGCCGATTGCCTCTCCTACAGCGGCCATGGCATGGGTAATGGCACTGGTCATACTTAACGCATTGCTGTACCGTCTGTGGAAGGAAAATACCTTGCGATGCTGCTTCCGTCGTGACCTCTTGTCTCCGTACTTTTCCAAATAGGGAAGGAGAAGCGGGTGTGGCTTGATTCTCGTAAATCCCCTGTCAGCCCTGATGTTCCTGACCTGTGAACGCTCGTAGACGATGTATCCCTCATCGTCATATTCACATCCGTACATATCCCAGGCCTGCATGCCCATGGCCATGAAGGAGATGATGAATGTGTCCCGCGCCAGGTCTCTTACGCTTTGAAACTTCCCATCGTCAGGAACGGATGAGACGGCAAGCACCTGCTCAACAGTCAGCGGTGTGTGAACTATGGGAACCGGTTGCCCGAAGACATGTGTGAATCCCTCCAGCGTCCTCTTGATGACAGGGTTGCCGTCGTCGGAGTCATTGTACACCTGCCGCATGTCGTTGAACGCATGTCTGACGATTGTTGCATATTCCCTGCCTCTTCGCATGCCGCCAAGTGATCTCTCAAAGCTCCTCAGCAGATTCACAGACAATCCGCTTACTGGAAACAGGTCGCTTCCTACATATTCCTTGAACCTGTTATAGGCACACCGGTATGTTTCCTGTGTTCTTCGGTCGTAGGACGACAGCCATATCCTGAAGAACCACAGGAAATCGATGTCCACGTTTTTATCACCTCTCAGGATGGCAGCGATGGTCTTTGTGTCTAGGTCATAGGTCTCCAGCCTGAGCTGTTTCAGTCTCCTCTGATACCTGCGCATCAGCGACCGGCAGCGGGTCATCAGTTCTCCGTTACCCAGTTTCCTGTTCTTTGTGAGTTCTATGTCGGTGGCATAGATGTCCGTGGGGATGACGATGGTGTCGTGATGATGCCTGACGATGATATTCACCCTCCACACTGCATCCGAATTGCGGTGAACCCGGTTCATCCTGTATGATACTTCTGTTATCTTCTCCATTTTTTCCTTTTTCCGTATTACAGTTCATAAGTATGATTCACACCAATTTAAAGTGCTACTCAAGCTTTGCCGGACATAAGACATTTTACAACCTGCTGCATGGTGACACTGCCAGATGCGATGTCCAACCGTGCAGTTTTTTTCCTGCAATTGTCGAGCAGCGCATTGCAGCGGTCGAGGACAGTGTGACTCTTGATGTTGTAGTCGGCATTGATGTCCTTGCGGCTGACCTTGATGGATGTCCTGATTTCCCGTATCTCGCTGCCAAGCGACACCTCTACTGTGACGTTCCATGTGCGGTCGGGATTCATGTCCGCCGGCTTTACCCGGTATCTGAAACCCAGTGCCCTTTCTTTCCCCTGTGCCAGGAGACCGTCGAAGAACACTTTGTCACTTCCCGCATTCTCAGGCAGTGAATGTGTCTGGAAAACATAGTCCAGCAGCTTGAAGTTGGCACGGTTGATCTTGTCGAAGTCCTTGCGGATGTATATATCGGTCACATGGAATCTGGGCATCTTATGGTTCAGCATCTCATGGACGGTCAGCTTGTCGATTAAGACCTCGTTCAGCGCAATGGTGGCCATCGAATGGCGGGCACCGTACAGGTTCAGCCCTGAGATCCCCAAGGTCTTACCGAGTTCCTTCAACCCCTTTTCAACGGTTGCCCTGAAAGTATAGGCTCTGCTGTATTGCTGATAGAAGCGGAAGGCATGCCTGTCTCTCGGATAGTCGGGATTGGCATATTTCTCCATGAGAGGCTTGAGTACTGAATGGGGTCTGATGACGATTCGTGCACGGTCGCTCCTCCGCTCCCTGACCTTGGAACGCTCATAGGTGATGTTCCCTCCTGCATCCAGCTCACACTCGTAGAGGTCAATGGCTGTGGTGCCCATCGTGAGGAAGGAGATAAGGAATACGTCGCGTGCCAGGTCCCTGCGTCTGGGCTGGTTGACGGTAACATCCCCTGCGTTCTGGATTCCCCTGATCTGTCCTACTTCCAGTACACATTTTCTGGCCATCCTCAAATCCTGTTTCGGGATGAAGAGGTCGAGGCTGCGGGTGATGACGATTCTGCCCTCGGAATTGTCATTGTAGTGGAGCCTTGCCTCTGTGAAGAGTTTCTTGATGGCACAGCAATACCATTTGCTAAGCAAGCCTTCGTCCCTGAGGCTTTTCTCGAACTGCAGCATCAGCAGGCAGGAGATCTCGTTGCATGAGATGGTCTTCCTTCCGTGTTTCTTCTTGACGAACAGCTCGAACTTGTTGACGGCCTTCTTGTAGTTCCCGCGGGCCTTTGGCCGTGCTTCCTTCTCAATCCATCTTCGTGCGAAGGCGAAGAACTCCACATCGTCCACCTTGTCCTTCTTGAAAAGGGCATTCTTTACCTCGTCAACGTCCAGGTCTATGAGGTCGAGGTCGAGCGAGAGAATCTTCTCCTTGTAGCCGCTGATGATCTCGCGGCACTGCTCCAGTATATCCTCGTTCTTGATCTCATATGCGGAGGTGAGGTCGGCACGGGTGACATACATGGACGTCGGTATCATCCTGACCTTGCGGCAGTGGGTGAGCCTGATCTGTACACGCCATGTCTTGTCACGGCGCATGTCCTTCTTTACAATACATGCTTTCAGTGTAGCCATTACATTATCCTTTTAATCCTTATACCTTATTATATATAAGGAGCATGGGTGGCAGGAAACGGTTCCTGCCTCTGCTCCAATAATTCTTCCAAACGGGCTGCAAAATTACAGCTTTGGGAGTTTCCTGAGAAAAATTCCGTGTTAACAGGTTGTTTAAATATTCTTAAAAGGCTCTGCTCAGGGTGTCCGGAAAGTGCCGTGACCCCTGTTTTGGAATTTTTTCGGATTGCACGGTTTTTGCCCATTATGTAAGTATTTTTAACCTTCGAAAAAAGGCAAAAACCCGTCATTGCCGAGGTGTGTGGCAGACTTAAATAAATGCCGTTTTCCCCAAACAAATACCCCATAAGTTTGCTATTTAAAACCATTTGTTATCTAAATTTCAAGACCGGTTCTATAACCGAAACCTGTCGTTATGTATTTCTTATCAGTTTTGCAACATGCTGCCAATCAGAGCATTGCATTCTTTCTGGTCTTCTTCTGAACTGCTTCCGTGTCACCTGCTGATACTCCCAAACTGAAAAGTGGAGCGGTTACCTCGACCTCGATGATGACAATCATGAGTTCCTGGTTATTGACACCATCATGCCCAGTAGCGTTATATCAGACGGCACCATCCTCGACTATATCATGGAAGACCAGTTCATCGATGAGGATATTATGGATC
>ERZ842401.5279-NODE-5279-length-14438-cov-34.073003_pt1 | contig 14438 bp, 13 predicted proteins | sample MGYA00521270_ERZ842401 | MGnify/ENA primary metagenome ERZ842401 (study PRJEB31892, sample SAMEA3878208) | bioreactor metagenome | biome: Moose rumen | place: Sweden | collected 2011-10 | study: EMG produced TPA metagenomics assembly of the PRJEB12797 data set... | reverse complement strand
TCACAGGGGTCATTTTCATTTGGTCAGATGGGGTCAACTTGCACGGTTTTTTCCATGTTGTCCTCTTTTTATGATACACTATACATTTTTCTATATTGCAAGAAGGAACGACGTGTTAAAGGTGAAGTGCTACGGTCGTTCCTGAGAGGTGCGTTTCTCTGTCTCTGCGAACATTTGGAGAACATAAATGCCGATGGGGACAACCAGGAAAAGCGTCAGCCGACTAATATTCTCTTCCAGCAGTTCCTCGATCTGTTAGGATGTACGCCTGTGAAACATCGTCCCGTTGAGTGGTATGCTTCCGAACTCTGTATAACCCCAAAATATCTTTCAGCCGTCTGCAAGTCTTGTTCGGGTAAGACGGCCAACGAGTGGATTCGTGAGCACGTGCTGGAGGACATTCGTTACTGCCTCAAGTCAACCGACCTCAGCATCAAGCAAGTGAGCACAAAACTGGGCTTCCCCAACACTTCATTTTTCGGCAAGTATGTAAAGGAACACTTCGGCATGACTCCTTTTCAGCTTAGACAGAATAATGTTTAGCCGTATATGAATAGCATATGCTACAAGGCCGTCAAATACAGATAAATTATAGTTTTCAGATTCAGATTCTTCTAATGCATCTCGTATAATTTGTAGAAAAACCTTTGGGGAATCCCCAAAAAATGCTTACCTTTGCACCCGATGATGAATCATAAAAACGGCTGATGGCTTGTCATCGGGTGTTCTTTGATGCAAATTATAGCAGAACAACGAATTGAGAACGGTCTCTTATCCGTAACCCTCAAAATCCTCAATCTCCCAAACTGCTTTTCTACAAAGAAATCCTGCAAATTCTTCCAAAGTTACGAAAAAACGAGAGCAGAACACTATTTTTATTGTTAATCTAATAAAAATCTTCAGAATTCATTCCCTTTTTTGCCGAAATGAAGTCATTTCGTCAATTTACCGGCAAAGTTCTTGCGCCTGAGCACCAACGGAGCGCAAGAATGCAAGGGAAGTTCTTGCGAAGCGTCTGAGCACCAATGAAAGAAATACAAGACGCGAAGAATGGTACTGACATCTTATATTTTAGCCACTTATGTTATAGCCGCTTACGGCGGGAATTTTGCACGACAATGCAATTTTCCAGTCGATTATTTTGTAGGTTCCGAAAAAGTTAGTACCTTTGCCACGAACAGACAAGAGAAGCATTTATGGAGAACGGAAAGTATCTGGACCCGAAGGCCGACCTGACCTTCAAGAAAGTGTTCGGCGAGCACGAGGACCTGGTGATGAGCCTGCTGAACGCCCTGCTGCCCCTCGACGAGGGGAAGCAGATAGAACACGTGGAGTATGCGACACCCGAGATGGTACCCGAAAACCCGGGGAAGAAGAATTCTATCGTCGACGTGCGCTGCCGCGAGACCGGCGGTCGTCACTTCATCGTGGAGATGCAGATGAACTGGAACAACGAGTTCCAGCAGCGTGTCGTTCTCAATGCCTCCAAGGCCGTGGTGAAACAGTTGGGCACCAGCGAAGACTACTCGCTGCTGCAGCCAGTATATGCACTGAACCTCATCAACGACGTGGGCTTCCAGGCCGGTCCCGACGAGTTCTACCACGACTATGCCATCGTGAACGTGGCCCACAGCGACCGCATCATCGAGGGACTCCGCTTCGTTTTCGTGGAACTGCCGAAGTTCAAGCCGCAGACGATAAAAGAGAAGAAGATGGCAGTGCTGTGGCTGCGTTTCCTGACGGAGATCAACAGGTCAACGGAAGAAGTGCCTGCCGAACTGCTTGAGAATCCTGAGACCAGCAAGGCGTTGAAGATACTGGAGAAGTCTGCCTATACCGAGGCTCAACTCTATGCCTACGAACGCTACTGGGATGCCGTGTACAACGAACGGGGAGCCATCCGTCATGGCTATAACCAAGGCCTGGCAGAAGGCCAGGCTAAAGGTCGGGCAGACGAGAAAATAGACAACGCCCGTAGTCTGAAGGAAAACGGCGTGTCTGTAGACATTATTGCCAAGAGCCTTGGATTAACAGAAGACGAGGTGGCGCGACTGTAGCCTACACCTTATTATATTTAGTTTCTTTATGTGGTCTTACAGAATGGCGACATTTTAAAAGCGGATTATAATATGTAGAAAAGATTACTGAACAGCCCATTATGATATCTGATGGCAGGCATCCAGGATTCACCACCATATCAGTGCAAAGTGTAAAGGTAACATAAAATCCGTGGAAAACAAAAATTAAGATGAAATATATGGGGTTTTTCACTGAAAATCATTACCTTTGCACCGTTTTTAATACATACCATAATGAAAATAGCATTAATCGGCTACGGCAAGATGGGCAAGATGATAGAGGAGATAGCCCTGAGCCGCGGCCATGAGATTGTGAGTATCATTGATATTGACAATCAGCAGGACTTCGACAGTCCAGAGTTTGCATCGGCCGACGTGGCCATCGAGTTCACCGCACCACAAGCTGCCTATGGCAACTACCTGAAGGCATGGGCCAAGGGCGTGAAGGTGGTATCGGGCTCGACGGGTTGGATGAAGGAGCACGGCGACGAGGTGCGCAAGGCCTGCAGTGAGGGCAAGACCCTGTTCTGGGCCTCGAACTTCAGTATTGGCGTAGCCATCTTCTCGGCCGTGAACCGCTATCTGGCCAAGATCATGAACCAGTTCCCGCAGTACGATGTGGAGATGGAAGAGACGCACCATGTGCACAAGCTCGACCATCCCAGCGGCACCGCCATCACGCTGGCCGAGGAGATTGTGGAGGCCATCGACCGTAAGGAGGCGTGGAAGGAAGACACCACGGACAAGCAGTTCCTGCGAGTGGACCATATCCGCCGCGGCGAGGTGCCCGGCATCCATACCATCCGCTACGACTCGGATGCCGACCTCATCACCATCACCCATGATGCCCACTCGCGCAAGGGCTTTGCCCTGGGGGCCGTGTTGGCTGCCGAATATACCAAGGAGCACAGCGGACTGCTGACAATAAAGGATATGTTTAATTTCTAATTATGGAAAAAAGAGAAAAAGCCAAACTGAACATGAAGAAGCAGTGGACCAAGTTCATCATTGTCCTGGTGCTCTATCTGCTCTTCCTTTTCTGGGTGAAGTCGTGGTTGGGACTGCTCGTCATCCCCTTCATCTACGATGCCTATATATCGAAGAAGATCAACTGGAAGTGGTGGCAGGACCTGGAAGGGCCTATGCGCACCGTCATGTCGTGGGTCGATGCCATCGTCTTTGCACTGGTGGCCGTCTATTTCATCAACCAGTTCTTCTTCCAGAACTACGTCATCCCTTCCAGTTCGCTGGAGAAGTCGCTGCTCACTGGTGACTACCTCTTCGTGTCGAAGGTAAGCTACGGTCCGCGTATCCCTGAGACTCCGCTCACCGTGCCCCTGACGCAGCACACGCTGCCCATCGGTGGACTGAAGTCGTATATCGAGTGGCCTCACTGGGACTACCGCCGTGTGCCCGGACTGGGCCATGTGGAGCGCAACGACATCGTGGTGTTCAACTACCCCGCCGGCGACAGCCTCTGCACCAATATTCCTTATCAGACAGAATACTACCGGATGTGCTATGAGTTTGGTAGCAATATCTATGCCCAGATGAACCCAGATGCCGTGAGCATCGACTCGCTGTCGCGTGCCGACCAGCTGAAGCGCTTTGGGGAGTATTATGAATGGGGACGCCAATATATCATCGCCAACAAGAATACCTATGGCGACATTGACTCGCGTCCCACCGACCGTCGCGAAAACTATGTGAAGCGCTGCGTGGGCCTGCCTGGCGACACGCTGCAGATCAAAGACCAGATTGTCTATGTGAACGGACAGGCCAACAAGGAACCCGACAACGTGCAGTATAGCTATGACGTGCTGTTCAACGACGGTGCCATCATCACCAACGACTTCTGCGAGGAGAACGGCATCACTTGCGAGGACCTCGGACTGAGCGAGGCCGACAAGGCTTACTTCCGCAGCGAGGGCCAGATACAACTGACGCAGCAGTTCCGCAACAACCGCGTCATTATGCCTATGACCAAGCAGACAGCACAGGTGCTGCAGAGCCGTAAGGACCTGGTACAGGCGATGGCCCCGGTAACAGGCGGCAACCCCTCGGAGCTCTACCCGCTGAACATGGTGAAAGACTGGACCCGCGACAACTACGGTCCCGTCTGGATTCCTAAGAAAGGCGAGAGCATCAAACTCAATTTGGACAATATCGCCATCTATGAGCGTCCCATCAAGGTCTACGAGAAGAACGACCTGGAGGTGCGCGACGGCAAGATCTTCATCAATGGCACCGAGACCGACAGCTATACCTTCAAGTTGGACTACTACTGGATGATGGGCGACAACCGCCATAACTCCGCCGACTCGCGCTACTGGGGTTTTGTGCCCGAGGACCATATCGTAGGTAAACCTATCTTCATCTGGTGGTCGAGCGACCCCGACCGCGGACTGTTCAGCGGCGGCATCCGCTGGAGCCGGTTGTTCCGCTTTGTCGACAATATTAAATAAGGTGGAAGCGGATAAGTGAATGATAAAAATGAAGAAGACGCTACGTTTCCTACTGGCTTTCCTGATAGCCTTCGCACTGATGATGGTTGTCAGGGCTGTAGGTCTGGCCATATATACCATTGACGGTCCCGGTCTGGAACCTGCGTTCCAGGCCGGCGACCGCGTGGTGGTAAACCGCTGGAGCTATGGTCTGCGGGTAGGAGGCAAGGACAGCTTCTTCAACTACGGCCGACTGGTGCGGCAACCTATCCAAAAAGGCGAAATCGTGGCTTTCGAGAATCCGCAGAACACCAGTCAACTCCTCATCTGTCGCTGCACAGCACTGCCGGGCGACACCGTCAGTCACGGAGGACAGACCCTGTTGGTTCCCAGTCTGAAAGACTGTGCCGATGCCGACTACTACTGGATGGAGTCTATCAACCCCAGCAATGCCGTCGACTCGCATACGCTGGGATTCATTGCCGAGGAGTTTGTCATCGGAAGAGCAGTGATGGTAATCTATAGCCGCGAACCACAAGCTCCGCTGTGGAAAGGCTGGCGCACAGAACGGCTACTTTTGCCGATATGAGAATGCTTAATGCTCAATGCTTAATGCCTAATGCAAAATACTGAATGTATTCTAAGTACGACGTATTTTGGACCGGTGCAGTGGTATCAGAAATTGTATCGCTATAGTCACGTGCTTATTGAGCAGTATGAGACCTTCCCCAAACAAACCTATCGCAACCGTTGCCTCATTGCCACAACCAACGGTGTTCAGGCGCTCACGGTGCCCGTTCATCACGCCAGCGAACCATCCTCCCTTCACCCTTCACCCGTCACCCTTCACCAAAAAATATCCGACCACGGCAACTGGCGGCATCTGCATTGGCAGGCATTGCAGTCAGCCTATGGCGAGTCGCCTTTCTTCGAATACTACGAGGACGACCTGCGCCCATTCTTCACGGAGCGCAACTGGGAGTATCTTATCGACTACAATGATGCCATCTGCCGAAAGATGTGCGAACTGCTTGACATACACCCCAATATCAGCCTTACTAAAGCGTATACTCCATCCGCCATACACCTTCCACTATCCACCAGCAATGACTTCCGCGAGGCCATCAACCCCAAGCATCCCATTGAAGATGCAGAGTTCACGCCCCGCCCCTACTACCAAGTCTACCAAAAAAAACATGGTTTCCTGCCGAACCTCAGCATCCTTGACCTGCTGCTGAACATGGGACCAGAGAGCATCTTCTTTTTGTAAACCTGCAACGGCAACCGCCGTTGAAGACCCTCGCGCGTACCTTATTATATAATATAACGAGCTGCGCTAATCAATATTTTTATACTTTCCCTTGTTTTTTTCTGTTAAAAGCATGGCTGTTTCGAAGAAATTATATATCTTTGCAGTCGATTTCGGTTTACCAAAATGGAAAACTTTTTGGAATCCGAAAATCAAAAAGTTATCCAAAACGGAAAACTCCTGATCAGCAGAAACCTAAAAACAAGATATAAAAGCAACAATGGAAATCAAGAACTTTACCATCACGAAGCGAGATGGGACAAAAGACCGCTTCTCATTAGACAAAATCATGAACGCCATCACCAAGGCATTCGAGAGTGTGGAGGAACCCGCCGACCTGAGCACCGTATCAAAGATCATCAGCCACCTGGACATGAAGGATGACATCAAGGTGGAGGATATCCAGAATCAGGTTGAGGAGGCACTGATGCGCGAAGGCTTCTACAAAGTAGCCAAGTCGTTCATCCTCTATCGCCAGGAGCACACCGAGGATCGTGAGACGCTTGAGAAGATGCTGTTCCTTTCGGAGTATATGGAGTCGGTGAATGCTGCTACGGGTTCGAAGTACGACGCCAATGCCAATGTTGAACATAAAAACATTGCCACGCTGATTGGAGAACTGCCCAAGTCGAACTTCATCCGCCTGAACCGCCGCCTGCTGACCGACCGCATCAAGAAGATGTACGGCAAGCAGCTGGCCGACGAATACATCGACATGCTGACACACCACTTTATATATAAGAACGACGAGACCTCGCTGGCCAACTACTGTGCATCCATCACCATGTACCCCTGGCTCATCGGAGGCACCCTTGCCATCGGCGGCAACTCCACCGCTCCCACCAACCTGAAGTCGTTCTGCGGCGGCTTTGTGAACATGGTGTTCATGGTCAGCTCCATGCTGAGCGGCGCCTGTGCCACACCCGAGTTCCTGATGTACATGAACTATTTCCTGGGCAAGGAGTATGGACAGGACTACTACAAGCGTGCCAACGACCAGGCCGACCTCAGCCTGAAGAAACGCACGCTCGACAAGATCATCACCGACTACTTCGAGCAGATTGTCTACACGCTCAACCAGCCCACAGGTGCACGCAACTATCAGGCCGTATTCTGGAACATTGCCTACTACGACAAATATTATTTCGAAAGCATCTTCGGCGAGTTCTACTTCCCCGACGGCTCGAAGCCCGACTGGGAGGGTCTCAGCTGGCTGCAGAAGCGCTTCATGAAGTGGTTCAACAAGGAGCGCACCAAGACCCTGCTGACCTTCCCCGTGGAGACGATGGCCCTGCTGGTCGACGAGAACGGCGAGTGCAAAGACCCCGAATGGGGTGAGTTCACTGCAGAGATGTACTCCGAGGGACATTCGTTCTTCACCTATATGAGCGACAATGCCGACTCGCTGTCAAGTTGCTGCCGTCTGCGCAACGAGATTACCGACAACGGCTTCAGCTACACCCTCGGTGCCGGTGGTGTGAGCACGGGTTCCAAGAGCGTACTCACCATCAACCTGAACCGCTGCATACAATATGCCGTGAACCACCAGATGGACTATTTGGAGTACCTGGGCGGCGTCATTGACCTGTGCCACAAGGTGCAGACGGCCTACAACGAGAACCTGAAGGAACTGCAGAACCACGGCATGCTGCCGCTGTTCGATGCCGGCTACATCAACATCAACCGCCAGTATCTTACCATCGGCATCAACGGACTGGTGGAGGCCGCCGAGTTCATGGGTCTGAAGATCACGCCCAACGATGAATATAAGGCATTCGTGCAGGGCATCCTCGGCCTCATCGAGAAGTACAACCGCCAGTATCGCACCAAGGAACTGATGTTCAACTGCGAGATGATTCCCGCCGAGAACGTGGGTGTGAAGCATGCCAAGTGGGATCGCGAGGACGGCTACTTCGTGCCACGCGACTGCTATAACAGCTATTTCTATGTCGTGGAGGACGACTCGCTCTCCGTCATCGACAAGTTCAAGCTGCATGGTGCACCCTATATCGAGCACCTTACCGGCGGATCGGCCCTGCACATGAACCTTGAGGAGCACCTTTCGAAAGAGCAGTACCTGCAGTTGCTGAAGGTTGCTGCCAAGGAGGGCTGCAACTACTTCACGTTCAACATCCCCAATACCGTGTGCAACAAGTGCGGACATATTGACAAGCGCTATCTGCATGAGTGCCCCGAGTGCCACTCAAAGGATGTGGACTACATGACCCGTATCATCGGTTATCTGAAGCGCGTCAGCAACTTCTCGCAGGCCCGCCAGGAAGAAGCCGCACGTCGTTACTATGCACATGCCGAAGCTAACAGCTAAATGCCAACAGCCAAATGCTAAAATACGTCAACACAGGCATTGTCTTTCAGGAAATCCCCGACGAGGTGACGCTGGCTATCAACATCAGCAACTGCCCTTGCCGCTGTCCGGGCTGCCATAGCCGTTATCTATGGGAGGACATAGGCCTGCCACTCAACACCGATGCGCTCGACGATTTTGTCGAGCGCTTCGGCAACGATATCACCTGCTTCGCCTTTATGGGCGGCGATGCCGACCCTGCCGGCGTCAATCTCCTGGCGGAATATCTCCATGAGGTGCATCCCCAGTTCAAGACTGCATGGTATAGCGGACGCCTGCGCATCCCGTCGACCATCAGGAAGACCGATTTCGACTATATCAAGATCGGGCCTTACATCCGCCATCTGGGACCCCTGAAAAGTCCCACCACCAACCAGCGGCTCTACCGCCAGACCCCTGAAGGCGAGTTTGAGGACATCACCTATCGCTTCTGGCGAAAGCAGGTAGCCCTTTGAATAGCATGACTATGAAACAGATATGGACCATCCTGGCCGCCGTGCTGCTCTGCTCTGCTTGCGGTCACTTTAAGAAAAGTACGTCGAATACCGACACATCGGCACAGACAGCCGTAGGCCCGGCCTTCTCAGCAGACTCTGCCTACATATACTGCCAACAACAATGCTCCTTCGGACCACGCATCATGAATAGCGATGCCCACGAGCATTGCGGAGCATGGATTGTCAGTATGTTCCAGAAATTCGGCATGGAGGTGAGCGAACAGCGTGCCGTGCTGAAAGGCTACGACGGCACCCCGCTGATGAGCAACAACATCACAGCCAGCTACCAGCCACAACTGCAGCAGCGCATACTGCTCTGCGCACACTGGGACAGCAGACCCTGGGCCGACAACGACCCTGACGAGGCTAACCACCAGACCCCGGTGATGGCTGCTAACGACGGTGCCAGCGGTGTTGCCGTAATGCTCGAGATAGCACGTCTGCTGCAGGCCGACAGCTGCCTGCTGCCCGTAGGTGTTGACTTCGTCTGCTTCGATGCGGAGGATTGGGGCAACGACGGTGTCAGCGACTCATGGGCCCTGGGAGCCCAGTACTGGTCGCGCCAGCTGAGTAAGTCCAATCCGCGCCCCAACTACCGCTACGGTATACTGCTCGACATGGTAGGCGGTCAAGGTGCCCATTTCTATCAGGAAGGGTTATCAAACTACTATGCCAGCCATGTGGTAAAGCGCGTATGGCAGGCAGCCAGCGTTGCCGGCTTCAGCAGTTTCTTCCCACAGGAGGACGGAGGCACCATCACCGACGACCATCTGCCCGTGAACGAGACGGCTAAGATTCCCTGTATAGACATCATTCCCTATTATCCTAACTGCAAGGCCAGCAGCTTCGGGCCCACGTGGCATACCATCCATGACGACATGCAGCACATAGACCGCAGCACGCTGAAGGCTGTGGGTCAGACACTGATACAAGTACTGTATACTGAAAGGTGAAGGGTGAAGGGTGAAGGGAGGTTAGAGTTCGCCGGCCTCGACCATCAGCACCACACGCTCTGTCAGACGGTCCGCCCCCTCGGGGTCGTAGCCTTTCTTCAGCGATGCGCCGAACATCCAGGCGAAGGCCTGCCACATGCCTGACCGTATCGGGCCTATGAACGCCTGCATGGCCTCATAGGCAGTGGAATGGCATTCACGGTCAACCAGTTTGATGAGCAGTTTTCCCTGAGAATAGGTCAGTTTCTTCATCTGTGGCTTATACTCCTTCACGATAGCCTGCTCCACACGCTTCAGATGGGCCGAGCGCTCACTGGGAGGCAACGTCTCGGTAAACTCAGCCGTCTCGATGATAATCTGACGCACCTGCTTGGCCAGCGGCAACACCTTCTTCACATTCTTCACCAGGCGCATATATGACTGCTGCTGCCGCTTGCTCTTAAAGGTCAGTTCCGGATAGACATAGACATTCGACAGTTCCATATACTGTATGGAATCACCGTCGACCAGCGTCTTACCCACCTTCACCGTAGGCTCAAACGCCGGAGCGCTTGCCGTCTCCTGTGCCCAGGCCGTCAGCCCCGGCATCAGCAGCAGTAGTGCTATGACAGCCTGCATCCTCATAAAACCAAAAGGATTATCCAAAGAACTCACCGTCGCTCTGCTGGTCGTAGCTGCTGCCATCGAAGCAGTGAGTACATACACGCTCCTTTGGCAGTCCTATGCTGGCCACCAGATCCTCGAGCTTGGCAAACTTCAGACTACTCAGCCCCAGACGACGGGCAATCTCTGCCACCATTCGCTGGTACTCGGGCGAGTCGGTCTTGGCGTATTTGTCAAGGTTGACCTTATCATCGCCCTCGAAATCGCGGATAATACGACGGGTAATCAGTTCCAAATCGCTCTTGGAACTGGTGAAGCCGATAAACGGACAGCCATAGACCAAGGGCGGACAGGAGATACGCACATGCACTTCTTTGGCACCGTTCTGCACAAACTCGCGGACGTTATCACGCAACTGGGTGCCACGCACTATTGAGTCATCGCAGAACACCACACGCTGTCCACGGAGCAGTGCCTCGTTGGGAATCAGCTTCATCTTTGCCACCAAGTCACGACGGCTCTGATTGCCTGGCGTAAACGAGCGGGGCCACGTAGGGGTGTATTTCAGCACCGCACGCTTATAGGGGATGCCGGAACCTCCGGCATAGCCCAGTGCCATACCCACACCGGAGTCGGGGATGCCACACACCAGATCGGCCTCCTGTGAGTCATTCTCACCCATCATCTTTCCGTTACGCTCTCGTACCTCCTCCACGTTGATGCCCTCATAGCACGACGAGGGGAAACCATAGTAAACCCAGAGGAACGAGCATATCTGGCAGCGCTTGAAGGCCGGTTGCAGCACCTCGATACCTTCCGCACGCAAACGGACAATCTCGCCGGGACCCACATCCCGCACGGGCTTGTAGTCCAGATTGGGGAAACTGGTCGACTCGCTGCTGACGGCGTAGGCCTTCTCCCAGTCGTCTGTCCCTATGGGCGACAACTTATGCACCTCTTTCCTGCCGATGACTATCGGCGTACGTCCCAGGAAATCGCGGGCAGCGATGATGCCATCCTCTGTGAGTATCAGCATGGAGCACGAACCCTTAATCTTACGATACACCAGGTTAATGCCCTCGACAAAGGTACTGCCCATATTAATAAGGAGTGCCACCAGCTCCGTCTGGTTCAGGTTATTGGCACTCTGTTCGCTCAGATGCATGCGCTGTGCAAGCAACTCATCGGCAATCTCCCGCAGGTTATTGATTTTGGCCACGGTAACCACGGCATAGCGGCCCAGATGCGAATTGATGATGATGGGCTGCGGGTCGGTGTCACTGATGACGCCCAGGCCCTGCCTGCCTGAGAACTCATGGAGTTCGTCCTCGAACTTAGAACGGAAATAGTCACGCTCCAAGGAGTGAATGCTACGACTGAAGCCGCGCTCTTCGTCGAACGTGACAAGTCCTGCACGCCGTGTGCCTAAATGTGAGTTGTAGTCTGTGCCGTAAAACAAGTCGTTTACGCAGTCCTTTGTTGAAATGGTTCCGAAAAATCCACCCATAGCTGTTATCGCTGTTGTTTATGTTTGAGGGTGCAAAGGTACGAAATAATTATGAGAAACACATACGGCTTTCCCGCTTTTTTCGAAAAAAAACGATGAATTATGATTTATTCGTAGTCCGGCAAGTCCAAAAAACATGTACCCAACGCAGCAGGAAATACATCAGAGTGCCTGCAAACAGCCCGGCAATGGCATCGATGGCATAGTGGGCCTGGATATAGAACGTGCCGAAAAACAGCAACACAGCAAAAGGCAGAAGCACGAAGAACAAGGTCTTATTCCTGGTCTCCCATGCCAGCCACATCACGATAGTAGTCACGCCCACATGACTGCTGGGGAAGGCTGCCGTGGGTCGCTCACCGGCATCGTGGGCTAAAACGAGGGTCTTGTACATGATGCCGTCCTCCCAGCCTGGTATAGGCAGGATGAAGTCGCGGTTGTGGACGTCGAACTGTATCTTGTCGAAATAGTCGCCGATATTGGGGAAGATGCCTTGCGCTATCTGGTCTACCCCCACAGCCTTGAAATAGAACTGGGGCCCGGCCACCGGCAGACAGATGAAGATGATATAGAACAGGAAGAACGAGGCAATGATGATAAAGGCCGTTCGCTCGAAGTGCTCATAGCGGAAGAAATAGTAGAACACGATGATGGCTACGAACAGCGGGTAGTAGCTGACATAGCCCATAGACAGCAGCTCGCTGACAATAGGATGCGAATAGACGTGACAGAACTCCAGCGACGGCTGGAAGCCAAAGAGCGCCTGCTCCCAACCGGCAAACACATGGTCCAGGTTGGGGAGGATGCGGTTCAGCTCGTAGGTATCGGGATACCACCACGACAGCAGCAGCAGTTGCCCCGCAACACGCAAGAGCATCGTCAGTCGGCCGGGGTATCGTCTGTAAACGCCCCATAGGAACAGTGTCAGCGCTACGGCCCCAGCCCGGAACAGGAGCATCTCTGCCGGCGCGCTGAGACGCGAAAAGGTCACCATAATAAATATGGTGGTCAGCAGTGTGTAGGCCAGCATAGCCCACTCTGCTGCGATAAGCCCCCCTCGCCGTGCGGCAAAAAATTCTTCACTCTTCACTCTTAATTCTTCACTTTTCACTCTTCACTTTTACAGCCAGCCGTTCTCCCGATACCATTTTATGGTGAGGGGCACGCCTTGCTCCAACGTGTACTGCGGCTCGTAGCCCAGTTCACGACGGGCCGGCTCAATGTCGCACCGCCAGTTGCGCTGCTTCAGGATATGATACTTGTCGTTGTTCAGTGCCGAAATCTTTCCCGTGAGATGTCCCACCCTGTCGCCAACGAAGGTGATGACACGCAGCAGCCAGATAGGTGCCGTGATGCGTATCCACCAAGGGTTTCCCAACTCCTTGCGGATAAGGTCCGAGAAGGTGGCCGACTGATAGACCTGTCCGTCGGAAAGGAAGTACTTACGTCCCGTCTGTCCCTTTTCCATTGCCAGGAACACGGCCTGCACCACGTCGAGCACATAGACGAAGGTGATATCCTGCTGCTGGAAGCCTACGGCAAAATCGGAATGCTGCTTGATGCTCTTTGCCATCATGAAGTAGTCGCGCTCACGGGGACCATAGACACCCGTAGGCCGCAGGATGACGTAAGGGAAGGGGGACTGCCCGTTGGCTGTCAGCTGTTGACTGTTAGCTTCCAGCCAACGCTCTGCTTCGAGCTTGCTCTTGCCGTAGGCCGTATTGGGTTGGGGCGTGTCGTTCTCCTTAATCTCCGTGTAGGGCTGCTGTTCGTGGATGGCACCATAGACGCTGAGGGAACTCAGATAGACAAAGCGCTTCAGGGCCTGCTGGGTCTTCATCAAGGCCTGCACCAGATGCTTTGTCCCCTCCGTGTTGATACGAAAGAAATCGCTGGTATTCAGGCACTTGGTCACGCCGGCGGCATGAACCACGTAGTCGAACTGCTGATCCTTGAGCTGCGCCTCCAGCTGCTCCTCGCTGCTCAGGTTCAGTTCAATGAAATGAATGCGTTCGTCCTGCAGGAAGTCTTTCTTGCTGCTTCCCCTGACGGCAGCCCACGTCTCGAACCCGCGCCGCAGGGCTTCCTCCACAATAAACGAGCCGATAAAGCCGCTGGCTCCTGTAATCAATATCTTCATGACCCTTCTCCTCTTGAAATCGGGTGCAAAGGTACTGCAAAGCAAGCGAAAAACCAAAGGAAATGAACTTTTTCTTCGTTATTGCCTAATGTCATCTTAAAGAAACATCGGCAGAATCAACAATCGGAAGTTTAGCGTAGTGGATGTCGTATTTGTATTTAAAAATAATTTTGATGAAAAATGGCCTGAACCTACACTAAATCGCTGAAATGCCGATATACAGGGGTTTTCACCCAGTGTAGGTACCCTACACTAACATACACTAACCTACACTAAAAAGCCGCATTTTTCGTTTTTATTGACAGAAAGTAGGTCTAACTCACTGATTATCAATGTGTATATGGGGTTGTATCAATAGGGTATACACATTGTATACACGGCGTGTACACGTTGTATACACAGGGGTATACAGGTTGTATACCCTATCAAAACAAGGGGTATACAACTTCTGAACGGGGCGTAGAAGGCATCCGGACGGGTCGTTGCTGTAAGCGTATCCGCTTTGACGCCTTGCATACTATAGGGCCTTCCATTGGTCAGGC
>ERZ842401.5278-NODE-5278-length-14439-cov-5.832244_pt1 | contig 14439 bp, 14 predicted proteins | sample MGYA00521270_ERZ842401 | MGnify/ENA primary metagenome ERZ842401 (study PRJEB31892, sample SAMEA3878208) | bioreactor metagenome | biome: Moose rumen | place: Sweden | collected 2011-10 | study: EMG produced TPA metagenomics assembly of the PRJEB12797 data set... | reverse complement strand
TCTCCCAAACTGCCTTTATATAAAGAAATCCTGCAAATTCTTCTAAAGTTACACAAAAAAGACGGATTATTTTGAAATTTGCCGAAAAAATATTAATTTTGCAATATGAATGAGCGCATTAATTGGATTGACTGGGCCAAGGCCATAGCGGTGACTACCGTTGTGTTCTGTCACTTGCCCCAATCCCAGGAATGGTTCTACTACCGTTATCTGCAGTCGATCATCATCGTCATCTTCTTCTTTCTTTCCGGCTATCTGAAGAAAGACCGGGGGAGCGACAAGGCGAATTGGAAGAAATACTGGCATGGGCTTATTGTCCCCTATTTCCTGTATAATGCCCTTGTATATCCATATTGGCTGGCCAAGTTCTATATGACACACCATGCTCTGCCAACATTGTTTGAAGCCATGCGGCCAATTATCGGGACCATCCTTCTTCAACATGAGAACAATTTCTGTGAACCACTGGACGGGCCGTTGTGGTATCTGCCTGCCATCCTCATCATGCATATAACCGTAGACATCTGCCGTAAGTCCCGCTATCAGCACCTGATCCTCATCATGCTCTGCATGATATCCTTCGTTCTCTACGCTGCCAATAAATACTGGTATTTCGCCCCGAACCTCACCCCTATGGGACTGATGCGAAACCTGCCCTATTACTATATAGGATATTGGATGGGACAAAGGAAACTGTTCAGGAGCGTCTGCCCACGGCAAGACCTCACCTATTGTCTGGTATGCTTTGGAGCAAGTATTCTACTTTTCTATTGGCATCTCCAGGCATTCTACTCTGGCGCTCATCTCCTGCACATCATCCTGTTCTATCCAGTAAACATCGGATTCCTGTTTGGCGTCCTTTACGGTTGCAAACTGGTCGACAGGCTGAAGCTGACAGTTGTTACCAATCTATCTATCGGCACTTTGGTCATTATCGGCCTGCACATTGTAGCCGTAACTATTGCGAACTACACTTTTGAGTGTTTTCACATCATGGCATCCCCCATTTGCTATCAATGGTATGAAGCACTTCCAACAGCTCTGCTCATTGTCATAGCGCTCTACCCCATCTTAGGTTGGGCGAGACACCATGCCCCCATTTTTCTTGGAAGAAAATAGCGGCAAAATTTGGTCGTTCAGAAAAAAATATCTATCTTTGCAAAAATTACACTAAAATTGTGAATATACTCTTTCTGACATATCACGGGTTTGACAAAGGCAGTGGCATCAGCAAAAAAATGCTTGCCCAAGTAAAAGGCCTTAGGCAGAATGGCCATGAGGTGCATCTGTGCTATTATGACTTTACGCCAGAAGGGGATCGATGCAGATTCGTTGACGAAGATATCATCCAGAATTTCGGCAAGGGCAAAAGGAATGCCTTCAAATCAAAGATAGCCTATGGAAGTATCCTGAACTACTGCCTCGACCACCATATAGAGATGGTGTATGCCCGTAGCTACATGAATGCATCGCCCCCCCTGGTCAGGCTGTTCAAGAACTTTCGCAAACACGGCATCAAGAGTGTCATTGAGATCCCGACCTACCCTTACGACAAGGAATTCGACACGCTCCCATTCGAGCATAAGGCCAGACTGTTTATCGACAAGATGTTCAGGAAATCACTTTCTGCCCAGACCGATGCCATCGTGACGTTCTCTGATGAGAAGATCATATTTGGACAGCGAACCATCAACATCAGCAACGGCGTAGACCTGGACATGATACCCCTGCACCAAAATGTTGACTTCTCACGGGAAATACATCTGATTGCAGTGGCAGAAGTACACCCCTGGCACGGCTTTGACAGAGTTATCGAAGGATTAGGCCTTTACTATCAGAACAACCAGAACTGTAAAAGACCTATCTATTTTCATATCGTAGGGGACGTTTGGGACTCAGAAATGTATGGCACTAAGTTTGCCCCGGGCTTTGCCCCCATCATTGAAAAGTATCATATAGAACCATACGTCATCTTCCATGGCAAACTCTTCGGTGAGGAACTCGACAAAGTTTTCGAGATGTCATCCTTTGCCATAGGAAGTCTGGGGCGCCATCGGAGTGGAATAACAACTATCAAGACGCTTAAGAACCGTGAGTATGCCAGTCGTGGGATTCCCTTCATCTACTCAGAAAACGATGAAGATTTCGACAATCAGTCTTATATCTTGAAAGCTCCGGCAGACGAGTCGCCTATCAGTATTGATGCCATCATCCAGTTCTTGGACAAGCACGAATTTCAGCCAGAAGACATCAGAAAGACTGTAGAACACCTATCTTGGAAAAGGCAGATGGAAATTGTTGTCAATCATTTAAGCACTATACAATAATTCCATGAAAATAGTATTCTTACATCCAAACCTTACCCAGATGGCTGGAACAGAAAGGGTTATCATTGATAAGATAAACTATCTGGCAGAAAAATCTGGATATGAAATTGTGATTCTGACCTATGAGCATGGAGGACACCCAATAGCCTACCCCATATCCCCAAAAGTCACGCATATAGATCTGAATATATGTTTTTATCAGTTATACAACTATAATAGGCTCTTCAGATTATACAACAAATCAAAATTGACAAAAAAACTACAGAAGAAATTTGATGCTTTTGTAATAAAGTTCAAGCCAGATATCATTGTGACTGTCACTTACTATGTGGAAGCCTTAAAGACAATTGCAAGATGCCCTTATCAAGCAGTTCGTATGCTGGAATCTCATGTTGACAAACGCTTCCTTTTAAGCAATGACCCCACAGTGAAGCAAGACTTCATCACACAAATGCGTCTATTCTACGAGAACTGGGGAGTGAACCACTATGCCAAGCAGTTCGACCTTCTTGTAGCACTAACCCAGGCAGATGCCAATAACTGGTCAAAATATCTGAATACAAGGGTCATTACAAACATGGTACATGTCAATAAAGGAACATATCATAGTAACCTGCAAAACAAACGCGTTATTTTTGCTGGACGCTATTCACCAGAAAAGGGCATTGATGACTTATTCAAGATTTGGGCCATCGTCTATCAAAAACATCCAGACTGGCAACTTGACCTATATGGAACAGGTACTCTCTATGATGAATTGAACGCCAAGGCAAAGATGATGAACATAAATATAACCATCCATAATCCAACAGAAGATATTTTTGGGAAATACATGGAAAGTTCTATCCTTGTGTTAAGTTCCATTTTCGAAGCTTTTGGTTTAGTAATAGTCGAAGCCATGAGCTGTGGTCTACCAGTTGTTTCATTCGATTGCCCATTCGGTCCCAGAAATATCATCACTGAAGGACATGACGGTTTCCTTATTCCAGACCGTAACATCCATGCTTTTGCCAATCGCATCTGTCAGCTGATAGAATCAGAAGGGCTACGTTACAAAATTGGCCAGAATGCCATACAGACAGCAAAGAAATATTATCCGGAAGTAATCATCCCCCAATGGGTAAGCCTCTATGAGGAACTTACTAATCAGAATAAGCATGAAGAATAACAAGCAGAGACAGTATATAATCAAAATTGAACTGATATGAAAATAGTATATGTCATTGACTCATTAGCAAGCAAAGGAGGAGCAGAACGAATCATCATCAACAAAATGGAGTATCTGAAGGACAAGTTTGGATACGACATCTCCATTATCGCATGCAACCAAGAGGAAAGTACTCCAAATGCCTATCCACTTTCTACAGATATACATCAGTTCTGCTTAGGCGTTCAGTTTTACTCGCAATACAATTATCGTTATCCCTATAGACTTTGGGTAAAAAGAAAGATTAATAAGCAACTAAAAGAATCCTTGACGCAAAGGGTTCAAGCCATAGATCCTGACATATTAATTGGCGTTAGTTTCTATAAGGGAGACCTGGTTAGTAGCATCAAATGCAGAGCCAAAAAACTAATAGAGGTGCATGAACCCAGACCTTTCACCCTATCAGATTCAGGTTTGTACCGTGGATTCCTGGCACGACAATATATGAAATATTATCGTAACCGATACTTTCAGACAATAGAAAAAAATGCAGATGTTGTAGTTACATTGACGCCTGGCGATGCTAAAGAATGGCATAAATCAAGAAGAGTGGTTATTATACCCAATTTCACGGTCATGCCTGTCAATAGCCTGAGCGATGGTAGTGCGAAGAGAGTCATCGGTGTAGGTAGGCTGGAATGGGTGAAAGGATATGACAGACTGCTTGATGCATGGAAAATTGTATCCGACAAGCATCCCGACTGGCACCTCGACATATTTGGAACAGGTACGTTTGAAGAAGAACTGAAACAACAGCAGGCGAAGTTAGGTCTTAAAGATAAAATGACCTTCCATCCGGCTACCCCAAACATTAACGTTGAGTATAGTGCCAGTAGCATTTTTGCAGGAGCGTCACATTTCGAGGGGTTTCCTCTTGTACTATTAGAAGCAATGCAGGTGGGACTTCCCTGTGTCTCTTTTGATTGTCCTTTTGGCCCCAGTGCCGTCATCAACGATGGCGAGAATGGTTTTTTGGTGCCAGATGGCGATATCGAACTGTTAGCAAAAAAGATATGCCAACTCATTGAGGACCCTGAAATGAGACAACGCTTCTCACAATCCGCTATAGAAAGATCAAAAGATTTCTCTGTGGACATCGTCATGCAGAAATGGCGGAATCTTTTTGAAGAACTGACAAAAATTCCCAATAAATAAAACGTAAATATTCAATAAACTATATCACTGTGTCCCAAAAACATGACATTACAATTGACTATGCAAAAGGGTTTGCAATTTTGCTAATTGTCATTTTTCACCTCTATGGCTATACTGGCAAAGGTGCAGGTTCGCAAGTTTACGCATTCTGTCAGAATGTGCAGATTGTAATATTCATATACCTAAGTGGACTATTATACGTTGGCAAAGTTCATAAAAGTATTAAAGATAAAGCAATCCGCTTACTGGTTCCTTTTTTCTCTTTTTACATAATCTGGGGATTAATAGATATTAAAAACTTCATAGAGTTTCCACTAGACGAGTTCAAATTTGGATATTGGTTTGTACTAGTCCTGTTTGCTATTATTGCTATTTCTATGATATTAATGAAGAATAAATGGCTTAACCTATTGTTATTTGGCATACGAACAAAATATAATTGAAGCATATGTATACAATTGAATATTACAAATACTCCCAAATAGAATCGATAAAAGAAGACTGGGAACAGCTATATCAAGGCAAAGACATGACGTACTACCAAAGTTATGATTGGTATCTCATGCTCCGATCTTACTCGTTGAAAGACAATCTTCTGCATAAAAACATATTCGCACTATGTCGCAATGAGAAAGGTAAGGCCATATTAATCGCACCTTTATGGATTCTGCGGCGTTCCATATGGTGGCCCTTTAACAGAAAAGGCATCTATTTAATTGGCAGAGAAGGAGCTTCAGACTACTTAAGTATTATTTACCAGGAGTTTCATGATGACGCATTTGATTATCTGCTGCATGAATTATGCCAAAAATACCATCTCCATACCATTAAGTTTGAACAAATAAAAGAAGATACCGCCCTGTATAATTATATTCTGGGCAAAAACATTATTAAGAATCACAGACTGATCAGTGTCAGTCTTAGTTTGCCTGCGACAGAAGATGATTACCAGAAAATGCTCAGTAAATCTTCCAGACAAAATCTCAGAACCGCAAATAATCGACTTCTGAAAGATGGGAAGAAATTAGAATTCGTGTTAGATGATCCTAACGTCGACAAGAAAGAATGTTACAGGATAAAGAAATCAAGGCTGAAAAAGAAAAACTATGAGCCCGACAAAAAGAAAGTGCTGAAAAATTGGCTACTCAGAAGGTTGGCCATTAAATTCCCAGACTACACCCCATTCCTAACAGAGACTGAGACTCATATCATGTCAGCCTATTGTGACGGGAAATTAGCCGCATTCTTTAATTATGGCGTTGATTCGTTAAGGAATAACATCAATATTATGACAGCTGGTACCAATGAAGAATTTGCCAGATATTCTCCGGGAATGTTACTCATGTATGAATTCATAAAGCATACGATAGCCCACCATCCAGAAATCAGCGTCATTGACTTTACCCGGGGAGACGAACACTATAAGTATGCGTTGGGCGGGGAAAATCATATTATTCACAGCATAAGGTTTGTCATATAGCCCCTTTGACAGTCCCCGACAAGAATCGTCCTACCAGCTGGATAGTTTTATGAATCATTCTTGCAAATGTGTAGGAATGATACTCTTTAGAGTCTGTAGCAACAATATACTTCTCGCCAAATTTCACGATATTCAACTGATGCCCTCCCTCAGCATAGAAAATACTATCGGTTGGAAGAAGATTTGAGGTTACCAGATGTTCCTTGTAGGCCAAATGATTCAACTCATCAACTTCGAATAAATGGACGTTGTCACCATATCTGATTTCACAATCTTGAGCAACTCGATACAATACCCCTTTATGAGTCAACAAACAACCTCCATTTCTTCCATACATCCTGCTCTCACATATCGGTGAGGAAGGATGTGGAGCATATGGGCCATCCAGACAACTTGAAGTGAACAAATATAAAACATTCACCCCCTGTTCCTCCACAGATGTAATCAAATAATACTTGTCATGTAGCCGTATAACAGAGGAATCCACATAGCCAAAACTACTATCATCCATACTTCTTCGAATCAAGGTCTTATAGAATGAAAAACTAGTCAACTGATCGTTATCCGCCTTATACAATCTGACTTCTCCCACTTCACCCGTCTCCGGCATCATGTACACAGTACCATCTTCAATAAATACAAAAGGGTATGACAAATGGAAAGACTCTTTTAAAACGGTAGTTGGCTTTGACCAATGCACCAAATCTGATGTAGAAATCATACGAATGACACCAGGCGTATAATTTCTCTTTTCTTCATAGAACAGGAACAAACGATTCCCTTGAACAAACAAAAATGGATCTGCAACAATCACCACAGGATTTAGAGTCAAAGTATGTCTGTCACAAAGCAATTCATGCACTGTTTTTTGTCGCGTTACATCCCAAACAGGATCTTGTACACTTTCACTAAGACGTATTTTAAAACATTCAACTTTTCTCATTCCTGCTCTTTTGATTCAATTAATTTTAATAAACTCTTGTCAATCCTTTTTTAACATAATGTCTGACCTCATTCAAATCCACCTTTTCCTTCAAATTCACATAATACTGACAGTGAGTTGTCTCAGGAATTACTGCAGGTGGTTTCATAAAATCTCCATATATCTGTCTAAGATAATCAGCACAATGCTTCGGCACCTTTATTTTTCTCCCTTCATAATCCATCAACTCAAAATCATCAAACCACTCGGATTTCAGTATCTCCTTCCGACCATAAGGGCCAAAATAGGATACTAGATAATCACCATGATTAGTGGATGAAAGGCGGCGTTCAACATCTTCAACCTTTGCTTTTGTCCACATCTTTAAAAACCTGGGGCTCAATAGACTATACAAATATCTAAGCGCCTTACTTCTATCCGATTTGAGAGTTCGTATTATATCTCCGAGCGTAACTCTAAAATACAAGTATTTATGCAGGCCTGTCCATTTCTTCAGTGCTTTATAGTTGCTATCAAATTCAGAAACATCTCCATCCAGATAGTCTAAAGGAAAAACATCAATAAAAACACCTACATCCAAAGGCTCCTCAGCTTCAGCAACTAACGTTGTGTGCTGATTACTTATCTTAGTAAAGAACATAGAGTTCTTTCCATTATGAGCGGAGAGCAAATCATAGCCGTATTTCTGGATTTCGCCCTGAAGTGAAAGAAGCTTGTTGTAATCACTACGCAGCATATAGATGTCAATGTCATCATCCCAAGGTATTAGCCCCTGATGCCGAATTGCCCCAATACATGTACCATATGCACCCCACCAGTGCAAATTATGATCATCTAAGAACTTGGCCGTAAAATCAAAAGTGAGGAGTAGGGCCTGTTTGTATGCTTCTTTAAAATCCATCATAAAATACCATCAAATTTATAACATAAATAAATGAATCTATATTGCTCTCAGCCGAATATACAAGTTAGGACAGTAATGATAAAGGAGAGATATACACTTTTGCTTTATACCATTCTCAAAATACAAGTTCGGAACTCTACGCTTTAAGTCTGACATAATTTCACGTCTTTGAGCTAATAGGCTACTATTATGAGATACATACCACACTAAGATAGAAAATGTTGTAAAAATGACATCAAGCAGTTTCTTATGCGTGTCGTAAGATAATGTATATGAATCCTTTATATACCATAGTCGTTCCAATACTACATTGAAATCCATCACCTTTTTCAGATTTATAGACGAGACTATAGAGTTCTCCCTCTGTCTGTATATATAGAACACTAGTGAAGTCTTAACACAAGTAGCTGCTTTCAGGTAACACTCAGTAGTAAAAGGAACGTCCTCAAAATATATCCCGGGAATGAAACGAAGCTCGTACATATCAAGAAAAGCTTTCCTATATAAAGTACGCCAGACATAGCATTGTTGCGGATTTAAATCTTCCTGGAATAAAACCTCTCCGGATTTTTCTTTAGCAGAATGTCCTTCAAGGGCACCAACCTGAAAACGATCTATCTCCTCATTCGTCATTTTCAGAAATTCTGCCACAACCAAATCTGGAGATTTATCTGTATATGACAAAAGACTTGGTAACATATTGTCAATCAGCAAGTCATCGGAGTCCACAAATAGAATGTAATCCCCCTTTGCCTTCGAGAGTCCTGTATTTCTTGCAGCAGACAGTCCCTGATTTTGCTGCTTGACTACCTGAATATTATCATGCTTATCCAAAACATCCCGAATGACACCAAAACTGTTGTCTGGAGTGCCGTCGTCAACTAATATAACCTCAAAGACATCATCAACCAGAGACTGTCTGAAGATACTTTCTACACATGGACGTATATACTGCTCCACATTGTAAACGGGAACGATGATGCTTAATTTCATATCAATCTCTACTTCCAGGACGTCTTTTAATCTTCAATGCGATGAGCAGATTTTCCACCCACTGAACCAATCCATAGCCAAAAGTCCGTATGATAAACACACGAAAACGATAGTACAACAATGACTTATGAGAGAACCATGAATTAGCATAGTGGTGTATGGCATAGGTATAGGGAGTCAATTCTACCTCGCGGGTATCAAATACCTTCGGAGAGAAATAGGCATCATTGAATATCAATAGTTCCTTACTGGAATCAAGCGACCTGACATTCTGGCTTTCCTCCAAAGAGAGAACGCGGACAGGTCTCAGCTTGGTAATCTGCTCAAGCATGATCTCCGGCAATTTAGGAATGGTAAAATAGCTGCCATCTTCCTTAATAAAAGGACGATTGTCATAATAGTCCAAACAACTCTTTATCCAGTCGCTTCCCTTCTCGGCTCCTATAATAGCGGCCTCTGGCGTCCCAACTTTTTCAGCACCTATGAAATAAGGTAAGTCGAGCAGGTCGTCAAACGACTTCAATACCTCAACATCCGAATCAAGGTATATGCCTCCCATGTGATAGAGGGCATAGAAACGAATGTAATCTGCCGCAAATGCGTACTTCTTCACCTCAAAAGCCTGTTTCACCCAGATTGAGGAATTCAAGTCGAAGCGGTTAGTATCCCACAAAACAACTTCATAATCCGGCAGGTAGGTTTTCCACGACTTCAGGCACTTCGCTATTTTAGGGGGATATGGATCTCCACTCAGCCAACACAGATGAATAATTTTAGGTATCATAAACGCTGTTTTTAGTCGATATTATCTTTTATTTCGCCACAAAGATAAGCATTATTTTCGGATTATCCAAATATTGCGCTCTTTTTTGGCCATTAATTCAATTCAGACAGTCCTTTTTGGGCAAGTCTTCCAATAATCGTTTCCATTGAGGCATAATCCTATCGGCTTCGTACCGGCGGGATGACCGAATACCAGCCTCCCCCATTGTCTGTCGCAACTGCTGATCGTCCATCAACAGACATAACTTTTCGACATAAACATCGATATTGCGATCTTTTATCAAGAAGCCATCAACACCATCTGAAATAATATCTGCAGGACCGTATGGGCAGTCAAAAGCAACAACAGGAAGCCCACAACTCATCGCCTCAGGAAGAACTAAGCCAAATGGTTCATACTCAGATGTCGACAATAAGATGGAACTATTTTGATATTGTTCAAAAATATCCAATGTCGGCTCATGCACGGAGATATTCAAATCACCAGCCTCACTCAATAAGGCCATGCACTCTTCATACAACTCGCCATGCCCCGCAAATATGCACAATTCCCAGTCTGGATGCACATTGTGAACCCGTACCCAAATCTTTATCAAACTCCCAATATCCTTTTGTCTTGAAAACCGCCCGACAAATATGACTCTTTTCGCAGAACAGTCACTGTATCTTCCAGTTTCATTCAGATGGACAATATTTGGAATGCTACAGACATTCTTATTCAGGTTCTTCCACTCAGAAGCATCCCCTTCTGTCAATGCAACAACCATCTGGGCTTTCCTCACAAACCACCTCTGATACCTGACTTTCAGCCTCTGAAGGAGTCTGTCATGATCATAAAGGTATGACTTGCATAAAGAATGTGATTCTACAATCACGGGGATGCCATTAGCCACTCTCATCATAGTAGGCAACAAATGCATCCTGACGCATATTAACACATCTGGTCGAATCTTATCAACAAATTTCTTAAGCTCAGCATTGAAAGACCTCTGAAGTCTCCATCTCATCAACCAGCGCTTTAGTCCCTTATATCTATACTGCTGCTGAAAGAGTACGTTTAGGTCTTGTAGATGAACGTTAGGACTCAAGGGGAATGGAATAGGATGGCTCCCTTGATCAACTGTCACCATGTGGACATCATAGCCATAGGTATCAGCCAGATAATTCATCTTCTCGACAAGGATTCGTTCCAGCCCTCCCCAGATAATCAGCGCATCATTAACATATAAGATTCTCATTTCTTTACAAGATTATCTTCAGAATCTTCATAGTGATCTGTCTTATGGAAAATGCGGGTAATGCCACGCCCCTGCACCTTAACGTGTTCAATAAAGCTTTGCCACGTTGACTGGTTACCTATCGTGCCATAGCCTGTGATTGCACGGCAACGACGGTCATGCACGAACTTGATCTTACCATATTTCTTCAAGGACAACGCCATTGAGCCATCCTCCCCCCGGATAATATCCACCCGATATTCCTCTTTCTTACCTAACTCAGCGTTATAAGCAAAGACCAGGCCGCGGACACTCAATTCCGGACGCTTGAAATGCTGAATCCATAGGAAGAGGTCACGGCACATCTCAAACAGACGGAGGCTCAATTTGCTGTGATTCTCATCCGGGAAATAGCTCCACGTGGCTGATGCAGCCACCACACCAGGCTTCATCAGCTGCTCAAGCATCAATTCGTAATACATGGGCGGGTATAGTGTATCACTATCCACATCAAAATAGTATTTTCCTTTGGAATGTTGCAAACCACAGCGACGGGCATAGCCACAAGAATGCTGATACTCCGTGAAATATGGTATTCCAGATTTTTCGTATATCTCTGCCGTCCGGTCCTTGGAGTCATTATCCACACCAATCACTTCTACAGGATACTTGCACCTAATCTCACTGATGGCCCACAAACAGGCTTGAAGATGCGTTTCTTCATTATAGGCGATCACCACAATGCTGGCCACAGGCTCCTGACTCTGCATAGCAGCCAACCGCTCTCGTGTCCCGTCAATTACTTCCTGAGGAACCTCACTGAAAGGCTTCCCATAGATGGTGAGATATTTGTCGTACCAATTTGCCATATTAGTTGTCTTTAGCTATTTCGAGTGCGAAGATACACTTTTTTTGGCATATATGCAAATATATTAAATGAATATTTTGAGTAATCAAGAAATAATTCGCAATTTCCCAATCAAGAGGCGGTCAACCATGCTAAATAAGTTTCTTTCTCTTCCCAACAAATTCTATTATCCCAACAGACAAAGAAGGGGGCAACACACTTAAGATGTATAACAGTAAATTGGGGATACAGGCACGGCGGAACCTGAAGATATCTGTCAGTTTTACTGGACTTTTCAGCACATCGCGCATTTCGCGTTTTGTAAACGCCGGAGAGATACAATCTTTCTGCCGTAAGATTGTGCATACAACATAAAAGCCAGTCTTCATCAACTTATATACCAAGTAAGGAAAAAAAGGCTTCGTACGAAAAATACTGACAAGTTCTTTATTCCTGTTTAACGCATTTATCGTATCTTGGACTTCTCGTTTTTCAATATGTCTACGAAACTGGAAATTAGAAAGAGAGCTTGTATGACAGTTATAATAATAGGTTATGTCTGGCAATAATACAACACGATTGACATAAGCTGGCAATATCATTGTAAAAATGAAATCCTCCCAGTAGTTAATAGGCAAAAAAAGCAGGTCATTTTTAATAATACATTCCTTCTCAATGAGAATATTCCAGACATTAGCTTGAATACTATCATAATGACCAAAGGCATAATCAGGATATTCATTTTCTCGCAAAAACGTTTTAAACGGATACCGCTTTTGCATACACTTCGTATGGTTTTCGAAATTTTCAGTCTTCTCATACGAGCCATATACCATCTGTGCACTATACTTTTGGGCATTAGTGTAGAGCTTTTCTATTGTATCTGGTGCAATACAGTCGTCTGCATCCATAAAATAAATGTATTTCCCTGCTGCAGCCTCAATGATACGATTTCTAGCACGACCTATTCCCTGATTCTGAGGCTGGTGAACGATGTGGATATCCCTACCACGAGGGTGGGTACGCTGACAATCACGGATGACATCCATAGACCCATCGTTTCCGCAATCATCCAATATAAGATACTCAATACTTTCAAATGTCTGAGCAAGGGCCGAATCCAAAGAACGTCGAATATACTTCTCTACATTATATACAGGTATACCAATAGTGACAACATAGTGCATGACAATAGAACTTTAGCATTTGTTATTGGGCTTCATTTAGCAATATGCCTCATAAAAGCCAATGCAAAGATACAATTTTTCTATGAAGCTAAACAGCAATAGAAGCACTATTTTGCATAAAAAAACAATTAATATTAAATTTTAAGATTTATGAACTCTGATATTCAGTGTCTCAGCGACATTGAAATCCGTATCATCCATACAGAAATCTTTGAAGGCATTCTCCATAATAGCCATGCTACGAAATTATTCTTACGAGCGTGCTGTGAACAAATAATCTCACGTAGTGACATTGGAATCCACATGACATTTCGTATTTCCTTGTCCGAATACCGAGGAACTATTTCCTCCCTATGAGATATAATCCTACATGCAAATGAGTAGTCGAACATCATCAGCATAGAACAACGTTTTGCATAATAAGGCTTATTTTTCAGTTCATGTCTCTTTTTCTTTTGCGCAATTGCATCGATAGCAGAATCTAACTGGACACGTGATATCAACTTCTTGTCTTTTGGCTTAGAAAAACTTCGCATATAATAATGATATGTGATATCTGGCAATAATACAGCCCTCGTAATATAAGTTGGAAGGTCTATCGTGTATGTAAAGTCCTCACCATAGCCATGCCCAAGAGGCGCAACCTTCAGATGATTCCTCCTGATGACATCTATATCTATTATGCAGTTCCAATGCATGCACTGTACATCATTAAAATATGCATACATCGCATAGGCATCTGGCTCCGTAAATACTTTAAAAGGATATGGACATGGTAGTACACGAGTCACCTGATCATCAAACATAAAAACGCGGTCAAAACTACCATATACGATTTCGGCATTATACTTTTGTGCATTTTGATAGAGCAGTTCTATCGTATTTTCCTCAATGGAATCATCGCCATCAAGCGAATAGAAGAAGCGCCCTTTTGCTTCAGCCATCAATCTGTTACGCGCTTCCCCAATGCCCATATTATGAGGTTGGCGTAAAATACGTATATCAGCTCCTCGATAGTGGCTATTCTGATATTCCTTTACAATATCTATTGAAGAATCTGTTCCGCAATCATCACATATCAGATACTCTATACTTTGAAATGTCTGAGCCAAAGCAGACTCCATCATTTTACGAATATACCTTTCTATATTATAGACAGGTATACCAATAGTAACCTCATACTTCCTTTCATCCATAATAATAATCTATATTCCTATGTTACTTATCAAAATCCACTAACCATAAAATACCTTATACCACTCTGCGAAGCGCCGAAGGCCCTCACGAAGCGAGGTCGATGGCTTAAACCCAAAATCACGTTCCAATGCTGATGTATCAGCGTAGGTCATTGGCACATCGCCTGGCTGCATAGGAACAAGTTCTTTATGAGCCTCAA
>ERZ842401.5276-NODE-5276-length-14440-cov-5.172124_pt1 | contig 14440 bp, 15 predicted proteins | sample MGYA00521270_ERZ842401 | MGnify/ENA primary metagenome ERZ842401 (study PRJEB31892, sample SAMEA3878208) | bioreactor metagenome | biome: Moose rumen | place: Sweden | collected 2011-10 | study: EMG produced TPA metagenomics assembly of the PRJEB12797 data set... | reverse complement strand
ACAAGCAATTCAGTTTAACCCGGTGAAAACTGTCAAGTGAAATCAGGAAAAGGCAAGCCATATATCCTATTACAGTCATCTGGCTTGGATGATTGGACGCTATAAGCAAATTGGTGGAGACGGCAGGTATGACGATACATACCATTCTCTTTGTAAGGCCATGAATAGAAGAATTGTTGAAAGCCCGATTTACAACCTTCCCACATATCCGGGTGAGGATATCTATATCCCTGATATGCTTGTAGCCATTGTGGCACTCTCTGACTATGCGCATCTCTATAAAGGTAGATATCAGTCTACCGTTGATGTATGGATAGAAAAGGCGCAGTCGGAATGGATAGATAGTGACACAGGCCTGCTGGCCTCGTTTCTGGAGGAGAATGATGGGCAGTCGGAGATTGTGCTGCCAGTCAAAGGCTCCTATGCTGCACTGAACTGCTATTATCTGTCGTTGGTGAATCGGGAACTTGCCAAGAAACAATATGAATGTCTGAAAAAGAACTTCAGACAGGATTTCCTTGTTACGGGTATTAGGGAGTATCACGACAAGAGTTGCTGGCTCGGCATGGATATAGACGCTGGCCCCATCATTTTCAACTTGAGTCCTTCTGGAACAGGATTTGCCATTGGTGCGGCAACAAGTCTTGAAGATGCTGTTTTCAGAAAGCAACTGCTAAAGACGGCGGAAATAGCAGGAACAACTGTTTCTTGGCTTGGCACGAGCCATTACATGTTGGCAAATCTGGCGTTGGTTGGCGAAGCCATTGTATTGGCCATGAGGACTTCCGCTCCCCAAGCGCAGATGATTGGCAGATAATCAAATTGTCATAGTGAATTGCCCAGAGAATTGAAAAGTTTGCTCTTTTGTTGCTTCCCCGCAAGCCTTGCGGGCTTTTTTCTTTTGGCGGTGTGAGGGGAATTTGGTAACTTTGCAGGCAAAAGTCGTAATATGGAAGAAAAGAACGAACTATTGGATTTCGGGCCCGTGGAGGACCAGATGCAGAACATCATCAAGGTGATTGGTGTGGGCGGCGGCGGATGCAATGCCGTGAGCCGGATGTATAGTGAGGGTATTCAGGGGGTGTCGTTTGCGGTGTGTAACACCGATAGTGCATCGCTGAAGCACTCGCCTGTGCCTGTGAAACTACAGTTAGGGGCTGGACTCGGAGCAGGAAACAAACCAGAGGTTGGACGCTCGGAGGCAGAGAGCAGCATTGAGAGCATAGAGCGGCTGCTGGACAAGCAGACGAAGATGGTGTTTGTGACGGCCACCATGGGTGGCGGAACGGGTACAGGGGCGGCTCCCGTGGTGGCCAAGGTGGCTAAGGACAAGGGACTGCTGACCATAGGCGTGGTGACCATTCCGTTTTATTTTGAGCATCATCGGAAGATAGTAAAGGCCCTGAAGGGAGTCGATGAGCTCCGCAAAAATGTGGATGCCATGCTGATAGTGAACAATGAGCGGTTGTGTGACGTTTATTCGGATACGGAGATGTCGCTGAAAGATGCATTGGCAGAGGCAGATAATGTGCTGAAAAATGCCGTGAAGGGCATTTCGGAGTTGATAACCATCAGTTCGGAAGGTAACATCAATCTGGACTTTCGTGATGTGGAGACGACGATGCGCAATGGTGGCGGGGCTATCATGGCCATTGGACGGGCCAGTGGCAACCAGCGCGTAGAGCGTGCCATACTGGATGCACTGGACTCGCCACTGCTGCATGGCAATGACATCAATCATGCCAAGCGTATCTTGTTTAATATATATGCCAGCGACCAAAATCCTGTCCGAATACCTGAAATGCAAGAGATTTCGGAGTTTTTCGACCAATTGGACCCTGATATTGATGTCATCTGGGGCACATCGACAGACAATTCGTTGGGTGAAGATGCCAAGGTGATTATCTTGGCTGCCGACATGAATGACGGATTGACTGCCGAGAAAACCGAAAGCGAATATGAGGACGACCATTACGAGCAGCTCATAGGTCAGCTATACAAGCCACTGAAACCCATGCGGGGACATGAGGAGAAACCCGTGGCAGAGCCTGAATTTAAAGTGGAAGAAGCCCCGTCGCCAGAGCCTGCTGCGGTAGTCATAGAGCCTGCTGTCACGGATATAGCCGCCTCGGAACCTGCCGAGCCGGAGCCTGTGTCAGAACCGGTGAAACACGCAGAGCCAGAACCGGCTACGACATTGGGCCGCTGGCGCAGTTGGCTGAACAAGAAATTGGGCGACATCATCAACGACGAGGAATAACACGATGGCAGTTCTGTATTCCACTCCTGAGGATATGGCTGGTGAGTTGAAGCGGCTCGTCAGTGCGTTGCAGTCAGCGGGTCGCAGCGACCTGTTGCTGCAGGCCATTGGCGTCTCTGTCTTGGAAGACCTGCGATTAGAGGCAGCCAAAGGCAGACTGAGCCGCTTGCAGATAACGCCCGACTACCGTTTTCTGCTGGTGGACTATGGTAATAGGGAGATTGACCTGCAGCCTGTGCACAAAGCTGTCTACCTGTTGTTCTTGGCCCACCCGGAAGGCATAGAGTTTAAAAGGTTAGGGGAGTATAGAGCGGAATTGACGCGCTATTATCAGAAGACGGCACCCGGCTTGGACCCGCAGAAGCTGGAGGAGAGCATAGACCATCTGGTGAATCCCTTGGACAATGCCATTAATGAAAAGTGTTCGCGCATCAAGAAGGTCTTTATGGATATGATGGATGAGTATTCTGCCAGTTATTACATCATTAGCGGACATACGCAGCGGCGCATTGCGGGCTCCAACCGTGTGTGGTTTGAGCGGCTGAAAATCATTACGCTGCCGAGAAATCTGGTTATAGAAAGTGAAAAATGACGGTGTGACAGCAAATTTTTCGCTTTTCACTCTTTGCTTTTCACTTTTTTTCGTACCTTTGCACCTTGAAAAATAGGATAGAAGCGTGAAAATAAAGCAAGTGCTGAGCGCCCTTGAACAGTTTGCGCCTCTGCCCTTGCAGGAAAGCTGGGACAATGCTGGCCTGCAACTGGGACTGACAGAGGCGGAGGTTTCAGGGGCATTATTGTGTTTAGACGTCAACGAGCAGATTGTTGACGAGGCCATACAGAAAGGGTGCAACCTCGTGGTGAGCCACCATCCGCTGCTGTTTCGTGGCCTGAAGCGCATCACTGGTGATGATCAGGTGCAACGCACGGTTATCAAGGCCATCAAACATGACATCGTGGTGGTCTCGATGCACACCAATATGGACAATGCCCGTGGTGGTGTGAACTGGAAGATAGCAGAACGGTTAGGACTGACCGAGACGGCGTTTTTTGCCCAAAAGCAGGTGGACGGCGTGGAGGCGGGCAGTGGCGTGGCAGGAGTGTTGCGGCAGCCGATGGCTGCTATGGACTTCATCCAGCTGGTCAAGCGACAGTTTGGCGTGGAGTGTGCCCAGTGCAATGAGTTGCTGCAGCGCCCCATCAGCCGGGTAGCCATTTGTGGCGGTGCTGGCGACTTTCTGTTAGACGATGCTGTGGGGCAGGGGGCAGATGCCTTCATAACAGGCGAGATGCACTATCATCAGTACTTCGGCTACGAGCAACGCATCCAGATCTGCGTCATTGGTCACTATCAGAGCGAGCAGTTCACCTCGGAAATCTTCCGTGACATCATCCAGCGGGAGTGTCCTGATGTGCGAACGGTGATAGCAGAGACGAAAACAAATCCGATAGTCTATTTATAAATGTAATACCGTAATAAATTAATAATCAACAAAGATGGCAAAGAAAGACCCAACAGACCTGTCAGTGGAAGAACGCCTGAAAACCCTTTTCCAACTGCAGACCACGCTTTCGGGAATTGACGAGAAGCGTGCCTTGAGAGGCGAACTGCCTCTGGAAGTGCAAGACCTTGAAGACGAGATTGAGGGCTTGACCACACGTATTGAGAAGATTCAGAACGAAATCAGTGAGTACGAGCAGGCCGTCAACCAGAAGAAAGGTGAGATAGAGACTGCCAAGGCCAGCGTGGAGCGCTACAAGACGCAGCTGAACGACGTGAAGAATAACCGTGAGTATGACACGCTGTCGAAGGAAATCGAGTATCAGACGCTGGAAATCGAGCTGTGCAACAAGAAAATCAAGGAGGCCAGCTACAAGATTGATGAGAAGAAGGCAGAACTGGCCCAGAACCAGGAAGTCATAGAGGACCGCCGTCAGGCTTTGGAGGTGAAGAAAAGCGAGCTCGATGAAATCATGGACGAGACCCGCGTGGAGGAGGACAAACTGAAGTCGAAGGTGAAGGACCTGGAAGTGAAGATAGAGCCGCGCCTGTTGGCTTCGTTCAAGCGCATCCGCAAGAATGCCCGCAATGGTCTGGGCATTGTCTATGTGCAGCGCGATGCCTGTGGCGGTTGCTTTAACAAGATTCCACCCCAGCGTCAGCTTGACATCAAGATGCACAAGAAAATCATTGTATGCGAGTATTGTGGTCGCATTCTCATCGATCCGGAACTGGCAGGCGTGAAACTTGACAAGCCCGTTGCAGAGGAGAAGAAGACGCGCAAGCGCGCCATTCGTAAGACGGTGAAGAAAGCTGAGCCGGAAGTTCCTGAGGCAGAGGCTTAAAGTTGCACATAGTCTGGGATTTCCCGCAGAAATTCGTACGACCGCTGCTCGTAGTTCATGCGGCAGCAGTAGTGCTGGAGACCATTGGAAATCACCAGATAGTCCACTCGAAGCAGCAGGTTGTAGACCGAAATCTGGTCGAACACCTGCTGTTTTAGTTTGATGGAGGGCGCCTTGTATTCGATGATCATTTGTGGTTGGGACACCTTGTTATATAATATAGAGTCGCAGCGCAGTTTCTTCTCGCCGATGCGCATTTCTATTTCGTTGCCCATCAGACCTTTGGGGTACCCCTTGTGCTCTATCAGCCAATGTGTGAAATGCTGGCGCACCCACTCCTCAGGTGTCAGTGCAACATAGCGGCGTCGCAGGAAGTCAAAAATCTCGGGGTGCTCCTGTGTACCGCGTATTTTTACATCGTATGCAGGTAAGTTCAATTCGTTCATTCGGGCACAAAGATACGAAATAAGTGAGAGAAACAAAAAGAAAAACCGTTTTTCTTTTTGTTTCTCTCACTTATTTCGTATCTTTGCACCAACAAATACGTTTATGAGACGAAACAACCATAAATTCTGGTCATTGGCAGTGTTGTCTGTGATGACATTGACGGCAACGGCTTCTTCGGAAAAATCGGCTGGCAAGGTGCGGCTGGATTCGCTATACTCCTTGTACAACGACTGTTATTATGCTAATGATGTCCGTAATGAGCGACGTTACATAGATGAACTGATGCATGAGGCTGAGACGCAGAATGATGTGGATATGCAGACAAGGGCGCGTAGGGCACTGCTCTACTATTATTATAATCAGGACCTGGACGACTCGTTGCTGCTTGAGTTCCCCCGCCAGCACAGCTTCTTCCGTGCGCAACAGCAGTGGAAAACCTATTATGACACCTGGGCAACGATGGTAAATCACTATATCTTCACTGGCAGCAGAAACCAGGCGTTGCGTGAGGTGAAACTGATGTACAAGGATGCGCAGACCAGAGAGAATAACTATGGCATAGGCATTGCATCTTATGGATTGGGCAATGCCTATATGGATATGGGTTACAATGAGGAGGCTGCCAAGGCTTACGAGCGTAGTTTGCGCATCTTGCCCAATGTCACAGAGGGGCATGTGTCCACCATCCTCGACATTTATCCCTACTATTGTTCTGTGTTGGCCGACCAGCAGCAGTATCAGCAAATGCTGAAAGTCACCGACCTGTGGCATCAGTATTTGTCGGACAATATTGACCGGCTGGGCGTGGATAAGGACAAGGCGGATCAGACCATCTACTATACCTATTATTTTAACTCGCGGGCCACGGCACTCATAGGACTGCAACGCTTTGAGGAGGCAGAACAGTTGCTCATGAAGGCATACGAGAATACCAAAGAGGTGGCCGACAACTCGCAACTCAGTGTCATCTATAATCTTGGATTGCTATACACTAAGTGGGGTGACAACGAAAAGGCCATGCGCTACAACGACCGTCTGATGCATTTTTATGACCAGCCGGACGACCCTGTGGGGCTGTTGTTAGCTAAGAAGCAGAGGGCAGAAATCCTGTTGCAGTCGCATCGGTATGCAGAGGCTGCCCCGCTGTACAGGGATGTCTATTTGCTGGCGGACTCGCTCAATCTGAACGACGTGAAAAACCAACTCAACGAGTTTAATACGCTCTTTAAGGTGGACGAGATGGAAAAGGAACAGCAGCAGGCTCGTACGCGCAACAATTATATTATTTTTGGGCTCATTATCGGTTCGCTGATTATTATCGGTCTGGTGGGCATGGCGCTTATGCGACGCCTGCGCCAGAAAAACCGTGAGTTGGCTGTAGCGCTTGACCATGCCAATGAGTCGGACCGTATGAAAACGGCATTTGTCCAGCATATCAGTCATGAGATTCGTACGCCGCTTAATGTTGTTACAGGATTTGCCCAGATTATCAGTAATCCTGACTATAAGCTGAGTGCGGAAGATCGTGACAAGATGCTCAACGATATCAGTCGCAACACCCGTGAAATCACGTCGTTTGTCAGTGAATTGTTAGAGTTTTCAGAAAATGAGAGCCATAATCACTATGAACTTACTGACTCTGTAAACATCAATGCGCTTTGTCGGGAGGTCATCAGTGGGGCAGAGGTCGTCAATGCGGGACGCTTGCAGTTGGGATTTGAAACCATGTTGAACGATGATTTTACCTTGTGCAGCAATGAAGATGCCTTACGGAAAGTGCTGGGACAATTGGTAAAGAATGGCATGAAGTTTACCGAGAAGGGGCATGTGACGCTCTGTGCCGCTCTTTCTGACAATCAGAAAGAGCTACAGCTGACAGTTACAGACACAGGTATTGGCATCCCCAAAGAGTTGCATGAGAAGATTTTCGAAAAGTTCTATAAGGTTGATTCGTTCAAGCAGGGACTTGGCCTCGGACTGACTATGGCACGCCATATCACAAGTCTGTTGGGAGGTAATTTGACACTGGATGCTTCTTATGTTGAAGGTACCCGTTTCTTGCTCACGTTACCATTAGAGGTCTCCCAGCATGGTTAGAAATAACTAAATAAATTTGGTTTTTCTCTCACTTATTTGTACCTTTGCATGCGATTATGGCTCAGGCTGCAGTGACATATGATAGCATCATGCGTGACTTGAAGGAGCGCAAATTCAAGCCCGTCTATTACTTGATGGGTGATGAGGCATATTACATTGATAAAATCTGCGATTGGATAGCAGAAAATGCACTACAGCCTGAGGAACGCGACTTCAATCAGACTATTTTGTTCGGTAGTGATGTAAATGCGTCGCAAATAGCCGATGCTGCCAAGCGCTATCCGATGATGGCGGAGCATCAGGTGCTCATCGTTAAAGAGGCTCAGAACATAAAGAATACGGAACCACTGGAAAAGTATTTCAAGGCTCCCATGCCATCTACTATCCTTGTGATGTGTCATAAGAACGGCACTATTGATGGTCGCAAACGTGAGTACGTGAAATCTATCCAGCAGGTTGGTGTTCTCTTTGAGAGCAAAAAGCTAAAGGATTGGCAGCTGCCACCTTTCATTGAGAAGTACCTGACAGCACGTGGGGCTTCTATTGATCAAAAGTCCATGCAACTCATAGCAGACTCCATTGGTGCCGATTTGAGTCGGCTCACTGGTGAGTTGGACAAAGTGCTATTGTCTCTGCCTGAGCAGGACAAGAGAGTGACCCCGCAGGTGGTGGAAGACCAAATAGGAGTGAGCAAGGATTTTAATGGCTTTGAGCTGCGTGATGCGATAGTTAATCGCAATGTTTATAAGGCAAATCAGATAATCAAATATTTTGACGAAAATCCAAAGGCAGGAAGTATCTATGCTTTACTCCCATTGCTCTTTAATTACTTTCAAAACTTAATGATTGCTTATTATTGCCCGCAACGGAACAATGAGAAAGAGCTTGCCCAGTGGCTTGATTTGAAGTCAACGTGGGGTATCCGTGAGTATATGACTGGCATGCGAAATTACACAGGAATGAAAGTTCTCCAGATAATTGGTAAAATGAGAGAAATGGATGCCAAAAGTAAGGGCTTGGATAACCCAAATACCTCCGCTGGAGAGCTCATGAAAGAGTTAATTTTCTTTATACTTCACTGAAAAAAGCCTGTTTTGAGGCTTCCAATTTTCTAAAATCTCTTTTTTCTTTGACAGTGAAAAATGGCCTCAAATGCCTATTCACATTGGGATTCTGCCCAAATAAAACGCCTCATATTTCTCGTTTTTTCAGATTTTCAGCCGTCAGTTCGGAATTCTTCAAAAATGGAAAATTTTCGAATTTAAGAGGGGTGTCAATTTGTGTTTTTGGAAATTTAACGTTTTGATTTGTTGATTTGGAAATCTAAACAAAAAGCAAATTGATATGACGTGAGGTATTTATAATATAAAGATACGTATTTGTAAACATAAATATGTGTCTGTGATAATAGATTTTAAAACATAAACTTATAGTGTTGGGTTTCCGAATTTATCTATATTCATTTGGCAGTATTTTAGTTTAATTTATTAAAACTCAGATAAATATGTATATTTAAGAAAGTGTTTTGGAGTGCAGACGCCACTTTACGGCAGTTAAAACCTGCATATAGCGATGTTTTGTACCTTATGATTGTAAATACTTGATTTATAATCAGTATTTTACGAATACCGCCTATAGATGCCCTTTGTAATGTTTTATGTTTGCAAATTTAAATTTGTAATATTTATAATTTCCGCCTAAAACTTGAAATATAGAGTTTAGAGTATTGAATTACAAAACAAAACTTTAAAAAGTAAAATATTCTTTAGTTTTCTTGTGTATCTCAAAAAAATGCTTTACCTTTGTAAAGTCTAACAAAAAGTGGTATTTTTACCCCATTATACGCTATAGATGGAAACAAAAGATCGCATTAGAATGATTATGGAGGACCAGCACATGACCCAACAGGTGTTTGCTGATTTCCTACGACAGTCTCCTGCTACGTTGAGCAGTATCTTTAATGGGCGTACCCGTCCTACCCTTAATATCATAGATGCTATCAAAATGAAAATTCCTGACATCAATGTTGAGTGGCTTCTTTATGGTACAGGTGACAAGTATGTCTCCCACTCCCAACCTGCAGTTCTGGGTGCTCAAGAGCCATCTTCTGTCGGTCAGGAAACGATGATTGATTTTGATGGTCCAACTTCTAATGTATCCTCTTCTTCTTCTGCTGCTCCATCTCATACCTTCGGACCTCTTTCATCGCCTGCATATTCGCATGGTGTAAAAAGTACACACCCTGAATTTGTTCGGGAAGAAATAAAAATTGTTGACAAAGAACCCCGTAAGGTAACAGAGATTCGGGTCTATTATGATGACCAGACTTATGAAACCTTTGTGCCTGCAAAGAAGTAGATTTTTCGTAGAATATTTGGTGGTTTCCTAAAAAATCACTATTTTCGCAGAAAAATTGAGCATCTTTATGAAAGAACTTTTCTATGAGTTGTTGCAGGTGGCAGTTGGGCGACTGGAATGTCTAAGCCGCGGCCCCTCTCCTGAAGAGTGGTTGGCATTGTTTGAATTGGCAAGACAGCAGAAGGTAGAAGGTGTTACCTATCATGGGGTGGAATGCCTTTTTGAGTATGGATTGCGTGCTCCTCAAGATGTAAGCATCGATTGGATGTCTGAAGCAGAGGTTATAAAAGAAAGGAACGCGCAGGCGCGAAGTCTTTCGCGTGTAACGCAATATTATCCAGAAAACTTACGGACTTTACGTCAGTCTGAAAATGATGATTTGTCCACATCTGCCTCGTTGAAGCTGCAACATGTATATAACCTCTTTCTACAGCGCAGGCTGAACATGCGACTGCTAATGGATTATTACTTTCTTTTACGCCAAGGCAAAGAGAAAAAGTATACTCCCTCTAAAGGTGGGTGGGCCATTGGTCTTTTTGGCATTCATCGGTTTGCTGGCGGCTTGATGTGGGTTCTACAGACAACATTGGGATTAGAGCAGGAACATATGCCTTGGAAACCTCAAGAACAAGAGGGCCGTTTCTTGCTGAGAGAGGTGATGCGGGAGAATAGCCGTTGGCAGCGGTTTTGCCACATGCTGAAATATTTTAAAATTGCATGATGATGAAAAAATATATCCTTGACTTAACGGTTCGTGCCGTAGAACGCGTCAGCCCGAAACATGTATTGATACGGCTTACGGATGCGAACCCTTTGCCGGCCATGTTGCCCGGACAGTTTGTGGAGGTGCGCGTTGATGGTTCACCGTCTACGTTTTTACGTCGCCCCATATCCATTCATTTTGTTGACAAACAGGCAAACGAGCTATGGCTTTTGGTGGCCATGATAGGCGAAGGCACCCGTCAGTTGGGCAATTTGAAAGCGGGTGACCTGCTGAACTGTGTGTTGCCTCTGGGTAATGCTTTCACGATGCCGGCAACAATGGCAGAGCGAGTCTTGTTGGTAGGTGGCGGTGTTGGTATGGCTCCTATGCTTTATCTGGGTGCCCAGTTGCAGAATTCAGGTTTCAAACCGACATTCCTTTTAGGTGGCCGTACAGAGAGTGACTTGTTGGAACTTGACTTATTTAATAAGTACGGGCGCGTGTGCGTGACTACCGAAGATGGATCGGCTAGTGAGCAGGGCTTCGTGACTAATCATTCCGTACTTCAAGAGAATTTTGACCGTATCTATACCTGTGGACCTAAGCCCATGATGGTGGCTGTGGCACGCTATGCCAAGCAGAACGGCATCGAGTGCGAGGCTTCGCTGGAGAATATGATGGCCTGTGGATTGGGGGCCTGCCTCTGTTGTGTCGAAAAGACCACAGAGGGTAACTTGTGTGTATGTAAGGAAGGACCGGTATTTAACACAAAACGACTATTATGGCAGATTTAAGCGTCAACATAGGTCGTCTGGCATTGAAAAATCCCGTGATGACTGCCAGCGGCACGTTCGGATATGGTCTTGAGTTTCAAGACTTCATTCCCCTTGACGGCTTGGGAGGCATTATTGTCAAGGGCACTACGCTGCATCCTCGTGAGGGCAACGATTATCCACGCATGGCCGAGACGCCACAAGGCATGCTCAATTGTGTGGGTTTGCAAAACAAGGGGGTAGACTACTTCTGTAATCATATTTATCCTCAAATCAAGGACATCGATACCAATATGATAGTCAATGTCAGCGGCTCCTCACCAGAGGACTATGCCGAGTGTGCTGCCCGCATTGATGCTTTAGAGCATATTCCAGCTATCGAACTGAATATTTCGTGTCCTAACGTCAAGGATGGCGGTATGGCTTTTGGTGTTTCCTGTGCCGGGGCCGCCAGTGTGGTCAAGGCAGTTCGTGCCCGTTATCATAAGACGCTTATCGTCAAACTCTCCCCCAATGTAACGGACATCGCTGCGATTGCTCGTGCCGTGGAAGCTGAGGGTGCCGATGCAGTGTCGCTTATCAATACGCTGATGGGGATGGCCATTGACGTGGAGCGGCGTCGTCCTGTGCTCAGCATTTCCACAGGCGGACTCAGTGGTCCTGCTGTCAAACCTGTCGCCTTGCGTATGGTATGGCAGGTGGCTCATGCTGTCCAGATTCCTGTGGTTGGTTTAGGGGGCATCACTACTGCCCGCGATGCCATTGAATTCTTCATGGCAGGTGCTACAGCTATAGAGATTGGTACTGCCAATTTCCTGGATCCTGCTGTCACCATCAAGGTGCGCGATGGTATCAGTCTGTGGTTAGACCAGCATGGTTGTAAGTCTGTGTACGACATTGTTGGGTGTCTATGAAAGAAAATGAGAGCAGCCATTTTAGACTGCTCTCAACCAACACAAAAACTAAACTAGACTTAACTAAAGCTTATTGAGATTTTCACAAACCTCGAATAGCACTGCAAAGATAGTATAAATCTTTTAAACTGCAATGCTTTTTTCGATTTTTTTTGCATTTAAATGCCTTTTTTTTACATTCTCGCTGCCTTGTTGAGTAAATAGTAGTCTAATATGGTCATGGCAGCCATGGCTTCCACCACGGGCACAGCTCTTGGCAGCACGCAGGGGTCATGGCGTCCGCGAGCGGTCAGCGTCGTTTCTTTTCCATGGATGTCCACGGTGTGTTGTTCACGGAGTAGGGTAGCCACAGGTTTGAAAGCTACGCGGAAATAGATGTCCTGACCATTCGAAATACCACCCTGTATGCCTCCGCTATGGTTGGTTGCGGTCGTGATGCTGGCGGCTCCTGTCTTTTCCTCGTCTCTCACCCTAAACTCATCGTTCTGTGCCGACCCCAAAGCCGTAACACCGGCAAACCCTTCGCCATATTCAAACCCTTTCACTGCGTTAATGCTCAGCATGGCAGCTCCTAAGGCTGCGTGCAGCTTGCCAAACTCCGGTTCGCCCAGTCCGGCTGGACATCCTGTGATGACACCCGTAATGACACCGCCAATGGTGTCCCCTTCAGCCTTGACGGCTTCTATCAGTTGCCGCATGGCTTCCGCTTTCTCTAAGTCCGGGCATCGCACGGCATTGGTCTCTGCCAGCGACAGGTCGTAGTGTCGGTAGTCGCGATCCAGTTCTATGCATCCCACCTGTGATGTGTAGGCAGTCACCTTGATGCCCAACTGGCTTAGGGCTAACTTGGCCAGAGCCCCTGCCACACAGCGACTAATGGTGATGCGGGCCGATGAGCGTCCGCCACCTCGGTGGTCACGCGTTCCATATTTGTAATAATATGTATAGTCCGCATGCGATGGTCTGAACAGGTTCCGCATGTTGTCGTAGTCCTGCGAGTGTTGGTTGGTGTTCCTTACAATAAAGCCTATCGGGCAACCTGTAGACTTACCCTCGAACACGCCGCTCAGCAGTTCCACTTGGTCTGGCTCTTTCCTGCTGGTAGTGATGCTGCTCTGTCCAGGGCGTCTGCGGTTCAGCTCCTGTTGAATGAAGTCCGTGTCTATGCTGATGCCTGCCGGCATGCCGTCCACCACGCCGCCGATGGCCTCACCGTGGCTCTCGCCGAATGTGGTCAGCCTGAATATGTTTCCAAATGAGTTTCCCAATGTCGTTAGAGTTTTTGTGTGTGGTTGTTACTATTCGCAGTGACACCGTTTCCCCTCGCGGTCGTGGCAGTGGTGACCCTCACAGCCACCGTTGCAGTCGTGGCATCCACAGCCACATCCGTCGCTGGTCATCCGTGTTATCATACTTTCTATCTCCTCCTTGGTAGCTATGCGGTTTTCCAGCACGCGCCCTTTGAAGTATAGCGTCTCTCCAGCCAATGGATGGTTCAGGTCTACCTTCACTTTCTCTTCGCCAATCTCCAGCACTCGTCCGTAAAACCGGTTCCCATCTTCGTTTTGCAAGGGAATCACGGCATCAGGATATACGTGTGCCTGATCAAAGCGGCCGTTCACAGTAAACATCTCGCGTTCCAGTTCCAGCACGTGGGCTTGTTCATAGTCGCCATATGCCTGCTCCTTGGGTATTGCGAAGTCAAACAGTGCCTCTTTCTCCAGATTGACGATGTTTGCCTCGAAGACATCCAAGGTGATGCCGAATCCGCTGATAAATTGGAAGGGTTGTGCTGTGGTGGCCTCCTCCACCAGTTCCTTGCCACTGTCGCCGTCAATAAACAGGCGGTAGGTCACGGCAATGTACTTATTTTCCATGTGTTCTATATTGTTTTGATAATTTGGGCACAAAGGTACGAAAAAGTGAGAGAAAAGCCAAATTTATTTGAGCTTTTCCGAGCGTCAGCAACTTCACCATGCTTCACCACGCTGTGGCATCGGTATGCAAAATCCTTGCGAATCCCTGTAGTTTAATGCGTTTTTATTAAAAAATTGATATTTCTGTGTTTCTTTGACCAAGGTCAAGATTTAGGGCTGTGTACGCAAACAAAGTAGTGAAATGTTTGGTAGATACCATATTTTGCCGTACCTTTGCATCGTCATTCAGGACCTGAGAAGGGCTGGTGGCTAAGGATAACATTATTAATTAAAGATTAAGAAAGGGTAACGAAAATGAAAAGATTGTTTATGGTAGTCGTAGCCATGCTGAGCATGACGATGACGTTTGCAGAGAACGAGAATGCAGCCAACCTCAACAACACCGAGGCTTACAACATGACAGTCAACATGAAGAAACTCAGCCAGGCACTCAGCCTGTCGAAAGATCAGATAGAGAGCGTAGCCGAGATTCACAAGACATTTTGTGCTGAGATGATGTTTGCCGCCCAGACAGCTTCTGGCGAGGAGCGTAGCAAGATGGTAGAGAAGGCTATCAACAAGGACCTTGCCTATATGGACTATGTCCTCAGTGCCGAACAGTATCG
>ERZ842401.5275-NODE-5275-length-14443-cov-4.422366_pt1 | contig 14443 bp, 20 predicted proteins | sample MGYA00521270_ERZ842401 | MGnify/ENA primary metagenome ERZ842401 (study PRJEB31892, sample SAMEA3878208) | bioreactor metagenome | biome: Moose rumen | place: Sweden | collected 2011-10 | study: EMG produced TPA metagenomics assembly of the PRJEB12797 data set... | reverse complement strand
CTCAAGTCAACTTCCGATCCCAATCGTGCTGTCGGTATCAGACGCAATATCGAGCACTTTCAGCAGAAGATCGCGCGCGCCGACGAGAAACTTATTGCTTTGCGGCAAGAGTTTGTCGCCGTTCGCAATCAATCCGGCGGCGAGTGCCCGACTTGCAAACAACCTCTCCCGATCGCTCTCTTTCAACAAATCAAGAACGAGCGACTTCGCGACATCAATCGCCTTGCTCAGGCTGACAACATCAAGGGGCGCATCGATGCTCTCAATGCCGACGAAAAATCTCTCGCTGCCGCTCTTGCCGATTACGAGCGGATTCTCTTCCTCGCCAACGAGTTTCAAAACACCAAAATCAGACTCATCGAGGACGCCATCAATCGTCTCTTCCACTTCGTATCATTCAAACTCTTTGTGACTTGCCAGAACGGCAACATCAAAGACGTTTGCGAACCTACCATGCACGGCGTCGACTTTGACAACCTCTCCTCCGGCGAAAAATTCCAAGCTTCTCTCGACATCCTTCGTACTTTTTCACGGCACTTGGGCATTAAACTGCCCGTCTTCATCGACAATTCCGAGTCTTACACAACCAACAGTCGCTTCGACATCGGGCATCAAACCTTCATTCTCCGCGCTGTCGACGATAAGCCTTTGACCGTCACCATCTCCGCTTCCCCTATTCAATTCGATCTCATCTGCAAACAAGCAGGTTAAGAAAGGAGTTTTTCCCTATGTCCAAATCTCTTATCGAAGTTGTCAGGCAGGACAACGTTCAGAAGCGTTTCGCCGACGTTCTCGGCAAATCCGCCCCCGCCTTCATTACCGGCGTTCTCACCACCGTCAACGGCGACACCCAACTCCAGAAGTGCGAGCCCATGTCCGTCATCAAGGCGGCTTTGCAAGCTGCTACTCTCAGGCTCCCCGTCAACAAAGACCTCGGCCAGGCTTATCTCGTCTCCTACAACAATCAGTGCCAGCTTCAGATCGGATGGAAGGGGCTCATTCAGCTCGCTCAACGCTCGAAACGCTACAAGTCCATCACCGCCGTCCCCGTCTTCGAAGGCGAAATCCGTTCCTTCAACAAATTCACCGATGAAGTCCTGTTCGGCGAGAAAATTTCCGACAAGCTCGTCGGCTTCTTCGCACGACTCGAACTTCTCGACGGCTTCACCAAATCCATCTTCTGGTCTACAGAGAAAATGGAAGCTCACGCCGCCAAGTACTCTCCTTCCTACAAATCCGACTCCAAGTTCGGGCGTAAGTCTTCCATTTGGAGCAACAACTTCGAGGCGATGGGCATCAAAACCGTACTCCGCCGTCTCCTCAGTCAGTACGGTCCGATGTCCATTGACGACGATCTCCTCGTCGCTTTCAATGCAGAGACTTCTTCGCGCGATTCGGACTCCAACAATCTCGAAGTAAAGACCATCGACTTCGACGACGCCACTCTTTCCGGCTCCGACGACCATTCTACTATTACCGTTGACGCATCTCTCGCGTCTGCTGACGGCGCTCTCGTTACCATCGACTTCTGACGGAGGACGCAAGCCATGGATTTCGGCGGCGCGTTCGTCGCTTTGTCGATCGCGTTTAAATCGCGTTAATCCAACGGGCACTCTTCGCCTCGCGTCTGCTCAAACGCACACATTCCTGCCGTTAGCTCATTCGTCAATTCCATTCGCGGAGATGATTTATTTGAAAAAACACGCTCGCGCGCCCCCGCCTCTTCATCCATTCTCACAGCTGATTTCTCGAAAGGAGCCTTCTCTATATGCTCATTCGTTGCATCTCCAGCGGTAGTCTCAACGGCAATTGTTTCGCTCTTACCTCAGGCGACCTCGTCATTCTTCTCGATTGCGGGCGCGCTTTTCGTCTTCTTCAAGCCGATCTCAATTTCCGGTTGCCCGACGCCGTTCTTCTCACTCACGAACACGGCGATCACAGTAAAGCGATTCGCGACCTTCTCTCGCGCGGCGTCGATTGTTTCATGACTCGCGGTACCGCTCTGGCTCTCGACCTTCATCACCACAGACTTCTCATCATTCGTGACGGCGACCAATTCAACATCAGCGACTCTGTCAAAGTCAAACCTTTCGCCATCTCTCATGACTCCGCTGAACCCGTTGCTTTTCTTCTCGCCGACCGGCTCGACAAGATCATCTACCTCACTGACTCCGGTATCGCCAACTTCTCCTTCAGCGGGCTCACTAAACTCATCGTCGAGGCTAATCATTCGGAAGAAATCCTGCAACACGCTCTTCTGGTCGGATATCTCTCTCGCGCTCTTTATCAACGCATCAAACTTAATCATTTGTCCGTAGAACGCACTTTTTCTTTCATCGCGTCTCTCGACAAATCGCGGCTCTCGGAAATTCACCTGATGCATCTGAGCGAACGTCATTCTGATCCTGACGACTTACAACGTCGGTTCGCAGCTTTTTCCCATATCAATACTTTCATTCATTGAAAAGAGGCTGCTATATGAGCAAGAACTACCTCTATCGCGCGGCTTTCACTTTCTCTGCCGCCGCTCTCGGTGCTTCCCTATTCAATTCTTTTCAATCCGGCTTCGTCGTCGGCTTCTTCAACATCGGACTGATCTTCTTCTGCGCCTACATGTCCGCCATCCTCGACAATTGATCGGAGGCTGTCCAATTGCATACTTCAAACTCAATCATTCGATTCAATATCGACGGTGTCAATATCGATTTCGTCAACATCACAGACGCTTCTCGCGCTGAAGCCGTTCGCACCATCGATTTTGTTAAATCGCGCGTCGATTTGCCCGTCCAAGCCGTCACCGTCAACTCCAACGTCGACGGCTCTATCGATATCCATTACGAACTCTTCCGCAAGTTCGAGCGCATCAGGCGCATTACCGACTACCTCTCCGGCTCCATCGACTCGTGGAACGATTCTAAACGCGCTGAAGAACGCGATCGTGTCAAGCATGATATCGATGTTAATCTGGAGGATTCGGTATGACTATTCAATTCAGCGTCGATGTCACTCCCGTCCCCCAATCCCGTCCACGCGTCACCAGAAAACACGTCTACGAGGCACCCCGTTGTGCCGCTTATAAGTCGCTCATTCGCGCCGAAGCTGTCGCCGCTATGAAGGGTCAGCCGCCACTCAACGACACTGTCTGCGTCTTCATCAATATTCGTCGTAACAAAAAAATCGACTCGCGCTCTTTCGGCGATATCGACAATCATATCAAATCCATTCTCGATGCATGCAACGGTGTTTGCTATACCGACGACTCTCGAATCTTCAAAGTCATTGCCGTCAAAATCCAATGCGAACTCGAAGGTGTCGATATCGCTATCCGCGAACCATAAGCATTCACTCCAAGATTGGTGATTCCTATGATCAAAAAATGCCTTCTATGCGGCAAGACTTTCGAAGTTTGCAACAGTCGCTCCGATCAACTCTTCTGCTCCCGCTCTTGCTACAACTCTCATCGCAAACATTTACTCGATTCTTCTTTTACGTTGACTTCTTCTTCAAAGGATCATACAATAGCGAAAGCTCCAATGAGCCGCTGTCAAACGTTTCATCGGAGCTGAAATATCTATTTTATAAGGCTGGTGATATTATGACAGGTAAACCTCCCAACGTCAAGCAAAATCGCGTCGGCTATCAGTTCGTCAAATCGTCAATTAAATCAAATGTCGATACTGATCGAAATGTCGATACCGATCAATCGTCAAATAATCGAAATGTCGATACCGATCAATCGTCAAATAATTTAAATGTCGATACCGATCAATCGTCAAATAATTTAAATGTCGACATCATTCGCCGCGCTTTTGACAAATTTACTTTCTGCCTCTGGAAACTTCATCCCGATAAAGGCAAAGTCCCCTTGACCGTCAAAGACAATTCTCTCCTCGCCGCTGACATTACCAACTTCGACGACCTCCTCGACTTCGACGAAGCTCTCGACGCCTTCAAAAATTTCGACGTCAGCGGCATTGGTATCGCTCTCGGCTTCGATCCTGACAACGTACTCGTCTGCATCGATCTTGATAACTGTTTCGATGATTGCGGCAATCTTTCGCCTTTCGCCTCTGACATCGTCGACCGCTTCCAAAATACCTATATCGAAGTCTCGCAATCCGGGCGCGGTCTTCATATCTTCTTCTTCGATCCCTTCGCCGTCGACATCAAAAACTTCAAGTCCGAACGCATCGAAATCTACTCCCACCACCGCTATATCGCTCTCACCGGCAATCTCCTCGACTCACATCATTCTCAACTCGCCATTCTCGACGGCGTCACTGCTATGCTCATTCACGAGTTCGATCTCTTCTCCGACTCTTCTTCTCAATTCGATTTCAACAAAATCATCGCCGAGCATAGCGGTGCCCCTGATATCCCTACTGACTCTCTCATCAACATCATTCGCCATTCCCATGCCGTCAGCCTCTTGCGCTTGCTTGACGGTAATATCGCATCCGTCGACTTCGACGATTCCCGCGCCGATTTCCATGCCGCTCTCAAGCTCTGCTGGTGGGCTAATGGCAATGCTCCTCAGATCGAACAGATCATCTCTCTTTCTCCACTCGGGCAACGCGATAAATGGCATCAGCGCAAGGATTATCGCGACCGCACCATCGCCAAAGCTATCTCTTTCTGGAATGGTCATCACTTCATTCATACCGACCATCCCGTCGACCACTCTTTCCACATTCTCGATCGCGTCATTCAACTCAGCGTCGACGGCACTCTCTCCAATTCCGATATCCTCGACTCTGACGTCTTCCGTGCCGCCGCCAACATTCGCCACTCTCATCCCGCTGCTTTCGAGGCTTTCATTCAATTCTGCAAGTCAAGAAAGATCAGCATTCGCGAGTTCAAGCATAATGTCTCTCGCGTAGCCAATCTCTTGCCGTCCCACTCTATCTCCGATGATAGTCACTTGCCTCATGCTCAATCACCTCTCAACCTGCCCGCTCTTCCTTCTCATGTCGACATTTCTATCGACAATATCGTTGTCCCCGACTTCTTCGAGCTTGCTCTCGACGGCACCTATCAGATCATTCCTGACAAGCACGGCAATTTCCAACGTTTCAAAATCTCGCAATCCGCCATCATCGTCGCGTCCATCCTTCGCAATGACGACTCCCATATCTACAAAACTCGCATCGCCGGGTTTAACAAAGGCTTCGGTTGGCGCGTCACTCCCGCCTTTCCTGACAATATCATCGCATCCTCTCAGAAGATTATCGATCTCGCTTCCTTCGGCATCGACATTCACTCCGCCAACTCTAAAGCCGTCATTCAATTCATCTCTGCCTTCAAAGCCGCCAATCCCCATATCATCCCGCGCAACATCGTCGTCAACAATACCGGCTGGCGTAACGACGGCTTTTTTGTTTATCCCAATGCCCAAGCAGACATTCAACTCGATGATGATGTTCGTCAAACTGCCGACGCCGTCTTCGATCATCAGGGCGACATCAACATCGTTCTCGACCTTCTCCATCAGGCTTTCCAAATCGATACCGTCGCTCTCATCGTCGGGGCCGCTCTCGCCGCTCCTCTCGTTCATATCCTTCGCTGTCAGAACATCGTCCTTCATATCTATGGCGCAACCGGATCAGGCAAAACCGTCGCGTCCCAATTCGCTCTCTCTCTTTTCGCCAATCCCTTCGCTACCCATGCCATGCCCACTGCCAACGCCACCAAAGCCGGGCTCGAAGCCTTCTTTGCCTCCCATCGCGATCTTCCTGCCTTCATTGACGACATCGACTCCATCTCTGACGATAAAACCAAAGCCGTCATTCGCGATATCCCCTACCAATTCGCCAATCGCATCGGCAAAATCCGCGCCAAGAAAACCGGCGGCAACGATACTATCCTACAATTTCGCGGCTCTCTCATTACTACCGGCGAACATCCTCTCACTGACGACTTCTCTGCCGCAGGTGCTAAACGTCGCGTCATCGAATTTTGCGACGACCATATCTTCAACAACTCTACCGCCCGCCACTTCTTCGTGCCCATCCGTCACCACTTCGGGCTTATCGGGCGTCGCTGGATCGACGAGATTCGGCTACATTCCGAGCGCATCGTGGCTCTCTACCGCCAGTTCCTCGACGGCGGCGAATGCATTCCCGACGGGCTCGCCTCTAGATTCCCGGACAAGGTACCCATGCATATAGACAGCATCTGTGCCATCGCCGCCGCCATCACAGCGTTCCAACACAGCTTTTTACACACAGAACTCAATCACACTGCTTGCCTCTCTTTTCTGCTCTCTTCCCGCGTCCTTCAGGCTCTTCCTGCCGCCGCTGATATCGGCGACGGGCGTCGCGCCATTCCCATCATCCGCGACTGGATCAACTCCCATCCCAAGAACTTCATGCAGGCGCGCTCCGACGAGGACGACGCGCCCGTCGCCGCAGAATCCTTCGCGCAGACATTCGGCGTGATCCGCGACAGTATCATCGCCGTCTATCCCACTGTGCTCAAGACAATGCTCGAAGAGGCAGGATTCCGCTCCGCCGACATGATACTAAAACAATTGGCGGACGCAGGCATCATCCTCCGCGATCACAACGGCAGGAACATCACACGGCTAGTCAAACACAGGGGGAAGCCTACTCGCTTTGTGGTCTTTGCCCGTGAGCTGCTATAAAAAGCCTTAGAGTTCCATTGCGCACGTTTAAAGAGGTAACGCCCTACAAATTCAATCACAATGCGGACTTTCGCGTTTCGGTAACGCCCGGTAACGCCTTGCGACTGAATAAGGCGTTACCTCTTTTTGTCGCGCCAGATCAACCTAAACCCACGTTCATAAAGTACGGTAACGCCCGTAACGCCTAAAACAATAAGGTCGAAGGGCGAAATTTTTTAATTGTGATTGAGCTTGTGATTGAGCTTGTGATTGAGACTGTGATTGAGACTGTGATTGAGACTGTGTAAAAGTGAAGGTAACACAGAGGATATTCATTTTTGTTCAAATTAAAGTTTTGCATGTTGGAAGATATGTTTTTTAGGCGTTACCGGGCGTTACCGCTTTCGGAGATGGCGTACTGACGCGGATCTCGGCACTTTTTTAGGCGTTACCTGGGTTGGTTTTTAGGCGTTACTAGGGCGTTACTGGGCGTTACCGTAATTTATGAACTATCTTCTGCATATAGCTTGGTCTGGAATGCGGTATAATGACGTAGGAGGGGAAATGGCATGGGCAATGTTTACAAAGACGGCAGGGAATATTTCAAGGTTATTGATTGGCACTTTTATAGGGAGAAGGCGATTCTGGAAGCGGTAGCAGAGGCGAGATCGGACAGTGCGCGCCCGCAATATGTCAATAAGAACGGATTGCCCGATCCGACGGCATATGAGGCGATAAGGAATGCGACGCCGTTGTCGGCAGTGAGATTGGCGACAGGAGATTTGGTGAAGCTGCCTGAGAAATGGTTAGAGGTAATGAGTCGGACGTATGCTTGGGCGAAGAAAGTAGGGGACGGAAGATACGAAGTGGCGCGGCGTCGGTACAAAGGGGAGCCGTATTTGGTGAGTTGTTATGCATTGGCGATAAGCCAGAGTAACTATTCGCTGACGTTGGAGCGGTTCAGGAACTACGCGGCATTGCAAGCGGTGCAGGCAGGATTGATAACGGTATGAAAGTTAAAGCAGGTAGTATTCAATATTCGATAAAAAAGCTAGGTTTGATCTGGTAGAATGATAGGAAGTAGAAAAGGAGGTGGGTTAGATGCTGAGTCCGAAGCAGGAGAAGTTTTGTCTGCAATATGCGAGCAGTGGGAATGTGTCGGCATCGTATATGATGGCGGGCTACCGAGTAAGAGATATGAATACGGCATCAGCGGCGGCAACCCGACTGTTGAAGAGACCGCAAATCCAAGACCGCCTTCGGGAGTTGGCGCAAGAGGTGCGCGACGACAGGATAGCGGATATCAAAGAGTGTCAAGAGATATTGACGCGGATTGCGCGGAATGAAGAAGCGGAAGACAGCAATAGGATAAAGGCGTTGCAATTGCTGTTGAAAGTGCAGGGGGCGTTCACGACGAACATCAATGTGAATGCGACGGTGCCGGTAGTGATAAGCGGCGGTGATCAGCTTGAAGATTGAAGTACCTGAGGGGACGACGGCATGGTTGCCGGAGATAGTAGGAAAAGGCTATGGAACGTTTTGGAACAGCAAGCACAGGTATAGATTAGTGAAGGGTAGTCGGGCGTCGAAGAAGTCGACGACGATAGCGTTGAATTTGATCTGTCGGCTGATGGAATATCCGCTGTCGAATGCGTTGGTCTTGCGAAAGACGGCGGCGACGCTGAAAGACAGTTGCTATGCGCAGTTGAAATGGGCAATCAATCGACTGGGGGTGAGAGAATATTGGAAGACGCGAGTAAATCCGTTGGAGTTGGAGTATTTGCCGACAGGGCAGAGGATAATCTTTCGCGGGCTCGATGATGGGATGAAGATCACGTCGATCACGGTGGCGCGCGGGCATTTGAATTTTGCATGGTTGGAAGAGGCGTATGAATGCGATGAGGAAGAATTCAATCGAGTGGACGAGTCGCTGCGCGGCAAATTGCCTGAAGGATACTTCATTCAATGGTCGATAAGTTTCAATCCGTGGAGTGCGAGCAGCTGGTTGAAGGCGCGATTTTTTGATAAGCAGTCGGCGAATGTATTGACTCTGACGACGACTTACCTCTACAATGCAAGGTTGTCGGATGCGGATCGGGAATTGTTCGAGGAAATGAAGAAGAACGATCCGCAAAGGTATAAGGTGGCGGGCGAGGGAAATTGGGGGATAGAGGGCGGGCAATTCTTTCGGGAGTTCAATGAAACAAAGCACATCGTCAATCCGTTTGCGCTGCCGAAGGGGTGGTTACGATTTCGCGCGATGGATTGGGGCTCGGCGCGACCGTACTGTTGTCTATGGATTGCGGTCGACTATGACGGCAATTTGTATTGCTATAGGGAGCTGTACGGGTGGGGCGGAAAGGCGAATGTCGGCACAGGCGAGACAGCGGCGCAAGTCGGTAAGAAAATTGCGGGATTGGAAAAGAGCGAGGAACAATTGAAGTACGGAGTATTGGATTCGGCAGGTTGGGCGCGAACGGGAGTAACGGGACCGACGATAGCAGAGGAGCTCAATGCAGAGTTGACCAAGGCGCGGTTGGTGACGTTCGGGAAAAGCTCGAAAGGACGAGTGGAAGGAGCGAATGCATTGAAGCAGAGACTGATAGGAAACCGTCAGGCGAGCGGAGAATACAAACCGGCGATATATTTTTTCGCGAATTGCATAAATCTGTTGCGGACGTTGCCGATGTTATCGCATGACAAAAACAATCCCGAGACATATGACACGTCGGGCGAAGATCACGCGGTAGATGCGCTGGTGTACGGCTGTTTGAGTCGACCGTGGACACCGTCAAAACCAAAAGTAGCAACGCCGCAAGATGGATATGTATCGGAGTCGAAAAAATCGGTATGGACGTATTGAAGAGAGGACTGGTAGGAATGACGAACAAAGAATTGAAAACAGGCGGGGTTATCAATCTGTATTTCTTCGATTGCAGACGAGAAGAACTGGATGCGACAGTGGCGAAATTGCGAATAATAAGCGATGAGATTAACGGGCACCTTGAGGTGAAATACATCGAGGGAAAGAACGAGCCGAAAGAAGCGACGAAATAAAGCAAGGCGGTGATTGAAATGATCCCGGTAAGAAAAGCGATCCGTCGAATACGGCGAATGATCCACGACGAAGAAAAGATCAATTACAGCGACGAGGAGATAAAGGATGTACTCAATGCGGGTCTGCGCGTCATACGCCGCTCGATAACGGAAATACAGCCCGAGATAATAATGACGGTATCGAAGGGAGTGTTTCAAGCAGGAGAGAGAGAAGTAATTCTGCCGAAGACGCCGACGAAGATAATAGAGATGACGGCAGGAGACAGAGTGAGAAGTGTAATCGAGGGATTTACAAGCGAGAGATTGTGCGGAGAAACAAAGCCGTTATTTGGAAGTCGGACGCCGATCTATTCTCGATATGAGATCAAGACATACGATGAATATCAGTTGCGCGAGGTGACGAACCATCACATACGCGAGAGACAAGCGCGCGGCAGACCGTATTGCTTCTACAGATACGGCGCGCGAGCATTGCGAGTATATCCGTGCCCGGAACGCGAAACAGGTTTCACGGTGCGAACAGTGTACGATATCGAGGAAATGAGCGAAGAAGACGCTACGCCGCTAAACAGCGAGTTCGACGATTTTTTGTTGGAATATGCGGCGACGCGGTTAGCAGTCGGCAACGAATATGACATGATGCAGGAACAGCAGTTGATAGGTACGATCCACAATCAGATAGCGCAGATATTGAGTCCGCCGCCGGTGGCAATCAAAGTGCGGGGGTATTGGTAATGAGGTTGGCGGTCAAGCATGAGAAACAGCAGCCGGTAATTCGCGCGGACTTCAGCGGCGGGCTGAACACGGTGGGGGTAGTGGAGGGAATAGAAGAGAATCAACTTGCGGTAGCAATCAATCTCGAAGTGGAACATGCGACAGGCAAACTGAGAACGGTGAGCGGCACGCGCGATGTATTTCAATTGAAAAAAGAGGAGCTGTTCGCGGTCGTATACGATGAGATAAACAAGGCGATGCTGATAGTGAGAGACGACAGGCGAGTGTTTTTAGTCGATTTTGAAGGTCGGGCAAAACCGTTGACGCTCGGGAAGCTGACGGGGAAGTTGTATCCGAAGTATGAGGCGTGGGATCGTGGCGTATTGATAGCGAGCGGCGGTCAATTGCAATATTTCAATGGCGAGAAGTTGCAGATATTGGATACGCCCCCGGCGGAAGAAGTAAAAGTGCGCGGTGGACGCGTAATGATCGCGCACGGGAGGCGATTGTTTTACAGCGGAGTGGGTGATGAAAATGACTGGTTAATCGACAACAACAGTGCAAGTTCGTCGAAGTGGCTGGAGATCGGCTATAAAGACGGCGCGAGGATAGTGGGGCTGGCGTCGCTGGCGAATGAAGTATTGATATTGAAGAGCAATCAAAGAGCGTATAGGTTGCAAGGCGAATTTGATGAATGGCAATTGATAGAGGTAGGCAGGGCGATTGGTTGTAAAACGCGGAGAAGTCAATGTGTGGTAGGAGACGAAGTGTTTGTGTTAAATTGGTTCGACGCACATTTCATACAGGAAGGAATCTATGGCACGGCGCGCCCCGAGAACATCGGCTTATTGGTAAGTAGCGAGTTAGAGAGATTGCCGCCGGAAACCCAAGCGCGATTTCTGCCTTCGCTCAATCAGGTTTGGTTGATAGGAGGCACCGAGAGCGTATTGATTTACGATGTGGTACTCAAAAGCTGGTGGAAGAGAAAATTCAATGCGGAAGTGCGCGATGCGTTCGGCGCGGGAAAAGAAGTGTATGTAGTCAAGCGCGATCGGATCTCAGTTCTTGACAGCGACAGCTTCCTGGACAATGGCAAAGCGATGGAATGGAAGATGGTCGGGCAGAGGTTGGTAAGTCATCACGATTTTCTGCTAAAGAGAACGAAGGTGTTGGTAACGCCGCTGAATGAAGCGGAATATCTCGGCGAGATAACAGCGGGCAAGGTGAAAGTGCCGTTGCCCTGTAAGACACGGCGACCGAAATCCCCGATCTATCAAACGCGCTTGAAGCTCGCGTCGGAGAGTAAAAATCGCGGACGAGAAATGCCGCAATCAGAAGAACGCGCGATATCGAAAGATACGTATAGTGTCGAGAGCCGCAATGTCTACAGGAAGTACTATCTCGACATAGAGGGAAGAGGCAAGGCGGTCGGATTTATTTTGCATTCGATCACGCTGGACATAGCAGAAGTGTAATCGCCGAAGGTGGCGATTTTTCTATAGGGAGGCAAAGAAAATGAGTGAGTGGAAAGTACAGAATGAGATCATCTATGCGCCGGACGGCGATGATTTGGACACGTTTGCGCTGAAGACGAAGGCAGAATTCGGAGTGATTTACACGTTGATGAATCGATTGCGGCGATTGGACGCGGCGGCGGGCGATATAAGTGACTCGGAGCCGTATCAGTTGCACGTCGACAGCACGGCGCGGCGGTTGTATATGAGAAGCGACGACAACAGTCGATGGATCGAATTGGGGCGGTTGGGCGAGTCGTTCTTCGGGATCACGCCCGGTGATATCGGAGCAGTCGAGAATGGCGGCGAAATTACGACAATCTACGGCGGGCTCGGAGTGAACAAGCCGACGAGCGGCATCAATACGAACGCGTTGTATTATGCGTTTGACGAGAAGAGATTGTATTATTGGAGCGGAACGGCATGGGAAGTAATGCTGAGTCTGAACTTTGCCGATCTGGCGGACTATGCGCGGTATTGCATAACACGCGAAGAAGTAGCAGAAAGCGGCGCGGGCAAGGTGTTGCGACTTGATGCGGTTACCGGCAAGGGCAACATCGACATAAGCGGCAGTGCGGAAAAAATCTTAGGAAAAAAGCTCGATGTAACAGAATTGCGAGATGGAGATGTGCTGGTTTACGATGCAGGCAGAGACAAATTCATCAATCAGGCGAAGGATGAATTGACACGTGATGATGTAAGTCAGACGGGCGAGGCAAACAAAATAGTCGAGACGGACGGCACCGGTGTTGCGCACATTTCGATCAACGGTTCGGCGGCGTGCATTGACGGCGTGAAGGTGGATACCGGAGGCATAAAAGACGGTCAAGTGCTGGCGTATAATGCGTCGCAAAGCAAGTTGTCGCCGACGGAGACGGCAAAACTCGACATAGAAGGCAGTGCATCAAAAATTGACGGAGTGTCGGTGTCGACGATCGGCTTGCGTGATGGTCGAGTGTTGGCATATTCGGCGTCGAACAAGAGATTGCAGTCGGCAGAGATGATATCGGCGTCGATAGACGGCAGTGCAAAGATGTTGGAAGGAGTGGGGCTGGATGCGATCAATCTCGACTCGGGAACATTGCTTGAATATGACGGACGGACGAAGAAGATAATCACGGCGACGAAGAGATACATCAGCGAAAACGATGTGAGTGCGAGCGGCGATGCAGAGAAGATCGTGCGAGTTGATCGTGAGGGATTAATTCACGCTGATCTGGACGGTAGCGCATCGAAAATTAACGGAGTCGGGCTGGGGATGTTGCAGAACGGCGAACTGCTTACGTACAACAGTCGCTTGCAACAGATTGTGTCGACGACGAATACGTATTTGACGACGGCGGATGTAAGCGAAACAAGCGAGGCAGGAAAGCTCGTCCGTGTGCCGGTCGACAAGACACTCGATGTCAACATTCGCGGGACGGCAGGGGGGCTTAATGGGATCAAGTCCGAGCTCGGAAGTATCGGAGACGGACAACTTCTCAGCTATAATGAGCAGCGGGATCGGATTGTGGCAATAGATAATGAATTTGTGCGTCAATCGGATTATGAAGCAAGCACGGCGTCGAATGTAACGATCAATGCGGACGGTCGGATCGAAGTCGATACAACGGGGAGTGCGGCGAAGGTGGACGGTGTGCGCGTTGACACAACCGGAATGAAAGACGGGCAGGTGCTGATTTACAACGCGGCATTGAACAAGCTGATTCCTGCGGATAAAGATTACATCACGGAGGACGACATATCCGAGAGCGGCGAGATAGGAAAGTTGCTCCGAATAGCAAAAGACAAAGACATACCGATAGATATAAGCGGCAGCGCGAATGCGATAGATCACGTGAATGTGGTGTGCAGTGACATAGAAGATGGAGATGTGTTGGTATATCACGCGGCAACGAAGAGTTTCGTGACGGAGCCGAAGTCGGCAACGTCGGGCGAGGGCAAATTTTTAGTGTTTCGACGCGGCAGGGAGTTACTGCTCGAGTATAACGGCAGTCAAACAGTCGATCTCGATGTGGACGAGTTGATAGGAGCGAAGGCACAGAGATTGGCAAAACCGATCAAATTGAAAGTGATCGGAATGGCGCATGGTGAGACGGAATTCGACGGGTCGAAGGATATCAAATTAAAGTTGTACGATGTGAATGCAGTGTTGGCAGCAGTGGCAGGAGTGGCGCGGAAGGCATCACGGCTGTCGACAGCGCGGAAGATAGAGATCACGGGCGATGGCATGGGCTCGGTGATGTTCGACGGTTCGTCTGATGTAACACTCACATTGACATTGAACACGGAACAATTGGTGGAGAGTTTGTCGGACTCGCAATTGTCGGAAACGTATGTGACGAAGGCAGAGTTGGATGAACGTACGCAAGTGAGTGACGAAGATATAGCGGCATTATTCGCGGGAGATGAAGGCGATGAGTAATGGCAAGACAATAGCGTGGATTGTCGAGGAGGAAATGCCGTATTTTGATGATACGATGTCGACATGGGGGCAATATTTCCCGCCGCCACCGCCTCCACCGCCATCAGAGAC
>ERZ842401.5274-NODE-5274-length-14444-cov-4.187226_pt1 | contig 14444 bp, 18 predicted proteins | sample MGYA00521270_ERZ842401 | MGnify/ENA primary metagenome ERZ842401 (study PRJEB31892, sample SAMEA3878208) | bioreactor metagenome | biome: Moose rumen | place: Sweden | collected 2011-10 | study: EMG produced TPA metagenomics assembly of the PRJEB12797 data set... | reverse complement strand
GATTTCAGCCATCTGAAATACCTCATGATCTGCGGCTGCGGTTTTCCAAACAGCAGGCGGAACTTTGAACCGGCGGTCATGCAGTTCAAGCTGTGCTTCCCCGGTGATCACACGATCATCACCGTTCCGGAAAGCCCGATGTTCAATGCGATAGAAGCGGCAGCCGTGACTGTGCCAAGACTGGAGCTGATCAAACAGGCCGGACGGCAGTACGCCGAAAAGGGTGAAATCGAGGCTTCTCTGCTGGCAGAGATCACTTCCCCCATGATTCCCGAAGAGCAATATGCTGCCATCGTGAACAGCGGCGTGTAACCTGGAGCAATGAAAGCGAGTCTGACCGTGTTCTTCGAAGACCCCTTCTGGGTTGGCGTCTTTGAGCGTGTGGATGATGGAAAACTTTCCGTCTGCAAAGTGACCTTTGGCGCAGAGCCCAAGGATTATGACGTATGGGAATTTGTCCTGCGGCATTATGACGAATTGGTTTTCAGTCCGGCTGTAGAAACAGAAATGCGGCAAATCGCAGACAATCCCAAACGGCGGCTCAGGAACGTCCGAAAGCAAACGGAGCGCAGCGGGATCGGTACGAAATCCCAGCAGGCGCTCCAAATGCAATGGGAGGAAATGAAGACGGAACGCCGTCAAAACAGCCGGGAGCAGAGGGAAGCGGAAGCGCAGCGCCGTTTTGAAGTGAAGCAGATGAAGAAGAAGGAAAAGAGGCGTGGGCATTGATGCATAGAAACACAGCGCGGCAATCCAAACGGAAAGCAGCGGCAGGTATCTGTATGCTTGCCGCAATGCTTTTCCTGCTGACCGGCTGCGGTACAGGCAGCGTTTTTGATGGGTCCAGGAGATCTGACGCATCCGGATTTCAGATGGAATACAGCAATTTTGAATCGGGAGGAAACGGCTGATCTGAACCTAACGGAGGGCGATCGTCTGCGGGTTTCTCTATCACATACGGAAGGATCTGTGGATGTGACCGTGCGGCTGGAAGGACAAGAGACGATTTACCGGGGAAACGGGCAGCAGAACGCCGATTTTGTTCTGGAAATCGCTGAAACAGGGAATTATCATATTTCTGTTTGGGGATATCAGGCAAAAGGAAATGTGTCCTTCACCCGGATTCCCAGAGGACAGGAATGAAGCAGGGAGGAAACGCCATGAACTACAAAATTATTGACAAAGAGACCTATTACCGCAAAGGCGTCTATCGCCATTTTACGCAGGACTGCAAGTGTTCCGCTTCCATGACCGCCCGGATCGACGTGACGGCCCTCGCGGCATACAGCAAACAGACGGGCACCAAATTCTATCTTAACTTTCTGTATATCCTGTCGAATGTCCTCAATTCCCGGGACGATTACCGAATGGCGTATCTGTGGCAAAAGGATCAATTGATTTGCTATGATGTGATCCATCCGACGCAGTATGTGTTCCACGAGGACACGGAAACCTGCTCGCCGGTTTATACGGAGTACAGGGAAGATTATAATGCGTTTTACCGCCATGCGCTGGAGGATGTGGAGCGGGCCAAGCAGACCCGGGAATATGGTTTGGACGCCGCGAACCATCCCAATTGGTTTGACGCCTCCTACATTTCCTGGCTATCCTACGATTCTCTGAATATCGAATTGCCCGACGGATACCTGTATTTCCTTCCCATCATCAATTGGGGAAAATACCGCGAGGAAGGCGGTAGGCTGCTCATGCCTGTCACCGTCCGGATGAATCACGCGATCGCAGACGGATACCTGATCGCCAACGTGTTCCGCCTTTTGGAAAAGGAAATGGCGGATTTTGTGAGGAGGACATGAGCATGAACGATTTTCTGACGCCTGTGATCACGATTCAGGAAGAACGGATCACGTCAGAGGAATACACCGACTTCCTCAAACGGACGGACCTTGGCTCCCAGTACCCTAAAGAACGTTTTGAAGAACGCATCAGCAAGCTGGTTCACACCGTATCTATCAGTTTGACCGCCCGGAATGAACAGGGCCTGCTGGTGGGCGTGCTGTTTGGGTTGACGGATTACGCCTATTGGCTTTACATCACCGATCTGGGGGTGGACAGAGATTACACCCGCCAGGGAATCGGCAAACGCCTGATGAAAACCGCCCATCAAATAGCAGGCGGTGAAAAGGACATTGCGGTATATTTGATCGCCAACGAAAACGCCGTGCCCTTCTACGAAAAATGCGGCATGAAAAAAGCCGACGATGTGATGCAGTACAATCATATCGAATGGACGGAATTCACCGTGAGATGATTATATTGCAGCGATTGATGATTGATATGCTGAAAGATCAGCTTTGAGTTTAACGTGATTTATCCATGAAAGAAACCGATTGTTTTCAGGCGATAAGCAGGATTTTCCATTTCAATCGAAACTCATACCAATGGTAGAATAATATTCCATAAAATTATAATGCCAGTATCTTTAAAAAAGTGGCATGTCCGCTGTATAATGTTTCCATCAACGTGGAGGAAACTGGAAGATGGAAACCAGGATTGCGGAGAACATCCGGGCATACCGGAAACAGCGGGGGCTGACCCAGGAACAGCTGGCGGAGGTGCTGGGGGTATCCGTCGGCGCGGTGTATAAGTGGGAATCCAAATCTTCCCTGCCGGAACTGCGGCTGATTATGGAAATGGCGGATTTTTTCGACGTTTCCGTGGACGCGCTGCTGGGATACAAAATGAAGGACAACCATCTGAACGAAACCGTGGAGCGCCTGTGGAAGGCAAGCAGCAGCCGGGATTACGATACGCTTTCCGAGGCGGAAAAGGCGATCGTGAAGTATCCTCATTCCTTCGATGTGGTATTTGCCGCCGCGAACCTTTATTATACCTTTGGGGCGGGGACAAGAAAGGAACCCTGGCTTCGGCGGGCCATTGAACTGCTGGACAGTGCGCGTTTGTTGGTGTCCCAGTGCACGGATTCCCGGGTGAGCGAATCCTGGATTTGCGGCATGATCGCGGAAATGCATGAGATGCTGGGGGAAACAAACAAGGCGCTGGAGCTGCTGAAAGCAAATAACCCCGGCGCGGTCTTTAATGACCGGATCGGGATCATGCTGCTCTCCCACGGAGGGAACCAAGAGGAAGCAAATGATTATCTGGAAGACGGGCTTCTGCGGGAGATCAGTCGGCTGATGCAGCTTGGGGTCGGCTACGCGATGCTGTTTGACGTGAAGGGAGACAATGCATCCGGCATGGAAATGATGCGCTGGATCATTCCCACCCTGGGAGGGTTGAAAAAGACGAATGAGCCAGACTTTATCATGAAAATGATCGTGGTTTTCCACGTCTTCCTGGCAGTCTTTCAGTACAAGTCCGGTGACCGGAAAGGAACGGAAGAATCTCTCAGGACAGCAAAGCGCCTGGCCGTTGCCTTTGACGCCGCGCCAAACTATGCGGCAAATCAGGTGAAATATGTGCGCGAGTCAGAGACGACCAACGCGCATGATTTGCTGGGAGAAACTGCCATGGACGCGGTTATGTATGTCCTGCGTGACAAAGACCCGGAACTGAGGAAGCTCTGGGCGGAGGTGTGCGGCAAAGATGAATAACCGGCCAACAACGAATTTCCTGCTCTGTCCCCGCTGCGGCAGGAAGACCCGCACCCTGGTCCGGGAAGATACGGAATTGATCCACTTTCCGCTGTTCTGCCCGAAATGCAAGTATACGTGCGTAATCACATTCAAAAAAGGAACCATTGAAATCACAGAAGTGCCAGACACATCAGAAAAATTCTGAGACGCAGAGCCGGACATAGATCATTCGTCCGGCGGAATGGGTCTAATGCTTCATACTGTCGGACGAAGGTTGATTAAACCGGAGGAAGACAGCCATGAGCAGATGGATCGACATTGGATACAAATGGAACACCGAAACGACCTACAGGATCAGAGAATTTTTGAAGGGGGAAAGGATTCCCTTTCGGATGCCCTTTGACGACATGTTCTTTCGGAGCATGTATCATCTCCCACACAAGACCTGGATTTGGGGACTCAAAGTCAGAAGAAATGATCTGGCCTGCGTCCTGTCCTTACTGGAAAAGGAAGGCCTGATCCCTGCTGCCGGAAGCAGGCAGCCCAATCAATGAGAGGTAGTGACTCTATGAGTATTACAACAAAACAGTTTCAGATATTGACGGACGTCAACCTGGTCTGGTATTTCCTGGTGGACATCTATGATCGGGAAACAGGCAGCGGTGTGGCGGCTCCCTTCTTTGAGTACGCGCTGCAATCCTCCTGGATGGATCAGTCCTACAGCTTCCTGGATCGGTTCTGGATGGACGGGGACAGGGTGGCAGCCTTCGTGTTTTACGAAGCACCTGTGACGGACATCTTCTTCAGCGTCCGGAAGGGGTATGAATTCCTGGCGGACGAGCTGGTGGACTATGCCGTTTCCACTATGCCGAATTTTGGCGGGAAACAGCGGCTGGTGCTCTTTAACGGTCAGGAGTATTTGATGGAGGCGGCGGCGAAGCGTGGGTTCGTCAAAACGGAAGAATACGAGGACCGACATTTTGACTTCCGGAACGAACTCAATCATCCGTTGCCAGAGGGCTATCACTTCGTAGACCCGGAGGATGCGGACGGCTTCAAGCTGGCAAAGCTCCTCTGGTACGGCTTCGGCCATGGAGAAAAAGGCCCATTCGAGGGCTGGGATCAGGAGGATTGCTCCACCGACTGGACACCTGCCAAATCCTATAAGGGCGTCATCGGCCCCATGACCGCGCCTGCACCCCATGCCACCCATGAATACGACGTGATCATCGCGGATGAAAACGGGGAATACGTCTGCTTTTCTGGTATGTGGTGGGTGCCGGAAAACAAATTGGCCTACATGGAACCCCTGTGCACCCATCCGGATCATCGCGGGAAGGGACTGGCCTCTGCCGCCCTGTCCAGACACTATCATCGAATGAAGGCCCTGGGTGCCACCCACATGACCGGCGGCGGTGATCCCTTTTACGAAAAGCTGGGGTATGGGAAGGGCATCCATTGGACGTTCTGGAAGCGGAAGGAAAAGCAGGCGGATGCTCCTGTGACCAACCCCTGCCAGGCTGTGAGCGCAAACGCCGCGGAAGTCGCCGCGCTGGCCTGTGAATTGTGGCTGGAGCATCCTTTGGAAGAGATGACAGAAGAATTTGAATCGCTGCTCGGCCGGGAAGACGCGGCGGTTTTTCTGTACAGAGAACAGGGAGAAGCCGTGGGCTTTGCCCAGTGCCAGCTCCGCCATGACTATGTGGAGGGCACGGAAACCAGCCCGGTGGGGTATCTGGAAGGAATCTACGTCCGGGAAGGCGTGCGTCGGCAGGGCGTCGCCCGCAAATTGCTGTCCGCCTGTGAAAGCTGGGCAAAAACGCAGGGCTGTAAGGAATTTGCCAGCGACTGCGAACTGGATAACACGGACAGCCAGCGGTTTCATCGGGCGGTCGGCTTTGAGGAAGCCAACCGGATCGTGGCGTATGTGAAAAAACTGTGATCCGGTGTGTCAAAAACGCTTCCAGCCAAAGACGATATATCTTTTTGAATGAGCATGCCCTACAATCCTTTCTGAAAGGAGGGCGAAACCATGGCCTATCGAAACGCACAGGAGGTCTTTCCAGAAGGACTCCTCAGACAGATCCAGCGGTATGTGTCCGGCGAAACCATCTATGTGCCGGCCAGGGAGGAGAAAAAAGCCTGGGGTGAAACATCCGGCTATCAGGAGTATATCCGGGAGCGGAACCGGGAAATCCGTCTGGGATTTGAAGAGGGTAAGACCATCGACCAGCTCATGGACAAGTACGCGCTCTCCTATGATTCTATCAAGCGAATCGTGTATTCAAGAAAGGAGATCGCTATGCTCAAGTACAGCGCAACCCTGTCCTCTGCGAAAGCTTATGCGGCGGCGGGAAAACTGGATGCCTGGATTCATCTGTATCTCAACGAGGACGGGCGGAACATCCCCTTCTCGGATGGCCTAAAGCTCTTCGACCGGTTTTATTTCAGCCCGGCCCTGTTTCCCATCCGGCTGTTTCACCGATGCGCTGGGCCGGAGCCGGAGATGAAATACCGGATCGACAAGGAATGGTGGGCGATCAGGGTGGCCGATCTGGAAAAGAGTATTCAGAACGATCCGGATATGCCGCCGCTCATCGTTCACTATGTAGATGGCGAATTTGAACTCAACGACGGCAACCACCGCCACAAAGCGTATGAAAACCTGGGCATTGAAAACGCCTGGGTGATCCTCTGGATCACAGAAGAGGCAGAGAAAGAAGACTTCCTGTCAAGGTACGAGGAGTACGTGAAGGACTGCACCGTCATTCGCAGATAAGGGGGCAAGCCAATGAAGCTTTTTATCATCACGGCACCTGCGGGGCCAGGAAATCCACCATGAAAGACAATCTGGCGGCTAGACTGGACAAGGGTCATTATGCCTGCGTCGATTCTGATGAAATGGGTCGCAACTGGCGGGACTATGTCGGTACCGAACAGAAAGCCAAACAAAAGGAGTAAACGGAAATGAGCAATATCGAGAAATACCGGCAATACTTCACAAAAGACTACCTGATGGGGCCGAATTCATTCCGCCTGCTGGATGAACTGATACGCAGGAAGCCGTCGGATGTTCGGTTTCACCGGACGCTGGATCTGGGATGCGGCTTTGCCCTGACCTCCCTGTTCATCGCCAATGAAACGGACGCGGATACCGTGTATGCCTATGATCTGTGGATCCCCGCGACGGAAAACTACCGGAGGATCCGGGACAATCATCTGGAGGATCGGGTCATTCCGATCCACGGCGACGCCATGGATATGCCCTTTGCCCATGAATACTTTGACGCGATCGTCAGCGTGGACGCCTATCATTACTTCGGCTGCAGGGAAGGCGTGTTTGCCGAAAAGATCCTGCCTTTTGTAAGATCGGGCGGCTATGTGATGATCGCCGTTCCGGGATTAAAGGAAAAGCCCGAGGGCAATCTTAAGCAGCTGTTTGAAACCTGGGCCGAAGGGGATGACGCTCATCTGTTCAAAACAGCGGCCTGGTGGGAAGAACTCATGAAAAATGAATGCGACGAAACGTGCGATATCACCGTGAAGGAAGCGGAATGCTTTGATATCGCCTGGCAGGAGTGGTTTGATTCAGGACACGAATACGGAATCCGTGACAGAGAATTTCTGCAAAAAGGACTGGACAGGGTCCTGAGCTTTGTCCTGATTTATGTCAGAAAGAAGTGATGGGAGGCACCATGGAAAAGTATATCGAAGGAAACAAAGCCGCATGGGAAGAAGCGTTTGAGAACAGGGACGCTTCCTGGGGCGCCGATATCACAGCGCGCGTGCTTACGGAAGATTATCCGTTCTTCAACGAAGAAACGAAAAGCGTACTGAAAAAGCTCCATACGGAAGGCGCTGTGATCGGCCAGTTCTGCTGCAACAACGGGCGGGAACTGCTTTCCTTTGTCAAAAGCGGCAAGGCAAGGAAAGGAATCGGTTTTGACATCGCCGAGAACCAGGTGGCGTTCGCCAACGAAAAAGCAAGGGAACTGGGTTTGCCCTGCACGTTTGAAGCAGTCAATATATACGATATAGATGACCGTTATCGGGAACAGTTCGACGTGACGCTCATCACCATCGGAGCCCTTTGCTGGTTCGACGATCTGGACCGCTTTTTCGCGGTCGTCGCAAAATGCATGAAGCCAGGAGCGGTCATTGTGATCAACGAACAGCATCCCTTTACGAATATGCTGGCTGTGGAGGGTGATGAATTGTATGATCCGGAGCACAGGACAGCGAGTCATTATTCCTATTTTGAGCATGAATGGATAGGCAATGAAGGCATGTACTACATGACGCAGAAACGGTACCGCTCAAAGACCTTTACCGATTATACCCATCCGATGTCGGAAATCATTTCCGGCATGTGCGGAAATGGGATCGTCGTGACCAGCCTTCAGGAGTTCGATCACGATATCAGCGGCGGATTCGGCGCGCTCGATCACAGCGGTTTTCCGCTTTCCATGATCATTCAGGGACGGAAAACAGAATAAAAAAGGGCGATAGACCGCAAAGGCGGAAGGACAATCAACCAGGGGAAAGAAGACAATGGATCATTCGATTTTGGAATGGCTTCTGGAGGAAGAAAACCCGGAAGTGCGGCTCCGGACGCTGAAGGAATACGAAAAGCTGCCGGAAGACGATGAGCGCGTTGTTGAGTGCAAGAAACTGCTGCTGCATAGCAAAGTATACGAGCGCGGTCTGAAAAAGCTCAGGACGGACAAGCCCTGGGCGAAGTATGACGCCATCCTGGGCTTTGCGGAATGGGGCCTGACCCGGGCCGATATCGGAGAGGACATCGATGGCGAGGTGTTCGCCCTGATCGAAAGCATGGGCTTTAAGATGCTGTGCGGAGAGCCGCTTCTGCTCAGAAATCTGGTCAAGCTGGGATTTGGCCGGGAAGAGATCGTGAAAAACGAGATCGACAGTGTTCTCGGGCTGATTCAGGAAGACGGCGGTTTCAGGTGCATAAGCACCAACAAAAAGATCAACGATCCCCGGAAGCCCCATAAGAGCTGCGCGCGGCTGACGGTGGAATACCTGCTGCTGGTGGCCGAGTTGCATCTGCAGGGATACAGACCGGCGTGCGAGGAGGCGCTGAAGCATTATTTCACGAAACGGAACATCTTCTACCGGACAAACGATATGCAGACGCCCATGGTGGATGTGATGCTGGGAACGTTCTATCCGCCCGATCCCATCAAGATCGGGGCGCATCAGATCGTCTATGCCTTGCGAGTGCTCGGCTGCACGCCGGAGTCGGAGGCTATGCAGGCCGGGTACAAGGTGCTGGATCAGCACAGGCTGGAGAACGGCAGGTATCTGCTGACAGCGTCCAAATCAGTGCCGGCATTCAAGGTGGGAAATGTCGGAGAAGAGAACAAGTGGGTCACGCTGTACGCGTATATGGCGAAGAAGTAATATCTTGTCAGGAGGGAAATACCTGTGGATGACAATCATGTGAAGTATATGAAACGCTGCTACGAACTGGCAATCAGTGCCGGGAAAAAGGGCCATGATACCTTTGGCGCGGTTCTTGTGCATAACGGGGAAATCCTGGAGGAAGCGGAAAACACGGCGGATTATGTCCCCAGGATCTTCGGGCATGCGGAATTCAATCTGGTACACAAATGTGCCAACAAGTATTCCGATGAAATCCTGGAGCACGCGGTCGTATATACCAGCTGCGCTCCATGCGAACGGTGTCTTGCCGCCATTGCGTCCCTGGGCGTGCATCAGATCGTGTGCGGCGTGTCCTACAAAGAATTCTGCAAGCTGCTGCCCTTTGATTATCAGGCGGTGGATCGGGAAGGGCTGCTCAGGCAGTTGGGCATCCAAATGACGCTCACGGAATCCGTGCTCGAAGAGGAAGGGATACACGTGTTTGAATGGTGGGGCGGAGAATACCGCCCGCTGGAGGAGCTCATTGCGGAAATGGATGAAGTGAAAAAACAAAAATAAGATCTAACAAGAGGTATGTGATTGAATAGAATTCTTGGAAAAACAAAGCATCTTTTGCCCTGATGCAGCAGTGCTTTGATCTTCAATTGCAGGGCTACAAAACAGAAACGGACCTGACGGACGAAATGCTGGAAAAGCTTCCGCTGTTCATCGATATGGTGCTGATCGAAAACATCGTGGATGAACTGGAATGCTGCGCCCGGGAAGGCGAAGAACCGGATTGGGAAGATATCGGGAACGCGGCGGAATGCCTGCTCCATGGGATTCCCTACGCGGGGATCGGACAAGAAAAGTAAATCATGATCAAAAGGATGATTTCCGAGATGATCAGAGAAAAAGAAAATACTGAATGTTTTTTTCAGCCCTCTTGACTCGAACACGGTGTCGCAGTTTACAATCATCGCAGAGGAGAAAGGGAGGGGCGAATGTGGAAAATGCGCTGACTGTGACTGAAGTATCCAAGGCATACGGCGTATCGGCCCGGATGCTGCGCCATTACGAAAAGCTGGGGCTGATTTCCAGCGGCCGGAAAGAGGATTATTCCTATCGCGTCTATCGCCCGGAAGATATTCAGCGTCTGCGCCAGATCCTGGTGCTGCGAAAGCTGCGGCTGTCGCTGAAGGAGATCGGCAGCATCCTGAACGATCCCGGTCCCGCTGCCGCCATCAGCGTTTTTGAAAAGAACCTTTCGCAGCTGAATGAGGAAATCCAAGCGCTTCAAGCGGTGCGCAGCGTGACCGACGCGTTTCTTCAGGCGCTGAGGCAGCGGAAAACGCTGCCAGCCGGAGAGGTCATTTTGCAGGACAGTCAGTTGCTTGCCTTAGCCGACGCCCTTTCTCCCACATCGACACTGATTCAGGAAGAGAGGAGAAAGATCATGGAGAATCTGAAACAAGCTGACCAGGCATCTCGGAAGCTCAAGGACGTGCGCATCGTGCACCTGCCGGAAAGCGACGTTGCCGCGGCACACTTCGTGGGGGACGATCCCGAAAGCAGGGCGGGGAAAATGATTTCCGATTTCGCCCGAAAAGAAAAGCTGTGGGAAAAGCATCCGGGCCTTCGGCTGTATGGCTTCAACCACCCCAGCCCCATGGACGAAACCGGCTTTCACGGCTACGAATTCTGGATCACCATCCCGGACGGCATGGAGGTGCCGCCGCCCTTGGAAAAGAAGCGCTTTCCCGGTGGCACCTATGCCGCGCACATGATCCCCATGGGGAATTTTGAGGAATGGGAATGGCTGTATGAATGGGTGCAGAGCAGTGACGAATATGAATACGCCGGAAACGGAAGCCTGGAAAACATGTTCGATAATTTGGAAGAGCACCTGAACTATCACGATCACATCCTGGAAACCCATGATGGCGAGCCGCAGACCGCCCAGCTTGATTTGCTCATTCTCGTGAGGAGGAAAAAGGAAATCGCGTTTCCAAGCATCACAAGCTGATCAGCGTACCCATACGATCCAAATGGCTTGAATCCTGTTGTTATTGCTCGCCCAACTAAATCGTGAATTATCTGCGGGCGATAAATCGCTCCATACTGCGTCACTCAACCTTAAAATACCTCCAGTATTCCTGCGGTTTCGTTCCTTGTCTGGAACGATTTCTCATCCCGCATCTGAATTCACGATTCAATTGGGCGAACAATAAGATTCAGGGCCATTCGTAATCAAGGGGGACGCTGAAAAAGAAGCTTCTTTCACCAAGACTTGAAAAACGATGCTTTTCAGTGTATAATACATTTTAAGCGCAACATACTTCATCAAAGCATCAGCATCAATCGATGCGAAAGGAGATATCGATATGGATCTGATCCCCAGCTTTTCCGTTGACCATACAGCCATTGTTCCGGGCATATTTACCAGCCGGGTGGATACAGTTGAAAGCGGTATGGTGACCACTTATGATATTAGGCTCACAAGGCCAAACAAGGAGCCGGCTGTGGACGTTGCGGCCATGCACTCGCTGGAGCACATTGTGGCTACGTATCTTCGCAATGATCCTGAATGGAAGGATGAAATCATCTACTGGGGTCCCATGGGGTGCCTGACGGGATTCTATCTGATCCTAAAGGGCAATCGTTCTCCGCGGGATATTTGCGGGCTGATCCTGAGGGCCTTCAAAGCTGTGGAGGATTCTCAGGATGTTCCCGGGGCCTCGCCTAAGAACTGCGGCAATTACCTTATGCACAATCTTGGGATGGCGAAATGGTACGCGGCGAGATTTGCGGATTACCTTGCCGCCAATGCGGAGAATCCTGCCATATTTGAATATCCCCAAACTGAACGCCTGATCACCGAAGAAGGGCAACGTTTCTTCGATTCGTAATCGTTGCCCATGGGCGTGAATATTTGTTATCGGAAACACAGAAAAATTGGCTCGGAATCCTGATGAATCAGGTGAATTCCGGGCCGATTTTTGTTATTCATTGTTTTTGCAGCACTTCCGCGATGGTTTTCATCATGGCTTGCATATCAATGGGCTTTGCGATATGTCCGTTCATTCCCGCTTCCTTTGCGGCGCGAATATCTTCCGCAAAAGCGTTTGCGCTCATGGCGATAATGGGAATGCATGCTTGCTCTGCGCTGCGCAGCGACCGAATCGCTTTTGTGGCCGCATAACCGTCCATGACAGGCATTTGAATATCCATCAATACCAATTGGAAATCGCCGGGTTCGGAAGCGCTTATGATTTCTACGGCCATCTGGCCGTTTTCTGCCTTTTCCACCTTGAAGCCGGCCTGCTCCAGAATTGCCGTAGCGATTTCCATATTAATGGCGTTATCTTCTACCAGCAGCACGTTTACGCCTGAAAAATCAACCCGATCCGTTGTGTGCTCCGTGGTTTCTTCGGCTTCAACAATTGGCAGTGATAAACTGATGATAAACGCTGTTCCTTTACCTTTCTGTGACGTTACCTCGATCGTTCCGCCCATCATGTCAATAATACTTTTGGTGATGGACATGCCAAGGCCGGTCCCCTGGATTTTACTGACAGTGGAGGTTCTTTCCCGTTCAAAAGGCATGAACAGCTTCTCGATAAACTCCGGGCTCATGCCGATGCCTGTATCGATGACCCGGATTTCATAGCTTCCGATATCCGCTTCCCGGGCAATTTCGCGGAGCGACAGGGATACGGAGCCGTTTTCTTCCGTAAATTTCCCCGCGTTGCACAGCAGATTCATTAAGGCACGGTTTAGCCGGTTCTGATCGCACAGGACCCAGGAATGCTTTATTTCACAGGCGACTGAAAACGCGATATGCTTTTCATCCAGCTGCGTTTTTATCAGATCGGCGGCTTCATGAATGCATGCCGTTAAATCTGTGGGCTGAAGCTCCAACTCCATTTTGCCGCTTTCAATGCGGCTCATTTCCAGCACGTCGTTCACAATATCCAAAAGCTGATGGCTGGCGTTTTCAATTTTCGTGATATAGCTGTTTTTTTGCTCGGAAGTTACTTCGTTTCCGTGGGCCAGGGTGGTATAGCCGATAATAGCGTTCAGCGGCGTGCGGATATCATGGGACATATTGGATAGAAATACAGTTTTCGCCCTGCTTGCTTCTTCCGCTGCCGTCAGCTTGGCCTCCAGCCGCTCGTTCTCCTGTATTCTGTCCAATGTTCGATGAATAAGCAGCAGCATGACAAGCACGAAAATGCTTCCGCCCAAAAGAATGGAGGCAACCACCAGATCCGGCTGGCCGAACAGCGCTACGCTTATGTAGCCCAGGAAAAATAGGATCAAAAGCACAATGGGAATATGAAAAAGGTTTCTTTCCCGCTCCCAATTTCCGTGTTTTCGCGCATGCCTGGAAAAGCGTACATACTGAAAGACATTATAGGCCATCAGCGCGCTTCCCAGATATAGCATCAGGTAAATCAGCGCATGCTTCATGCTATTTCCCTCCCAATGTTTTGCAGGCGGTATAGTCTTTTCGGCGTCGGTTTGCACCTTAAAAGGCGATCAAGCCGGACCGAGGCGCAGACCGTCATGCCGCTTCTATGCAGCCGCGTTTTTTTATTTTAAACTTCCATACATTGCAACGGCTTCATCCACCGTGATTTCTCCAGTTCCGACGCGGAACGCCGCGTTCCGGATCTGAACCGTGAGCGGATCCTTAATGCCGATCACTTCCGGGGAAATGGTGCGATCGGAGGGCCCCTGACCAAAAGGCGCGTAAACCGAGTCAAAGGACAGATCGGTAGTAGGCGTTACCAGACGCTTTACGGAAGCCATCTCGTTGAGCGATTTGTCCGTGATCAGAATGCGCATGAATTCGTTTGTGATATCAAGATGCTCGCTGTTCTTGTTCACGGAGAATTCCAGGGAAGGACTGTCGATAAAATATCCGCCGTCATCGGTCATGGGAATGGGCAAAAAGCAATACTCGAAAGGCGAATTGGTGAACGCATCAGACTGGCTTTCCCGTTTCTTGGTTCCGGATACGGTATCCCCAGTGCAGATCATCATCGGCACGTCGCCTTCAAAAAAGCGCAGGATCACTTTGGAATAGTTGTCCTCGATCTTCTCGCACTCCACAAGATCAATACAGCCATTCTCGATCAGCTGTTTCACGGCTTCCAGCGCCGGACGCATGTATTCCCCCGCGGCGGGGTCCAGTTCATTGGCAAGCGCAAGCGCTTCCGGGTTTTCCGCAAGCGTGACCGCGAACATCGGGTAAGCGACCGTGTTCATCCAACAGCTGGAGGATTTGAGGCTATAGCCCATCATGGGACTGGCATACCCCTTGCCGCGGAACGCGTCGCAGGTGGCGAGCAGCTCCGTCCAGGTTGTCGGGATCCCGATGTTCTCCTTTTCAAACAGGGCGTTGTTCACCAGCATGCCATAGGTTCTGGAAAAAACCGGAACCATCATCACGCGGCTTTCCGTATCGCGGTTGATCAGGCCGGGGCGGATGCAGCTCAG
>ERZ842401.5273-NODE-5273-length-14446-cov-11.519352_pt1 | contig 14446 bp, 8 predicted proteins | sample MGYA00521270_ERZ842401 | MGnify/ENA primary metagenome ERZ842401 (study PRJEB31892, sample SAMEA3878208) | bioreactor metagenome | biome: Moose rumen | place: Sweden | collected 2011-10 | study: EMG produced TPA metagenomics assembly of the PRJEB12797 data set... | reverse complement strand
TTCGCTTTTGCTTTCTTGGCTTTTCCCAAAGAAATAACTTGGGCTTGAATGCTGCCTTTTGATCTAACTATTTCTACATTACATGGGATAATAGAATTCTCAGCATATCCGGTCTTTGATTCGCATTCGTACTTTCGCCCTTGAGCATCCTCTAAGATGTAGGAATAAGACTTTTCATTTTTTGTGCGTGATACGATATGCATCTTATAGAATCCTGACGTACCACTCTTATACGGGTTTCCTAATTTGGAATAATTGATAGCAGGCTTGGCCTTCTCTGTCTTCTTTGATTTGGCCACAGGACTGGGTTGAATTTTAGGCCGCTCGGTATCTGGGAGCGGAGATGCAAAATCCTGTTTTTTACAGATGGTTGTTTCGGTAACCACGAAACGTGCATTTTCAACCTTAAAGCCAACTATGCATCGTAGAATATCGTTAGCCCCATAGCGTATCTTGGATGCAGACGAATATTCCTTCTCCTCGCCATCAGTCAGAATGTACTGGTAATCACTGTATGTAGGCGTTACTTGCTTAACTTGAAGTTTGTATTTCCCTGTGACTCCTGAGCGAAAAGGCAAATCCAGTATGATTCTTTCTTTCTCCATTGAGGGTTGAAATTATATAGTTCCAAAAGCGTCCAATGCAATTATATCAAGCTGCTCCACCAGAGCGTCGATGGTGTAGTTGATGTTGCCTGACATCATCTTCATCAGGCGCAGGAGGCGTTCTATTTTGGGTTGGTCCATAAGCTTTCGTGATTTCTTCTTCACCTTGTAAACTATGAAGACAATACTTTTGAAATCGCACTAGCCACTGCTACGGCATCACTGTCATTATTATTGCGCCCGAATGTGACTCGTATGGTCCCCATCGAATACTCGACGGGGACGCCTATTGACTTTATTACATGGGAGATTTGTGTGTCTTTGGAATCACATGCAGAGCCTGTCGAAATGTAAATACCCATTAAATCCAAACGATGCAAAAGCATTTCACCACTAGCTTCACGAAATGAGATATTTATACAACCGGGAAGATGATTCTCAGCCCCATTCCTAACGTAGTCAACATTAGACTCATTAAGAGCATCCATGAATATTTTCTCCATCTTCATCAATCTATTTGATTCTGACGAAATTAGATTGCAACTTTTTCTTAATGCTGCCGCCATTCCAATGATACCAGCGACATTTTCAGTTCCAGCTCTGTAACCCGATTGTTGCGAACCTCCATCAATGAACGGAGCAATCTTTACTCCGCGGCGAATATACTGAAATCCTACCCCTTTAGGGCCATAAAACTTGTGTCCTGAGGCTGACAATATGTCCACGTCCAATGCTTTTACATCAATAGGAATATGTCCTATAGCTTGAACGGCATCCGTGTGAAAGATGGAATTATGTTTATGTGCGATATGTGTCAGTTCTTCAATGGGCTCTATCGTTCCGATTTCATTATTAGCTAACATAAAGCTACATAAGGCAGAACGATGATTTAAGCATTTTGCTAAGCTATCTGGTTTAACAAGTCCCTCACGGGTAACTGGTAGATAGGTCACATTGATTCCTTTAAGTTCTAGGAACTTACAGGAATTTAAGACAGCATGATGCTCGATAGAAGATGTTAGCACGTTATCTAAAAGCACCGAACCGTTTTTTATAGCCCAATTATCTCCTTCAGTACCGCCAGATGTAAAGTAAATCTCATCTGGTTCAGCATTTATGCATTCAGCTATGGTCTCCTTAGCCTCATTTATTGCTTTTTTACAAGTTACAGCAAAGGAGTAGGGTTGGGAGGGGTTGCCAAACTCTTCCTTTAGGAATTGTTCCATTGAAGCGAAAGAGTCTGAATCCAACTTTGTAGTTGCTGCGTTATCTGCGTATATGTGCATTTATTCGAATAATTTACAGCCTTCTTCCTTAAATTCTTCAATCTTGTCTAGCAAATCCTGTACGGAGCATCCCAAATAATCGGCGAGACAATCAATACAGTAGAAAGAAGTTGTCTTTTCGCCAAGTAATTTCTTATTTATGCCTATTGTGTTTTTCTCCAGACTCTCTTTGCCACACGCGATGCAGTTAATTACTTTCATTATCGAACCCTTTTAAAGAGAATGCAGGCATATTTTTACCCCTGTATTGACTATCAATAATCCCCAGCTGACGGAGTATAACCTCGCGCATCTTCTTAGCTGGGCGCAAGCAATATTGCTGAAACTCTCTGATATTGACATCATCAACAGTACGGACATGCGGGAAAAGCAATTTTAGAAATGCAGTTGCTAAACGTTTTACCGCCTCAGTATCTCTTGTATCAGCATTATCTGGGTACTCAACAATCCTATCTACTATAACTCTGTAGGAAGCATCATCGCGAAGCATGTGCATTATGGTAGTAAAGTACTCAGAGTTAAGTGCCCATCCTTTAATCTTGAGGCCTTCATTCATCCTTGGAATATCCCATCCTTTAACGAACCCATGAATACGGTCAATCAGGGCGCTTGTCTTGAATACACTCGGCAACCCATCAAACATGTTTTGCCACTCATCCATCTTCTCTTGATCGATATTCCCAAGCATCACGAATCCAGCATCTGCTACGTCGTTTTTATCTCCTATCTTTACAGTGCCTTGCTCCATATAACCTTGAAGAGTTTGAGTCATTTCGCTGGGATTATCGAACTCAACCTTCTGGATTTCATCAAAAGCAATATAATCGTGTGAGAATACAAGTCCATCTTCTCTCCGTCCCATATCGTAGAAGAGTTTCGCCCTGGTCATTTTGCCGGCAGATAAATAACCATATCTGCTGATACCACCAAACAAATACGATTTTCCCGTTCCTTTTGGAGCAAGCTCGATTAAATTTACCCTTTTCTCGACAAAAGGAAGTAGCCTGGATATCATTGTCATTTTCTGGTGTTCATCCTCATATCCAGCTGCATTGTAATCCATTGCACCAAGGATGATATCAATCCACTCATGGACATTAAACTCCTTGCGCACATCTTTGTAGAACTCTAAATCTATATCGTAAGGGCAGAAATTTTGGAAACCAAGCAATTTGATTTTACCTTTGGCCTTAGTAAACTTATCCGGGTAACGATATCCTAATTCCACAACCCCCCATGTTTCATTGGCTTTTAGAAGTTCGTCTCGACATCTATCCCAGACTGCCGACTCTATAATAGTGTCTTTATTAGACAGTGCAAAATCCGGGAGAGCAAATGTAACATCTTGATTATTAACACTTATATCAATTGATATACGAGTCAATATCTTAACATGCTCGCCCTCAAGGACGATTCGATCCTTAATTGCTTTCCAGTCTGCTTTTGTAGGGATATAAGTGTGAATGAAATTAGTTATTTCTTCTACATCAAACTTTCCTTCATCATCTTCAAACATCTTCAGCAACCAATCTCGCAAAAAAGAAGGAAGCTTGAGCGCGCTAAAGAAATTGCTCTCCCTAAGGTCTTTATAGACGACCATTTCATCAAATAATTGCCTTAATTTATCTTCCATACGTCCTACGTTCTAAAAATAGTTTCTTTCTGCTGCACCTTCTTTTTTTATCTCAAAAGATAGGTCTCGTTTAATGATATTGCCATTAAGATGAATATCAAAGTTATATACACCGGATTTCTTTAGTTCTGGCAAATTTGCCCGATAGTAAAACTTGTCTTCAGTCTTTTCGGCTTGAAAAAGACGACCATTGATAGCAATGGATACATCATCAGAATCCTCCGCGACGAAGATTCTTATAGATGCTCTCTTTTTGAAACTTATAGTTACAACTTTACTCTCTTGGCAAAGGCTGCATTCTACGCGCTTATCTATTTTTGTCACTTCAATAATAGGGACCGCGACCTCCTCAAGGGATGCGCCACCATGTACCTCGACATTTGCTTTTCTTCCTCCTCTGAACCTGTCATAATTAGCCAGACACCAGAAGTCATTCTCTTCTGTGGCGAAGTTAGGTTTAACATCACTGTCTGCCTTAGGGCAGCATCTACCGGAATGTTGGCCTTTCTCGGACACTTCTATTGCGTTCTCGGTTTCATTAATCACCGCCAGACGGCTTGCACCATGATCCGAGACTAAGACAATCTTATTAACTTCCCCGGAAGACAAATCGCTTTCTATCTTCTCAATCCAGGAATCAATGATTCGAAGTTCTTCAGCTATATGAATTGGGGCTTTCGTGTTTTCATAGTTGTAATTCTTCTGGCCGGAGTGTTTAATTTCGTCAAGTTCTTTTATGTCTACACATTTGCACCCCGCCTCTTTGAAAGGTTCCACAAATCCCTTATTTATGCTTGTAATGGAGGGAAGGTCACAATGACCAATCTTAACTTTAATCGCGAGATTCTTCTCGAAGCATTTCGCTTGAATATAACTTAGATACTCTACTCCCAGCGCATCAACAAAGTATAATTCAGCCCTTTCTTTGTCAATCTTATCTACATGCCAGCTTCTATTTTGGAGTTCTTTATTATATTCTCTAAGAGTTGCTTGTTCACCGACTTTGAGACGCATGCTTTCGGAAATCCTATTCGTGAGTTTACAATATTTATACTCATCAAAGTAGTCGTCAATAAGTCTAATTCCGGATCTATAGGACTGCATATACAAATATATATCAGGATATACAATCTTTAGCGCAGCAAGCAAATCCGTCTTTGAATAACTCTCAGCGTATAAACTAATAACTTCCAGAACCTGTTCTCTCTCCTGTCTGGTCAAATCTGTAAGGTAATATAACGCTTTCTCTTTCTTCTCGCTTAGCTTCTTAAGATATGTCACCAAGATAGGTGTGTATCCATTCAAACCTTTGAGTATCTGCTTCCTCTGATGATAGATGTCAAAAAAAAGATTACTGTTACAGTCGAATTCAAGGAGCGTGTAATATAAACCTGAGATAAAGTCCTCGAAAGTGTTCGATTTACTTAGGACAGCAGTAAGATACTTATTTCCTTTCGCCCCGTGTTTCCTAAGTGCAATGAAGTAAGCCCATTGTTTGTCTTTATCAAAGGTCGAAAAATGCTCAATCGACGGGAGGAGATTGTCAATGCCACCAAATGCGTAATCAAGGAAATCACCCCATCCTTTCCGATTGTTCAATGACTTGAGTAAAAATTTCCATTGAGATTCTTTTCCGGACTCTTTATCAAAGTCTCTGAATTCCGAATATGAATGCTGTAAGGCACTATAGGATGAGTCAATTTCCTCAATTGCAATTAAAGAGTCGGGATAATCCCGTCTTGTTTTCTTGGTCTTCACACATATGACGGGATACTGCTCTACAGCTTCATAGAGCTTCGGAAGATTTTTTATCCCTCTAACACTTGCATCGGCCTGGTAATCAACAGTTTCTTTAACAAAAATCACTTTAGCTGGTGTAGAGAACTCACCTCCCTGAATTATAATCCTTGATGCCGCCTCTAGTCTGGGGTCACCGTAATCAAAGTATTCCCTACATTGTAAAGTAAAGATGACCAATTTCCCGGAAATACTCATATCCAGCAAACGACGCAACTCTTTCTTTAACACCTGTTCGCCTTGTAACTTAAGGTGCGTGGAAAAACCAAATAGAAACTCGTTCTTCGCGGATTTCATCAACTCATGCTGTAGTTTATCAATCTGCGGTGGCTCATCATCCATGCAAAAATGGGAGGAGCGGACGAACTGATTTCCAGCCACATCGTAGTGGGTATAAACTTCTTCCAGCATTACATGACTGGGAATATCCACTATGATGGGTGTACTCTTGTCTGATGCAAGATAGGCGTCGATTTTGGCGTAAAGACTGTCCATTATTTATTATTGATTATTTCAACCCCGACCGCCATATTATTCTGAATCAGGCGTTTAAGGTAACTTTTAACATCATCTGCATCCATGGAATCAATTTTGTCAAATGCCTCCTGGAATCCACCTGTCTCATATTTATGCTGGGCAAGTTCATTAAGACGGCTTTCAACAGCAGATGAGCTATTCCAATAATACGGTTCGTCAGTGATATGGTTTACGAGATATTCCTTAACGCCGACAATATCTGTCAACATCGCGGTCCTTGATTTCTTGATAATGCGTTCTTTAAATGCGCGATCTCGCTCTTCTTCATTTTTAAGAGAGTCCCAGAAAGAAGCATTCTCGAGATAACGTAATGCCTTATCAATGGATTTCTCATCGGCATTTGAGCTGTTAACTGTGGAAAAAACTCTCCGGCATTCTTCCTCATTGTCAGGACTAATCATCGCCATAATCGGCATTTTGTGCTTCCTTGACCAATCCAGAGGTGATGTCGTCCCTGTCTTTTCCAACCACAATGCTTTCAACTTTTGAGACCCTAACGTTTTCTTGAATTCGGCCACAACACTCTCGACATACTGCATATACTGAGGCTTTTCCATTGTAAAACAATTGGAGTGGATTTTGTGGAAAAGCGTATCAATGTCCGAATCTGTCAGATCAGAGAGGTAAAAACTGCAAACATTCTTGAAAACAGTGAGCTGTGAGCCATAGAAATGCTTGAAGTCCTCTCCGTAGTCCCGAATGTTACTTAGGAATGAGCCCTTTTGATTCTCCTGAATCTTACTATTAGTGCACAGGCTATAGAGTTGCGACATCAGTTTGTCCAGGTCACCAATGACAGGTTTTACAACAAAGTAAGAGAGGCGGATATTACGACATTTGTCAATCCATGATTCCAATGTCTTCTTATATGAAGTTTGAGCATCGACTACCTTATTACTCTCATTGATAATCTGGTATTCACATGTCAGGTCCTGAATACGTTCGTTAGCGGTTTCTTTCTTCCACACCCAATTTGCAGCATCTGCATCAAACTTTGTTCTAAGGGCATTAATATATTGACCGCCATCATGGATTTCATCTGCGAGTCTGACCAACTCGCCACCTTCGAAGGTTTTCAGGTAAGCCACCATCCCTTCTGTGCACTTCTCCTTTGTGAATATCCGAGCCATATCGGTGGCCGCATCGGGGCATTTGATGCACCTTTTCCCAATAGCGGCAGCGATATCATTATCTGTCTGTCCTGATTCAGCATAAACATTATTAGCAATGCCGAAGTACAAATTAATCAAGTCCTTTATATCCTCAGTATCAGTCTCCATATCCTGTTCACCCAAGATCCCAATCAGTGTCCAAATGGGGAATGATAGTTCTTTCATACGGCTTCTTATCCTTTCTCGAGCGCTTTCAACTGAGGAGCACATACTACGATTGATATTGAATGCCGTAGATGTGGCGGAGATGAATGCTTTCTCTTCTTCTGTCATTGCAACGATATACTCATCTTTATAACGCGGAATGGGAGTAATATCGTTCTTAATGACTCTCTCTACCATATCTTTAAACCTTTCTTGTGTTAGTTCGTCACTTACAGTGCCGTCACTCCAAGTGTATTTCCCGCTAAGAATCTGCTCTTTAAGAAGGAATCCGATCATGAATGCGGAGAGGTTGCAAGGCATAAAACCAAAAGGTGACTCTTTTAAGAAATTGTATATGTCACTAATGGATATGCGTGTATCTTTCTCGATGACATCCTCGAAGTGTTTATCGAGGCTGATCTTTATTCTGGATATGTTCAGGGATGGCTGGCTTTCCCAATAGTTATCAATCAACCAGGCCCCCGATAAAGCTGTTTCCAGCTTTGTCGTATTGTTGGCAGATCTGAATGTCCCTTCGACTTTTTGGGTCAAGCCACATCCTACACCTTGTTTCAGGCCAACAGAACGCCACATATTGTCGATTACATTATAGGTTTCGAGCCCCAATTTGAATCTATTCCTATTAATACCTCCCAAAGTAGAAACCATAGAATCCGCATTCCCCGCATACTCGCCCTCGGGCGTTGTCTTGCTGTAAACAACAAACTGCCCGTTCCGGATACGCTCCCTCCAGGAAGTCAAGACTTTCATTGCATATTGAGCATACTGTGTTGACTGGCTATTATCCTTTCCGTTCAAATAAAAAGCTGTCGCTTTGTTTTCTACCCATTCTGCGAAATTATCATTACCCAATGGCGTCTTACTGCTGTCTATGTACACGAGGGGGCTATCGGGATCTTCTACGAACTTGTCTTTAATTTTCTTCGCAATAGAACTACTTTCATTTGTGTCTTTAGCGAAGGTAACAACGACGAATATCTTTTTATCGTTTGCAGATGCCAAGGATGCGGCTTTTTTTGACACCATCTCAAAGTCAGTCAGACCTGCATAATCAACCTGGCAACGTAATTTAAGCGCAGCTGACAACTCAATACTTTCTCCGAGTTGGCCCTCTTGAATTAAGGTAGAGGTTGTTTTTGACTCGAACTGCTTCTTGGAGGATTCAATCTGACCGGCATCCATTGTCCCTGTCAATATAGAATAACTGGTCCGATCTTTTCCTTGAGGCTTTTTGTAAAGAATGCCATCTCTTACGAGTTTCTCGGCGATTTTGCACGCCTCTCCAGAGTCTAAGTCAGAGCCCTCAAAGGCATTGTTCAGATTCTTGTCATTCGGTATGAATAGTTCAACCTGATCATCAACTTCCAAGGACATAGCCTGCATCAGAAGTATTGCCTTCAAGATGCGCTGCTCGTCTTCGTTAAGTTTGCTTTGGTTTCGAGGATAGTGGTCGAGGATGAGGCGAATCTTTTGCGTGAGGAAATCCTTTCCCATATCGTAGAAGAAACTCCAAAGCATGTCAATAGTCAGCAGTGGATTTTCATTATAAGGACCATAATTGTCTATGTACCATTGGAAACCTTTGATCTCATCACCACGGTCATTCTTGATAAAGTCGAACATACTTCGCTGGTTAGAGTCGAATGATGCGGCAATGTGCTTTAAGAGTACAGCAGTATAAGGATGAATAGGAAGAATCCCGGCCAAATCCTTATCGTCAATCTTCGCCATCTTCTTTACGACATCACGAGAGTCATGTGTCCTATCCGTCAATTCATTCAACACTTCGTTCCATTCCTCCATAATGACGGGATCGCTTTCCTTTTTACGCATGGCTTTTCCCATAAGACGGAAAGCCATATTTTCGGGAAGCTCTATCTTGCAATATGGCCTAACGAAACGTCCAATAATTTTTGTCTTTTCCTTATCCGTGTCAGATATAAGAGCTTCGCTCTGATGGGTTACGGGGATGAAGCAGAATGGACAAGTTTCACTGATTTCAAGAATCTCTTGATAGCCGGTAAGCCTATTCTGATTATTTTTGAAGTACTCAGAGAATTCATCCCAAATAAAAACAAGTGCCAATAGATTGTTTTTATTAATGACGTCCTTTACCCATTGCACCATACTATCTTTCGTCAGGTAGAGAGCCCGAATGTTCTTGTCATTTGCAAGCTTGAAGATTTTACCCATCAATGTTGCAAGAGCTTCATCTTCATATGTTTTCAGGTGTTCGATAATCACGTCGACGTTTTCTCCACCAAATAAGGTAGAATAGCTTCCGCTGATATAAACCTCAAAACTTTTCTTGTTCTCCTCCTCGGACAAATACTTGATAACTGCTGAGCGAAGGGCTCCGGTAGCCTTATTTTCAACGCCCGCTGCGTCCAAAGCGGCTTCAATACTCTCTTGCATTGCAAGAAATAAATCATTGTCGCTCAAAACAGATGAAGATCCATAACGATGTACCGTAACTATTTTCCCTTGACTTTTTATAGCAAGGAACTGATTGAGCAAATCATTGTCAAGACCGAACCGCTCAAAATACCCCCTAGTATCTTCTTCGTTTGCATCGAGAAGTCTTTTGATTGTCAATACGGCATGAGATTTACCAGTGCCATAGGCTCCTTCGACCCAGATATTCAACTTCTGTTTCCGTGATAGCACTTTAATGACATCGCGGAGTAACTTTACGAATGTTTCATGCGGGTAGAATTTCTTCCACAGGTCTGGATTGTCCTTTATAACATCGGCATTAACTGCCGGGAAATAAGTCGGATCAATATCAAAGTAGTTACGATAGGTGCTCATAGTATCGCTATAGATTATAAAAGATTGAGAATATCAGACGACGATTTGTCTTCTCTCAGTGTAATGTTATCAAGATCGTGAGTAAAAGAAGCCGAAATATAATCTGGATAATTGATTGTAAGACCTTTAAGTATACTCGTCATAAGTTCTCTTTCAATACCGAAAATTTTTACGGGACTAACGCCGTCACTTTCTATTGTTAAATCATAGAGGGTTGAGAGTGTAAACTGATAATAGTTTCCACAAGCTTCGGCGAACCGATAGAGGCTGTATAAAACGACTTTAGCGTCAGGCTCTGTCCATGGAGTTCTCTGGAATATAGACCCACCGTATTCTTTCGCTGATTTCGTGTTTGTTCCGAAACCAACTGCGGAAAGAGGGAGTTGAGCAATTCTTTTCAATGCGGTAGGTATGACCTTAATGGCACTTTGGCTTACAGAATCTTCCTGTGAGAGTTTATTAACAATAGCCGATTGCGGTATGGCTTCATTGAAATTAAAGGACTGAATGAACCAGCCAACCTCAGGCGTATAACTAAGATTGGTGAGCATGATTGCCCAAATAGAAAGATCCTCCAGATTTGTCTCTCGGAGTTTTTCGCCTAGTTTTGTCTCAACATCGCCATCAATAATGCCTGAATCTCTTAAAAACCTATTAAACATAGATACTTGATTGGAACCCAATCTATTGTCAGTTCTGAATTTATTGCCAAGAGAAACATACTGTTGGAACCACTCAATTTTTGGAGCATGACCAGCATAGCAGTCCAGAGATTTTGTCTTATTCATATTTCCTAAACCTTTTGATAACCATAATGATTTGTATACGTAGCAACCTGTGTCTATGTCAAGACACTGACCGCAGCGCTTACAGGTATCAGCTATTTTTACATTAGCGTATTGATCGAAAATTAAATTCCCATATTTACAGTTAGCCTGGCACACTCTACAACCAACGCAGTAATGGCTCTTTCGGAAAACCTTCCTAACGTTTTTTAAAAAGACTATGTTAGAAGCCGAAGATTCATTCGATATGATAGCTTTATGATAGCCTTCACCTAAATGTGATATTTGAATATCTCTACTTTCGCTAAGATGATCTATTGTTATTTTTGTTTCATCCTCACTATAGATCACCTTACCCAGCGTTTTTAGCCATTGTTTATAGTTGCCATTTACATCTTTAAATGTGACTATTAACTTATCTCCGACAACCGATTCATCATAATCCCTCGGTGATATGGAAATATCTCTTCCGTTTTTGCGAGCCTTCCAGCCATTATTTTCAACATAACTTAATTGCCTCTCTGATTTTTTCTTTTCACTAGAATTAAGCTCAAATATTATATCTAATAATTCCTGGGTCTGGTCAGGATAGCATTTGTTATTCAGGAAATCATTCCTGTTTGTTGACATCGGGCACACCAGACAGCCTGCTCTTGTGTTTCCTCTCTTATAAGCAGCGTTTATACGAAGGTTATTCATATAGAGATATAAATAAACTTCGGCGGAGTTCCAGTGTAGTATAGGATTGCAGCTCCATTGCCCTCTATGCTTGGTGCCATATGATATGTAGTCGTAACCGCTTCTTCTTACGCTTTCATCCGCTCTAACTCCTACGAAAGCCATTTCGGTAAAGTCGTCTTTGTTTAAAACATCCCTCAAGAGAAGTAATTGAGGAGTGGTCTTATGCACGCTACAACACCATCGAATGGTTGACGTTGGAGGACCAAATAATCTCCATGATTCCGATGGCTTCAAATGAGATTTAGCTATGTAGAAACTTATGCCCATTCCTTCGCATCTAGACTTTGCCTTCTCAACCATCTCATAAGTATCTGGAAACTCCATCCCTGTATCTCCGAAAACGACCACAAAACTATCGTGAGGCAATGCTCTCTGGACAATGTCAAGAGTCACTTCACTATCTTTACCGCCACTGAAGGACACATGGAAAATATCAACCTTATTTTTTAGCTGGGCGTATGTATTATAGACCTGTTTAATTGTTTCAGCAACAAGACTATCCATAATACTCTTGTTCTTAGACAACATCTCTTCTATATTCACTGGTTTCAGTGCGCCACTGTTAGGTTCTGGTTCATCTATGATAACGATTGTAGGAGCGGTAAAAAAAGTTCCTCCTTTAATCTGGGCGACCTGTCTTCCACGATAGTAATAGTTGTTAGCTTCAGCCCACATATAAGGATTTGAGTCATCTTTTGCATAATTCCAAAATTTATCAAACCCCAGAATATCTAATTCTTGATAATATACAGGCCTAGGCTCCTTACTGAATTGTAAGGGAGAACTATTTAGCAAAAGACCACCGGTCTCAGAATCCCAGGTATATGAATACATATAGTCTATTTTTTCTTTTTATCTCGCAGCGTAGCTGCCTTATCAATCAAGGAAATTTCGGTGATGAAATTTGCCCGACGTCGTGCAATGTATCCTTTTTCGGCAAGAAAATCAAGAACCTCCTTTTCCGTCAAAGCAATATTACTACAAGCAACAGCATCTATAATAACATCGTTGAAATCATCAAATGTGGAATTCCTTTTCACCACAACTCCAGAAGTGCAATATTTGTTGTATCTAGGGTGCATCAGCTTAAACTGGTTGCTGAATGAAGCCACATAGCTTTCAAGAAGAAAATTATTCCACGTATATGGGCAATAAGGAAACGCGACAAAAGTATCAATCTCTTGAATAGGGATATAGTCTCCCTTGCAATAGTTCTCAATAGCTCTATCTGTGGAAAGCACATCGAATATGACATTCTCTTTACTGACGAACTTATCCTGTGATACTCTTACGCAATAATTCGATAGAGTATCAAAATATATGATGGTTCCTAAATCGTCTGCCAAGAGAGATACTTCGTCTAAAGTGAATGTTTTGTGGGCACGACAAAAATCTACAAAAACTCGCTCTGTATCAATCGCTTCGTCTTTGAGACTGATAATGTTGTTGCAGAAGCTATATTTGTCGGCAAATAAACTGTATACAACATTGCGGAAGCCAAGTGTTCCGAAATCCAAGTTGTCGTTTATTATGGCAGGATATTTTATACGTACGCTGGCGATAAGTTCCGAACAGCTTATGTAACCAACGCTCTGAAGTGAAGAATTAATAATTACTCCTATACCATCAACCTCATTTTGATTGATTCTGTAATTGTCAATATGAAACCTCAATCCTCTTCCGCACGATATAAGTGTACGATTGTTTCTTCCAACACACATACCCACATATTTATGGGGCATAAAGTGGAACTCCTCAAAGATTTCATCATCCGTAACAATTCCTCCGTGGAGCTTGACAAACTCTATTATATCCTGTTCTTGATTGACCTCCACAAGATTGTTTTTAGTGATATAAAAAGTTCTGTAATCCCAACCATAAATGTCGAAGTTTTTCAGATATTCCCTTAATGTATCTCGGTCAAAAATCTGAGAATCGACAATCTCGTCCGCAAAAACATTCAGAATGGCATCGTAGTAAATGTAGTCATTCGTCTCAAAATGACTTAGAATGTAGAGCTGAATCCTATCCCTTATTTCAGCCGAGAGCATGCATTCGGGGAAGTAAATCTTGTTCTCATGCTGGATGCCAAAATTCTTAATGATGCCGCTCCATTTAATACTCGTATCAAGAGAGGCTCCGAACTCTTCCTCAAAAAAGCGCTTGAATCTAGCATCCTCAATAGCCGAATTTAATCTATATCCTTTTGGGAAATGCTTTAGAAGTACCCGCTTAAAGGGATTGTCCCCAGCATCTTTTGAGACATTTTGTTCCTCCGATGTCAAACCATATGTTACTGAATGGTTATCTTCAAGCACTGCGGCCTTGGTTTCCGGGATGTCATATCCATCTACGAGTTTAACTGATGGATAAATCTTTTTGGCTGTAGCGAGCTTAGAATCGAAAGCTGTCCTATCTTCAGAGAACAGGTTTGCCATCTTCACAAACAATGCACTACCGCCGGATAAGCCGACTTCGCCATGAGTCATGATATACTGCATCGCGGAGAGCTGAAGTGCTATACCATTTTCGTTGCGATACGTATCACTTATCTCGGCACCTTGTCTAATCATCCGTTCCCTAAGACGTTGAGATAACTCGGGGATGATTTCTGACTTAGGAGCTTCACCGGAAATGACCTTCTGGCAGGCTTCGACTAACAAGACTGCTTCAAATTCATTCCACGGGATATTGATAGTGGCGGCCATTATTCTATTCGCTGGGTATATGGTCTATAATTGTTAATGCTGCGATTAATTGTGTTATGTCTGCTTAAAACTTACAAATTTAACATTTTTTCTTGTGCCTTCCACAAAAAGGGCCTTCAATCTTAATCTCAAGAGATTAAACCCTCCCTCCTTACACCATCAACCTAATCAACTTCCCATCCCTGCAAAACGTCTCCGGATGCCGG
>ERZ842401.5272-NODE-5272-length-14448-cov-3.668172_pt1 | contig 14448 bp, 15 predicted proteins | sample MGYA00521270_ERZ842401 | MGnify/ENA primary metagenome ERZ842401 (study PRJEB31892, sample SAMEA3878208) | bioreactor metagenome | biome: Moose rumen | place: Sweden | collected 2011-10 | study: EMG produced TPA metagenomics assembly of the PRJEB12797 data set... | reverse complement strand
GTGACTGGAGTTCAGACGTGTGCGCTTCCGATCTCAAAGACTTAAATCCACTGATGAAACATCCTTTATCAATCAATTAAATAGTAGCGATGATATAAATATCTTTTTTAAGAATAAAGAATATGCAAAATCTCTATATCTGCTTTCTTTACTGGATTATTTATCAATAAACAATAATATAGATATTAATCACTCATATGATGAAATGAGAAATCTAAAACTTTCTAAATTATATGTTTCAAAGAGCATTTATTTATTGTTGTTGATGAAGGTTATTAAGATAAGCGATGTTTTTAAAGATAGTATAGATGTGTTCTTATCCCATAATATTTTGGAGGGCGATATTGATGATGTTGCGTGAGTTATCTAAGGAAGAAATTGGCCATGCATACAATTTTTACAAAAATAAAGCAGCAAGAGTTGATTAAAAACAAAAGTATGATATTTAGCCTTGCAAAGTCAGACTTTAGAAAGAGATTTGTTGGATCTTATTTTGGTATAGTGTGGATGTTTGTGCAGCCTCTTGCTACTGTGCTTGTCTATACACTTATATTTCAAGTAGGGTTTAGAGCGACACCCCCTGTAAAGGATATACCATATGTGCTTTGGCTCTTGCCTGGAATCATACCTTGGTTTTATTTTCAGGAGTCATTATTGCAAGGCACAGGTGTATTATATGAATATAATTTCTTGGTTAAGAAGGTTGTATTTAATGTGTCGATGCTACCTGTTGTAAAACTACTTTCAGTATTTTTTAGTCACGTATTTTTTGTAATTATAATGTTTGTTGTATTTTTAATTGCGAGAGTTAGGATAACTATAGACGCCTTTCTTATAATATATTTTTCTTTTGCACTATCTATACTAGCTCTTGGCATTATATATATTACAAGTGCTATCAATGTGTTTTTTAAAGACATGTCACAAATTGTTGGCATACTTATGCAGTTCGGCATATGGATGGCACCTATAATGTATGATGAGAATTTGTTTAAGGGCAGATCGGAGCTAGTACTTAAATTACTTAAACTTAATCCTATATATTATATTGTAAAAGGTTATAGGTACGCTATGGTTCATGAGACATTTGATAATGCCTTTGTACTTAGTATATACTATTGGATTGTCGCTATTATAATATTTATTATTGGTGTTAAAGTTTTCAATAAACTTAAGCCTCATTTTTCTGATGTATTATGATAAAGTTTATTTTAAGTATTGGTGTTGTAATAATTCTCGGTATATATAGTATATTTAGCTATATTGTTTGCCTTTTTATATCTGATAGAGAGGTACTTGATAATTATTATAGTAAGCTTATACGTGTTGTATTTAAGATAGTGCTTTTTATTGATGGAGTGAAGACACATGTATATGGAGAAGAGTACCTAAGAGAACTTAAAGACGAAAAGGCGATATTCGTCATATCTAATCATAGAGGATATTTTGATATACTAACTGGTTATGTTACTTTAGATAGAAAGTGTGGCATCGTTGCTAAAGATACTTTGAGAAAAGTGCCTATTCTTGGATATTGGATGAAAAAGATTCATTGCCTCTTTCTTGATAGAAAGAATCTAAGATCTGGTGCGATGATGGTTGTTGATGCCATAAAGCTTATAGAAAATGGTATATCTATATGGTTGTTCCCTGAAGGCACAAGGAATAAGAACCATGCACCAGAAGATCTGTTGCCATTTAAAGCTGGGGCTTTCAAGATACCAGAGAAGACTAATTGCTATATTCTTCCTATGGCAATAATTAATAGCGAGAATGTTTTTGAAAAACATCTTCCTCGTATTACATCTGGTGATGTGTATATAGGTTTTGGTAAGCCCTACAAGATAGAAAACTTAAGCGATACAGAAAAACAAAAAATCGATGAGTATAGCCAAAATATAATTAGAGAATTGATTCTTGATTTAAAACAGAAAGAGAGGTAGTTATGGCTGATGTAGTAGATAAGAAAAAAATATTGGTGGTCGATGACGAAAAAGAGATAGCAGAACTCATAGAGATACATCTTATGAGTCAAGACTATGATGTAACTAAAGCAAAAAATGGCGTTGAGGCTTTAGAATTGCTTAAGGAGAATAAGTATGACCTTGTTCTTCTTGATGTTATGATGCCAAAGATGGATGGCAAAGAGACTTTAAAGAGAATTCGTGAGAAATACAATGTGCCGGTCATTATGGTTACTGCCAAGACATCAGAAAAGGACAAGATTGAGGGACTTACTTTAGGTGCAGATGACTATGTAACAAAACCTATAAAGCCACTTGAACTCATAGCGAGAGTTAAAGCTCAACTTAGAAGATTTACTGTTTTAAACCCAAATAAAGTTGATGAAGAAGAACCTGATGAGATAACTATAAGGAATCTCTATGTCAATAAGGTGACACATGAAGTTAAGGTTGGCGACGAGTCGATAAAACTCACAAAAATCGAATTTGATATACTTTATCTTCTTGCCAAGAACCCTAACAAGGTCTTCTCGACAGATGAGATTTTCGAAAATGTATGGAAAGAGAAAAACTTTGATGCTACCAATAATGTCATGGTTCACATAAGAAGACTTCGTAACAAATTAAAGGAAGAGACGAGAGAAGAGAAGATTATAACAACCGTCTGGGGCGTAGGATATAAGATTGAGAAATAGTCTTTTTAGAAAATACTATACGAGGTTTATTTTTAATGTTATATGTGCTGGCATAGTATTATTTGCCATAACAGTTTTTTTTGTATATAACACGATAATTCTCGAAGACAATCCTGAAAATGTCAATCTTTATTCAATAATTTTATTTTTGCTTTTTGGTGTTGTGGCGTTTTCACTTGTTTTTATATTACTTGAAAAGAAACGAAACGAATATTTTGAAGAAATATATATGGGAATCGAACGGATGGCTAAAGGCGACCTCAATACAAAACTTGAATCGAAAGGCGATGATGAACTTTCAATGATGGCGTTTAACATTAATGTCATGCAAGACACAATCAATAGACTTATTGAAAGTGAAAAGGAAAGCGAGAAAACGAAAAATGAACTCATTACCAACATCGCCCACGACCTAAGGACGCCTCTCACATCTATAATTGGTTATCTTGATATACTTGTCAATAACAAAAGTCTATCTGTTGATAAGCAAAATGATTATACCTTGATAGCATATGAGAAATCGAAAAAGCTTGAATCACTTATTGAAGATCTATTCTCATTTACCAAGATGACTTATGGAAGTGAACTGGCTGTTAAAAAAGAGAGAATAGATATAGTTGAATTGCTTAATCAACTTGTATCAGAGCTCTACCCACTTTTTGAGAATAATAATATAGAATGCAACCTACAAACTAATGTGGATTCACTTATGATTAACCTAGATCCTAAGCTAATAGTAAGACTCTTTGAAAATCTTATTAATAATGCAATTAAGTATGGCAAAGACGGAAAAATAATTGTAATTAAAGTGAATAGAAATGTGCGATTTGGCACTGTAGATATAAGCGTAATTAATTATGGAAAACTCATACCTAAGGATTCGCTTAAGAAAGTATTTGATAAGTTTTATAGAGTAGATGACTCGAGAACTAGTGCAACTGGTGGTACTGGACTTGGGCTTGCCATAGCTAAGAATATAACTGAACTTCATGGAGGCGACATTACAGTAAAATCTGATTCTGAAGGAACTGAGTTTAAAGTTAGTTTTAAAATAGATGGCTAGGAAAAATTCTAAAATTTCTTATATTTTAATTCATGCATTGCATCGATTATGCATATTTGTTTTTTTTATACTTATTTTTGCAGCAACTAATATTAACTTTGCCTTTGCTGATAATCTTGAGATAACATATATATATGGTATCAACAATGTTGCAAAACCAGGCCACGAGATACCTATTGAACTTACTGTTGATAATCGTGGTTCACAGAAGTTCAGCGGATATGTAGATTTTAATGTCTATGAAGCAAATGATTCTGTATATACTTATAGAGATGAGATTGAGATAGAAGAGCATAGTGTAGTTATTAAGAGAATGAATGTTGCTCTTGGCAATGGTTTAAACACTATATCTATTGAGATATATAATAATAGAGATGAACTTGTGGAAAATCTTCGAGACAACATAGATTTGTCTTATTTTAGCAATAAATTAATAATTGGAGCTATAACTCCCAATTTTTCGAATATAGGATATCTTGATAATATCTTACTAACTGATAATGGCATAGAAACAAAACTTGTTAGGATTGATTTGGAAACCTTAAGTTTGAATGATAGAATACTTAATCATGTAGATATGCTTGTAGTATCCGATGTGGATTTTAGAAATATCGATGAAAATACACTATATTATATTGAACGATATGCTGAATCAGGAAAGCCTATGATAGTAACTGAAAATATCGGTAGCGATGGCTGGTCTGATCTGCCAGATTTTATAAGTGATGTCGTAGACGATGCCAAAACCATAGATGATTTGGATACCGGTATTACTTACAGACTTATTAATACAAATAAGTATATAGTCTTTTTACTTCCATACTCACTTACGATTAGAGAATTAACATATGAGAATACAATCCTCTTTGTTGATATACTTGATAATAATGCAGTTAATTCTTATATCAATAGAATTACTAATACTGATAATAGTATCGTAACTAATGACTATTTTAAGATAAGCGAACTTCTCAATGTAGCTGATAAGGCCATACTTCCTAATATTTTTTATCTAACTGTATTTGTGATCTCGTATGTCTTAATTATTCTTATAGTTATATATGTCATACTACGAAACTTGAATATGCGAAAAATTTATGGCAGTATAGTGTTTGTATTTTCGATCATATGTTCTATTGCTACTTTTTATAATAGATCGTCACTGATCTATAAAAATGTCATGCTTACTTACATTAGCATCGTTGATATTAGGGATGCAAGTACAAGTGAAAAGGCATTTCTTAACTTTAGACTAAATGATGATAGTAATTTTAGTTTTGATACGGGTCTTGACAAGAGCTTAAATCCTATAATTAGACAGACGAGAGAGCCGATTAAAAGTTTAAATTTCTTGGATACGAGAAATTTAAAAAAGACAACAATAGAAGATTCATCTAACAGAAAAGAGATTGTGGTCGAAAATGCTAAGAGCTTTGACGCTTCACTTTTTATATATGAGAATAGTAGTTATCTAAATGATGTATATAGTATAAATTGTTCTTTTGAGAGATTCGATGGTGGAGTTACAGGCAGGATTACTAATAATATGGGAGTTAGGATTCATGATGCAAAGCTTCTCATGTACGGGAAGGTTTTGGATATAGGTGATATAAATCCTAACTATAGTCTATCTCTTTCAAGAGCAAAGGTGATGAATGTACCTATAGATAACAATGAGATGCTTGCTGATATACTATCTGCTACAGAGAATCATGATATCCTAAAGTATTATCTTGATGAAAATGTTAAAGGGTACTATGACTATGCACTTCTTTTTGGATTTATAGATGATAATGGAACTATGGATATAAGGTCAAGTAGTGTGGGAAATGTATTTGGAAGAACCTTACTTGTCACTAAAATTAACGATAGCAAGGAGACTGGTATAAGCGATCTTTGCGCGATGCAAAATGAAGTTGAGAATATTGATGGATATTATGATGCGACGCTCAATTCTATAAGAGGCGATGAGCCAGTTGTCAATGTATATCGATTTGATAGATTTGCAGCGTTGTCTAAGATTTATTTTGAAAATATAGATAGCTATGATTCAGGGAATATATATTCTAATGTTCCGTTTTATGGCGATATATATGCTTATAACATAGGAACATATGAATATGATCTTGTATCAGATAATCAGATACTTTATGATAATTTTAGCAATTATTTAACTGAAGACAATGAGATTTCATTGAGATTTGTCCCTAGAAGTAGAGACCCACTATATAGAATGATTAGCCTCCCAATTGTTCGGGCTGTCGGTGCAAATTAATGATTGAGTTTAAGAATGTACATTTAAATATTAAAAATGTAGACGTATCCAATGATATATCATTTAAGATTATGGATAATACTGTCACATGCTTCCTTGGTAGCAAGAATTCAGGCAAGTCATCAATTCTAAAGATGATTGCTGGAATATATAAAAGCTACACCGGAGAGATCCTAATTGATGATAAAAACATTAGAGACTTTAAGGAGAAGAAGATAGGCATAGTCAATGAACAAGAAGAGAAGGATACTTATATTACCGTTGCTGAATATTTAAATTTCTATGGTTCGCTTTATGATACCATAGAAAAAGACCGGCTTAGTGAGTTTATCGATGAGATGCTTAATCGTTTTTCTATTATGTCATATAAGTACACTTATATGCATCAGCTTGAAAAAGAGAACTATAAATTTGTCGAGATGATACGACTTCTTATCTATGATCCAGATATATTTCTTCTTGATAATTTGTTTTTTGGCGATAATGTAGAATATCATGAGAAGATGTTCGCTTTCATTAAGACATTGATAGGTAAAAAGACTATAATATTTGCTTCAAGAAATACTAATTATATAGAAAGTATCTGTGATAATATCGGTATACTTGATAATGGGATTCTCATTGCTTTTGACAAGAAGGAAGATATATATAAATATGCAGATATAGTTGACAAGATTGAGATTAAAGTACTTGGTGATATTGATAGAGTTGTATCAAAGTTAAAAGAGAATGACAAGATACTCAATATATCATATGATGATAGTTCTATAGTAATTGCTTTGAAATCTAAAGACAGATATATGGACCATAAGGAAATTGAATATGGTATTTTGAAATCTTTGATTGATAATAATATAAAAGTATATTCGTTTAGAAAGCAACAAGTTAGATATGAACAATTATTTGAGGGAATAAGTTAGTTATGGGAAAAGTATCTAAAATTTTTGATCGACTGACGATTAAGCATGTGAAGCAGAGGACGCTTGTTACTTGCCTTGCAGTTCAGAATATAACGCTTGCACTTATTGTGCTTATTATTACCAATATTATTTTGTCTAACAATATAAGAACTGGACAGTTAAATTATATGCATATAAGACTTTTCTATACATTTTGTTTACTTATACTTTTTTTAATACCATATATATTGGTACCTGTATTTTCATCGAGGACAATCAATTCTATGTATAATAATAATGTCGTGGATAATCTTTTATCATCAGGTGTCACGGCAAGCGATATAGTCTATGCATCATATCTTAGAGGTCTTTCATTTTCGATTATTATGATTGCATCAGCAATACCTATAACCTCTATATCGTTTTATTTTGGTGGGATGAGTATCAACATGATACTTAAGATATATCTTGTCATAATTCTTTTTGCAGTACTTTTTTCAGCAATATGTACATATATCTCAGCAAGAGTCTTTGATGTCAATGTGGCTACAATTATCTCATATGTTGTCGGCCTAGTAGCGTTGATTGGCACACTTATGACTGTAAACGCTATAACTGCTGATATTAGGTATCTGCTTTCGTATGCTATATTATCGCTTATAGTGTCAATATTACTTATAAATATGGCTAAGTATTCTTTACAAAAATATTAATATACTATATAATGATACCTATTATAATCTCAAAAGAAGGAAGGAACTTAAGTTCCCTATGAGGGTTTGATGAATTGAACAACAATTTAATTGATCTTACACACATTACAAAATCTTTTGATGGCGAGATGATCATTGATGATTTAAATCTCATTATCAAAGAGAATTCCTTTGTGACATTACTTGGACCATCAGGTTGTGGAAAAACTACCATCTTACGTATTATAGGTGGATTTTTAAAGCCTGATAAGGGTCAAGTTTTTTTTGAGGGAAAAGATATAACTGACTTACCTCCAGAGAAGAGACAACTTAATACAGTTTTTCAAAAGTATGCATTATTTCCACACATGAATGTAGCGGAAAATATTGCATTCGGATTAAAGATTAAAAAGAAAAGCAAAGATTATATTAATTCAAAAATTAAGTATGCTTTAAAATTAGTTAATCTTGAAGGATATGAAAAAAGAGATATAGACTCGCTATCGGGAGGACAACAGCAGAGAATTGCTATAGCTCGTGCTATCGTTAACGAGCCAAAACTTCTCCTACTTGATGAGCCACTTGGAGCACTCGACCTTAAACTAAGACAGGAGATGCAATACGAATTAATTAGACTCAAGAATGAGCTTGGAATCACATTTATCTATGTAACTCATGACCAGGAAGAAGCCCTTACTATGTCTGATACTATTGTAGTTATGAACCAAGGTTATATTCAACAGATGGGAACACCAGAGCAGATATATAACGAGCCTGAGAATGCTTTTGTTGCTACATTTATAGGAGATAGTAATATAGTTGGTGGCAAAATGATAGATGACTATGTAGTTGAGATATCTGGCAAGAGATTTAAATGTATAGATGCAGGTTTTGGAAAAAATAAAGCAGTTGATATTGTTATTAGACCTGAAGATGTCGAGATAGTAGATAAAAATTCTGATAAAGCAATCCTTCATGGTCGTATGACCCATGTTATATTTAAAGGCGAGATGTATGAGATGCTTTGCGTTACAGATGACGGCAAAGAATGGTTGGTTCATTCAACTATACTTTATGAACCTGGAAAAGAAGTTGGAGTTTATGTTGAACCACAAAATATACAGATTATGAATAAACCTACATCAGAAGATGAAGAGGCCATAGATCCTATAGAAGATGATGCAGCTTTAGAATTAGCTGATAGTAATGAAGAAAAGTAGATGAATAGTAAGTTTAGAAACAGGTTAATAGCAGCTCCTTATACTATATGGATGATTGGTTTTATAATCATACCTCTAATTTTTGTTGTGTATTACTCGTTTACTAATGATGTCAATGCCTTTACTATTGATAATGTAGTTGAGTTTTTTAATCCAATTCACTTTAGAAGTTTCCTTAAAGCATTTAAGCTTGCTTTTATTAGTACTGTTATATGTATAATAATTGCATATCCTGTAGCATTGATTTTTAGAAATAGCAAGACTAAAAAATCGTCATTTGTTGTATATGTATTTATCCTTCCTATGTGGATGAATGGACTCCTTCGTATATATGCTTGGCTTACACTTATAGAAAAGAAGGGAATTATCAATATACTTCTTACTGCTTTACACTTACCAAATATTAATATAGTCAATACAGAGACGGCCATAATCCTTGGTATGGTATATGATTTCTTGCCATTTATGATATTGCCACTCTATAATGCACTTATGAAAATCAAAGAAGATACATTAAATGGTGCGAGAGACTTAGGAGCAAATGAACTTCAAGTGTTCACAAGAGTTATCTTTCCTATGAGTATGCCTGGTATGATATCTGGTATAACTATGGTATTTATTCCTGCACTTACTACTGTTGCTATATCTTATATGCTTGGTGGCGGTTTATTCCTTCTCATAGGTAATGTTATAGAGCAAGAGTTCCTTACTACATCTAATTGGCACTTAGGATCTGGACTATCTTTTGTGCTAATTGTATTTATATTTATAGTAATGGGTATAACCAATAAGTTTACTGATAAAGATGAAGAGATAAACATGATATGATAAGGAAGTTTATTAAAAATTTCTATCTTGTGATTGTACTTTTATTTACTTATGTACCAATACTTGTGATGGTGCTTTTATCTTTTAATTCATCTAAATCAAGAGTTAATTTCACTGGGTTTTCGTTAAAGTGGTATGCGCAGATGCTTTCTGATAGAAATATAGTAGCTGCTCTTCAAAATACAGTTGCTATTGCGCTTCTTTCATCTCTTATAGCGGTTATTATTGGGACTATGGCAGCCGTAGCTATAAGCAATATGTCAAAGAGAACTAGAAATCTATATATGAGTATAACAAATATACCTATGCTCAATGCTGATGTGGCAACAGGTATCTCACTTATGCTTTGCTTTATCACATTTAAGATATCACTATCTTTTACTACAGTTCTTATATCACATATTACATTCAATATACCTTATGTTATATTATCGGTGTTGCCAAAGCTTAAAGGTTCATCAAGACTTGAATATGAAGCGGCAAGAGATCTCGGAGCTACAAGTGGCGAAGCATTTTTTAAAGTAGTTTTACCGGAGATTATGCCAGGTATAGTAAGTGGCTTTATGCTTGCAATCACAATGAGCCTTGATGATTTTATCATAACTCATTTTACAAGAGGTGCTGGGATCAACACTATATCTACTTTAGTTTATGCTCAGGTTAAGAGAGGACTTAATCCATCACTCTATGCTTTATCTAGCACAATGTTCTTACTCGCATTTATCATACTTATTATAACTAATATAATTACCAATAAAGATGAGGGAAGATAATGTATGTATTAGCTTTTGATATTGGAAGTACTAATATTAAAGCACTTGTATTAAAAGTAACTAAAATTAATAAAGATGAAAATGTAGATTTAATTGGCAAAATTATAGTGAAAAATACTAATTTTGCTGATTTTTTTTATGAGCTAATTAAAAAGTATGATATTGATCTTGAAAATATAGAAAAGGTGGTAGTGACCGGCACAGGAGCAAGTTATCTTGAAAATAAGATTCATGATATAGATATAGTGAAAGTTGATGAGTTTAATGCTATAAGCTATGGTGGGCTATTACTTTCAAAACTTGATAAAGCTCTAATAGTCTCAATAGGCACTGGTACCACTATAGTCTATAGTGATCTAAATGAAAACACTCGAATTGGTGGAACAGGTCTTGGTGGTGGGACATTTGTAGGTTTATCGAATGCAATTATTGATAATAGATCTGACGGACATGCTCCTTATACATTTAATGAGCTTGTAAAGATGGCATCAAATGGTAATCGGTCAAATGTTGATTTATGTATAGGAGATATAAGTAATACTGATATTTTAAATATGTCGAAGGACATCACTGCCGCTAATTTTGCAGGTATCAATAAGAAACACAATATTAATGATCTAATATCTGCAGTTGCTAATCTTGTCCTTGAAAACATTGCACTTCTTGTCAAGACCTTAAATAAAGATTTGCCAGTTGTCTATATCGGCACTATGGTTAAAGATCAATTTATAAAAAACCGAATTAAAGAGATAGCAGAGTATACTGAGAGCGATGTAACATTCGTTGATGATGCAGATTTTGCTATAGCAATTGGTGCATGGGAATACTATCTACTTAAGATAAGGAAGGTAATCTAGTACGAACAAGACTATTAGAAAAATTGTTGAATTCGTAATTGTGAGTTTTTTACTATCTTTTATATGTTTCTATGTCAATAGAGGCATAGTGATTAAAGCCTTATATATGGACGACCTATATGATTGGTCATGGTTTCGAGGTACATCACTTTTTGATTTTGCTTTTAAGTTTTATGAATCGACTAAATATCGCCCTGTTTTTGAAACCATACAGTATATTATATACATGATAGTAGGAACTAATCCAATAAGATTCACTATAATTAATAAAATTTATAATGCGGTTGTTGCGATATTTATATATTATTTTGTAAAAAGTTTTTCGAAAGATTATATTATATCATTTTTGACATCTATAACATATCTTATAAGTCATTTTGCTTACTATCAGATTGGGCAAGGAATAGGCTCACTTGAAACCACAGCGCTACTACTTTCGCTTATAGTGTTATATCTTTGCCTAAGAATAATGGACGATGATATATATAAAGATATAAATGCAACTAGAAATTTGGTTCTGATCTATATTTTCTTTTTCATACTTGTTTTTGATCATGAAAGATACTTATCAGTAGCACTCCCAATAATATCATCAGTTATATTATCGAGAAAGATTAATTCCAAGAGAAAAAGAGTTATTTATCTCTTGTTATTTTTAATTGAGATAGCAGTCATTACGTTTATTAGATTCGCTGCGATAGGAAATGTTATACCTGCAGGAACTGGCGGTACGAGAGTGGAAGAGACATTTAGCATTAAAACTTTCGTAAAATACTTCTTATATCAGATAGCAATAATTTTTGGTATAAATATAGGACCTGAACATCTCTTAGGCATTGATTTTGCAAGTGTAGATAATTTGCCTGTAAAATACGCTACATTTATATCAATTGCTATTATATTAATTATAGTTATCGTATATATTATAAGTAAGATAAAATATAGTTTAAAAAATGATAATGGAGGGAAATTAGCAGTATTTTATCCTGACATAGCATTCTTATTTTTCATAGGATCAGTAGTTGCATCTACAAGTGTTACTATAAGAATAGAGATGAGATTCGTATATACAAGTTTCATTGCGTCAGTTATATATTTTGCATATATGTGTTCATTTTTATGTAGACATTATAACATTAAGACAATTAAGACTATAATGATACTAGTTTTTATAGGATTTTTTGTAACAAGGATGCCTATAGAGTTATTATATAGGAGCTATTTTGACAAAATATATTGTTTCGTTGACACAAAAAGAGTTAATTCTATATATGATAATACAATAGGTGTGTATGGTGTAGACGACACACTTCATAATAAAAAAATATATGTCATAAACAAATACTATGGCATGACTAATTTCTATGCTGAATATCTATTTAAAATCTATGATAAAGAAGACATTGGTAATAAGATTAACTTAGTAGATGATATTAGTGATATAGATCCTATTCTTATTGACGATAACTCCATTATACTTAATGAGGATATCATGAGTAACACTTATGTTAGAGTTGATAATAGTAGTATAGGCAGATAGATAGATAAAAATGTTGTGGACACTATTTAAAACTTTTTTTAAAATTGGCCTTTTCACTTTTGGAGGTGGATATGGCATGATTTCGATTGTAAAAGAAGAGTGTATTGACAAAAAAAAATGGGTTACGAATGATGAGTTTGTTAGTATAATTGCAATTGCTGAGAGTACTCCTGGTCCAATAGCAATTAACATGGCCACCTATATTGGATATAAGCAAAATAAACTTCTTGGTGCAGTAGTAGCTACAATTGGAGTTGTATTACCTTCAATTATCGTTATATACATAATCGCAAAGTTTCTAAATGATTTTATTAATATTAAAATTATATCAGATGCATTCTTCGGCATAAGGATAGCAGTTTCAATCATAATAATAAGAACAGCATATAGACTTATAAGAGATGAATTAAAATCAAGCAATAATAAGTTTCTGACTATGACTCTTTTTGCCATTTACGTACTGATAGTGTTATACATTGATTTATTCAATGTGAATATAAGTTATGTAGTAATCATATTATCTGCAATTATACTTAGTATGATACTAATATTAATAGGTGTTGATAAGACAAATGGTATTTCTTAAGTTATTTTTAAATTTTTTAATAGTTGGGGCTTTTAGTTTTGGTGGTGCATATTCAGCAATACCGCTTGTTAAAGATGTGACTGAGAGATTTGATATGATCTCAGCTGAAAGTATTGCTGACTTTGTAGCAATAGCTGAAAGTACTCCTGGTCCAGTCGGAGTGAATCTTGCTACCTTTGTTGGAACTAAGGTAAGTGGACTTCCTGGTGCGCTTATTGCGACACTTGCCGAGATACTACCAGCATTTGTTATAATGCTATTATTCTCAATATATTTTAGAGATGTTTTACAAAATCGTAAGTTTAGATTTGCTTTATCTGTTATAAGGCCTTGTGTGGTCGCTATTATAATGACGGTTGGTATAAGTTTATTTATTGATAATACTGAATTATATATTGCCATAAATACAAAGAGGATTGGTCGATTAATCGGATGGAATATAACCAGAGAAATAAGTGTATATCTTCTGCTTATTTTGATGTAAAGGACATGCCTGCATTGGTTGAGAAATCCTATCATAAATGGACTGCAAAATATGATGGGTTTGATAATTTATTGGAGAGAGCCTATTTTGGAGTAAAAGGTGGTCCAACCCATTATGACGGTTATCACAAGGTGGTATGCAAATATGATGCCGGCAGCCAGCTTCAAACTGAGGTGGCTTATTATGGTACTAAAGGGGAATCTGTCAATTGCAAGTCGGAAGGCTACCATAAGTTGGTGAATGCATATAATAATGATAGGCAAAAAACACTTACGGCTACTTACAATGCCAAAGGAAAACTAACATATAAAATGGAAACAACATATGACGAATATGGCAGGACAAAAACGGAAAAACAAACAGACGCTGGAGGAACAACTATGAAAGCAGTGTATGGATATGAAGGGGATAACCAAATAGCATCAACTGCTAAGATGTACGATTCCAACGGTGAGTTAGTTAAGTCGTTCCGGAGAGACTCCGAAGGCAATTGGAAAGAAGTGCCAATAAAATCCAAGGTGAACGAAAAAGAGACGTTAAGCAAGTCAGAAATTGCGGAATTAGATCGGAAG
>ERZ842401.5271-NODE-5271-length-14448-cov-4.443479_pt1 | contig 14448 bp, 9 predicted proteins | sample MGYA00521270_ERZ842401 | MGnify/ENA primary metagenome ERZ842401 (study PRJEB31892, sample SAMEA3878208) | bioreactor metagenome | biome: Moose rumen | place: Sweden | collected 2011-10 | study: EMG produced TPA metagenomics assembly of the PRJEB12797 data set... | reverse complement strand
CGGGAGAGGGGTGTCGCCGCAGTTCAGAAGAAAGTCGCGTGTTCTTTTGATGTTTCCCTGACCCATTGACGGAAATTGGTTGATTTCAGCCATTTTTGCCTAATTTACGTTTTACACCATTGGCTATGTTTAGTATGCCGTCTCTCGCACCCGCCTTGGAGCACAGACCTCGGTGTAGCCATTGTGCGGCGCGGCAAATCTGCCGCGCCGCACATACTTGGCTCACGCCGCCTTTGCCGGTTCCTCCGGCTCGGGCTTCGGCTCTTCCTGCGCTGGCTTCGGCTCTTCCTTTACCTCTTCCTTCTTCTCCTCTGGCGGAGGCTTCGGAAGAAGTTTGTCGACGGAATACTCGGGGACGATGTAGACCCAGTCGGAGTTGTCGAGCTTGAAGTAACGGTCGTTGCCGTTCTTCACCTTGTTGCCGATTGTGGCGACGCGATTCGTGTCGCCCGCAATCGTCACCTTGGCGACAACGCCGGTCGCAAAGCCGAGGTCTTCCTCGGAAACGCCTTCCGCGATGTCGTTGAACGAGATCCACGGCGTATCTACGATCTTCGTTTCAACCCACGACTTGCCGTCCGTGCCGAACGAATCGAGCGAGTCAGAGACGAGCACCGTCTCACCCTCGAACGTCGCGTAGCGGCCATGGCCCCACTTGGCGTGCTTCTCGCCGAGCGGGAGGGAAGCGACCTCCTTGCCGGAGGCGTCCCTGAGCGTCAGTACGTCGGCGTTCTCGATCTTCTTGCCGCGCGAGACCTGCCCCACCTTGAGCTCGGTGAGCTTCAGGAGGTTCTCGGTGAGCTTCGCGTGGTCGGCCGGATAGTTGTGGTACGTCTCGACCGTCCACCCCTTCTCGCCAGACGCGAGCTTGAGCTTGTCGCCGAGCTCGACGCGTGCGACCTGCGAGATGTCGAGCTTCGGGAAGATGGCCTTTCCGTTGAGCTTCGCGCCCGAGGGCTTCGAGCCGGATGAGAGCCACAGCGCAGCGCCGCCTAGAACGGCGGCCGCGCCAAGGAGGATTGCAAGTTGCTTAGTAGTCATTTCAAAAATCCTTTCCCTTTTTTCGACAATCCTTACGCGCGCTTCCTGCGCAGATATCCGCGCAGGAGCCCGAACAGCACCACCAGCACCGGCACGAGCGCGATGTTGATGATCTTCAGGCGAAGGCCAAGCGAGTCGATGTCGGCCGTAAGCTCCTTGCGGACGTTTTTGAGCTGCTTGCGGGTCTCGGCCTGGGCCTTCCTGAGCTTGACGATCTCGTCCTGCTGCTCCTTCGAGAGGATGAAGCGCTCGCCGCCCTTCTTCTCCTTCTGGAGCGCGGAGAGGCGCTGCTGCGTCTGCTGGAGCTCTTCCTGGAACGCGGCTTCGCGCGCCTGCCACTTCTTCGTCGCCTCGGCCTCAAGCTCGTTCACGACGGTGAACGGACGGTCCGACGCGCCGCGCGAGCGGACGCCGATGAGCTCCTCGCGCCCGGCGAACTGCTCCATCGCGTTCGAGAAGAGCGTGAGGTTCTCGTTGATGAGCTGCGGGATCGAGCCGAACGGAGTCCTCATCATACGAACGCAGAAGTCATCCGCGAGGAAGTCGCTGTCGGCGAAGAGAAGCACGTTGCCTTTGCCCTCCGCGAGCGCCTTCGAGACGTCGTTCGTTCCGTCCGGGCCCTTCGGGAACGCGGTCTTGAACGTGCCGGAGAGTCGCGCGGCGAGGATGCGCTCCTTCCCGTCTGGAACCATGTCCTTCATTCCGCCGTACTGCATCGCCATCTTGTCCGTCGAGCAGGAGTTGTCCTTAGACGTAGTGATGACGGGCTCGAAGGAGATGTCCATGTCCTTCTTCTCGAACGTGAACGCGCCGGCGAACGGGAACATGACGTTCGTGAGATCCGCGACGATCAGATCGCCCTTGTCCATGTTGGGCTTGCCGAGCGAGAGGAACGCGGGGTTGGACTCGACGCCGCCCTGTCCGTTGTTGAGCTTCGTCGCCGCTTCGAGGTCGCAGGAGATCTTCCCCTCCTCGAACTTGACGCCCCACGCGTCGAAGAGCTTGCCGAGCGTGGAGGGTCCGTCGCCGCCCATCTGCCCCATCATCGGGTTCTGCTGCGAGCGCGAGCTCTGCATGTCCTTGATCGAGAACGGGTCTACGCACGCGACGAGCTTTCCGCCGCGCAGGACGAACTGGTCGATCGCGTAGAGCGCCTTGTCGGAAAGGTTCTTCGGATGCACCACGACGAGCGTCTTGACGTCGTCGTCGATCTTCTCGGCGTCCGGCTCGACAGTGCGGACGTCGTAGTCCTTCGCGAGTTCGCTGAACGCGGCCCAGCCCTGCGGCGGACGCTGCCCCATCTGCATCATCATCGGGTTCATCTGCCCGCCGAGGACGTCGGGGAGCGAGGTCATAACGCCGACAACCGGCCTCTCCGGCCACGCAACGCGCGTGACGAGGCGCGTCAGGTCGTACTCGAGCGTCGACTCGGTGCGGGGCGAGAGGACGCCCAACGTCTCCTCGCGGTCACCGCATACCGCGACGACGCCAAAGTAGATGCCCTGCCCAAACGGATTCCCGCCAGTCTGCGGCTCGACGCCGTAGCGCTGCGCCCATTCCTCCGCGTCGGAGTCGGGCTTCGGGTCATACTCCTCGACGACGAGCCGACCGCCGCCCGCGCGCTCGTATTCCTTCAAGAGATTGCCGACCTGGTTCGCGTATGTCTTGAGCGCCATCGGCATCTCGGCGGACGAGGAGCTGACGTAGTACTTGAGCGTGACGTCCTCTGTGAGCTGTCCGAGAACGGCCTTCGAGCCCTTCGAGAGCGTGTAGAGGTTCTCTGCCGTCATGTCGCAGCGGAGCGGCAGGTTCGCGAGGATCACGACAGACGACGCGGCGATTGCGCCGACGAGAACGAGTCCAACGATGCCCTTCGAGGCGCCGCGGCGTCCGTCGGTGACGGTCTTCGCCGCCGCGAGCATGAACACCATCATCGCAAAGTAGTAGCCGATATCCGCGAAGTCGACTACGCCCCTGCGCATCGACTCGAAGTGCGAGAGGAGCGAGCAGGACGCGACGGAGTCGGTAATCGCCGTCGGGACGCCCCACGCCGCGACCGCGCCGATCACAGGGTCAAACCCGATGATGAGCAGGAGGAACACGAGCGCGAGCGAAACGACGAATCCGACGACGCTCGAGCGCGACAAAGTCGACGCGAACACGCCGATCGCGACTGCCGCGCCAGAGAGGAGCAGCGAGCCGAGGTAGCCGCAGAACACGGCGCCCCAGTCGGGCGAGCCGAGGTAGCCTGCCGTGAGTGCGACGGGGAACGTGAGCGCGAGGCCGATCCCGACGAAGCTCCACGCGGCGAGGAACTTGCCGACGAGGACTTCGGTGATCGTGACAGGCAGCGTGAGCAGCAGCTCCGCCGTTCCGTTGCGGCGCTCGTCGGCCCAGACGCCCATCGTCGCGGCCGGAACGAGCAGCAGGTACACCCACGGGTGCCAGAAGAAGAACGGAGTCAAATCCGCCTGACGGCGCTCGAAGAACATCGCGACGCCGAAGGTGAGGAACCCGGCGAGCACGAGGAACGCAGTGAGAAACACGTACGCGACGGGCGAATCGAAGTACGCCTTGAACTCGCGTTTGAATACAGCCTTTATGTTTTTCATCTTGATATGCCTTTCTGGAATTCCAGAGATTCCAGTATTCTGTTCGTTCGACCCTTCAACCTTTTAACTTTTCAACCTTTCAACTTTTCAACTTTTTAACTTTTCATAGTGAGGTTGCGGAACACGACGTCAAGCTTTCCGCTCGGATCCTTCGCCTTAAGCTCGGCGGGCGTGCCGTCGAACTTCTTCTCTCCGTCGGCGATGACGACGACCTTCGTGCAGACCGCGTCGACCTCCTCGAGGATGTGCGTCGAGATGATGATGGCCTTGCCTTCCTTCGCCATCGACTTGATCATCTCGCGGACGGTGAACTTCTGGTTCGGGTCGAGTCCGTCGGTCGGCTCGTCCATGATGAGCACCTTCGGGTCGTGGATGATCGCGGCGGCGAAGGCGGTGCGCTGGCGGTAGCCCTTGGAGAGCGTCTCGATCGTCTGTCCGGCGACTTTCTCGAGCTTCGCCTTCACGATCACCTCGTCGACGGCCTTCTTCACGTCCGGGCACGCGTCGCTCCTGACGGACGCGACGAACGCGAGGTAGTCGCGCACGGACATCGCGCGGTAGCTCGGCGCGGACTCGGGAAGGTACCCGAGAGCGCGTTTCGCCGCAATCGGATCGTCCACGATATCATGGCCGTCGATGACCGCTGTTCCGGATGTGGGCGGGAGGAATCCCGTGATCATCCTCATTGTCGTAGATTTTCCCGCGCCGTTGGGCCCGAGGAAGCCAAGCACTTCGCCCGCCTTGACGGAGAAGGAAACGCCCTTCACCGCGACGAAATCGCCGAAGCGCTTCTCAAGGTTCTTTACTTCAAGCATATTCTTTCCTGTCTTTCGTATTGAAGTCTGTATATTATACCAAAACTCAGGCACACCCTGCCCGTTGTTGCGCCCATTGTACAAAACGAATGTTAACGGATTGTTAACACATTATGGAATGTAGGAAGGCAGAACGCTCGGCAAAAATGCCGCGACGCCGTTGGGCTGCGAGCGGGCGTAGCATACTTCTTCAACTGCCACATGGCCCACTCAGCAATCTGGGCATCATTCGTCTGTAAATCCCCCGACATCAAGAACCTCCAGCGGCTGGCCCGACGAAAGGATCTGATTTGTAATGGCCGCACAATATTCGCGCAACCGCCGTGTGCAGTTTGTCTGCGAAAGGACAAACAGCGCCGTCTCAAGCCTGTTGGAGCTCATGGCGTATCCAGCAAGGCGATTGGTGAGAACCGGGTCAAAACTGTCTGCGCCAACTACTGACAGAAGACGATTTCGGTAGAACATCATAACGGCTTTATTGCACGCATTGCTCAACGCCGGATCAGACAAGTCCGCACCTATGATCTTGTCTTCATATCTTGCCAGTGCACCGCCCCGCTCATAGCGAGAAAATCGCGACATGTTCGTGACAATGGCCTCCACAAAATCCGTCGTGACATCGTCAAGCGGAGACAATGCGACGATATCTTCCGTAATCCTGCTCCGATACGGATGCTGCGTTTGCAACACGAATTGGCGAATGCTCTCAAGTTCGTTCGTGCGGGACATCCAGCAGCATTGCTCAATTGCGCTGATTGATGCCACATGGTCCGGGCTTTCCTCACTCGCGCAATTCGTCGTCGCAATATATCGTATATACGCGTCAAACGCATCCTTCTTCTCGTCGACAGTCCAACCATTGATGTTGATGCCGAAAAAGACTTCCGGTCGGCTCCATTCCCTGTAGTTGGCCAGCAGATCGTCTATGTCGTCATAACTGGCGCTCATGTGCATGAACAGCGTCATCCGCCTGGCGACTTCAAGCTTCTCGCTTTCAGTGTGCGGGAAAGCCACAAGCGATAGTTCGGCAGCGAAAACCGCCAAAAGCAACTTATTCATTGTGAATACACCTCCATGCACCCATCGATGCAATGATTACGGGTTGTTCAGCGCGTTCTCGATTGCATTTGTCACACCAATAAAATAGGCGTTCTGCTCCGACCAGGAATTGGTGCACGACAAAACATATAGCGCGGCGGCAAGGCGGTTCGTGCTGAACTCATAGCCCGGCAGGGAGGCGACCAGTATCTCGTCTACTGGGATTGCCCTTGAACAGTCAGAAAGGCGGTTTGTGTAGAGCCCGGCGGCTCCACGCTGCCGAACGTTGCTCCCAGGAGGCAGGGAATGGAGGCGCGACGCATATTCCCCAACAATATTACCACGCTCCTCGAACGTCATCTGCACGGCATTCGTCTCTACGTCAAGGCAAAAATCCGTCATTGAATCATCGAGTGGTCCGTATTGTTCGTAAAGCTCTCCGGCATAGCCGCGATACGGTGCACTCGAATTCAGCGCTATGCCTTTCAATGTCTGCCATGCATTCGTGTATTTCAAATCCTCGCATTGTTCTATCGCAACCCGCACATAATTTGTCTGGACATTCGAGAAATTCGCGCAGCAGTTTGTAGCAAGATAGCCAAGATACCAGTCGAAAGACGCTTTCTTGGCGGCGCGCGTGACACCATTCGTCTCGTCTTCACCAAGGAATCCCTCCCATGTCCATGTCGGAATGACCAACTGCGTCGTGTAGTTTATCCCGTTCTCGTCAACCAAGTCAATGTTATCCACGACAGCCCCCCACGCTCTGAAAAGCAACGCCTCAGCAACGCGGTTTGTGACATCTTCCGATCCTGGCAGGGACGGTGGCTCATACGGTTCGTCCACCGGCTCGGGATCGTCCGGCGGACGCGTGGGCACAACCGTTGGCGCCTCTTCGCGCGGGGCGTCAAGGTCGAGATCGAACACGTTGGGTATGTCCGCCCAAGCAAACGCCATGAATACAACTGCAAATGCTAAAAAGAACGAATGTGATTTCATTGACTGTATACCTCGCTGTTGTTTTGTTTTATTGCCGAAGCACCGACAGGGACATGGTATGCGGAACTAACCGACATCGCCTTGTTTGAAATGCTCAAGACAGCTCCATCGGGAATGTCGAAAGAGGCGAAGCCGTCCATTCCATACATCAGGAAAGATTGCTGCACCAAAGCATACTTGTCCGACCTTGCGTAGAATCCTCTTCCAAGTGCACTACCCCAATCGCGAGCCATAGATGCAAAGCAAGCCCCCGAAATGTCGATTTTAGAAAAGTCTTTCGTCGTGTTAGAATTAACTTCGGAATAGTTATAACAATCCGATAGCCCAAGTGCGTGTCCAATTTCATGGGCGACAACATGCTGAGTTGCCAATTGCGATACGGCTATCCCCCACACTGACCTAAATGCTGCCGCTTTGCTGTTGGTGATTTTCCCAACAAAGTATAGTTCGATGCAGTCATGATTTGTGTAGGTGTTCATTAGTGCAACGGTCTGGGCTGACACCTGGTTCCGATTCGTTGCCCCTGTCATCGGATCAACGTCGTATTCGGCAAGCACCCAGTCGTTAGTAGTCCCCACGTCGCGGCTTATCGAAAGAAGATTAAAACGTATCCCAACCTGCTCATAGATCCTGTTCGCATATTCGACCATGCCGACAACCCTCGAATTCTGTATCTGCGACTTTTCATTCGGTGCCTTGACTACGAACGCACGGACGGGTATCGTTCTCTGCTGCACGATCGGCATTTCGAACCTCGGCTGGTGGGGATCGGAGTTGAACCCGGCCTCGACCACCACCGTCCCACTCGACGCAATGGGCTCGACCTTCACCATGTAGCCCCGCCGCTCGGTTATCCGCCCCGTCTGCGGCGTTATCGCCCATCGAACGTCGTTCGGGGAAAAGTTACCGTTGACGGACACCGAAAGCCATGCGTTCGTCCCGTACACGAGTCGCGACGGATTGACATACCTCCCGTCCGGTCCCTCTTCGTTTGTAACGAGTCTGCACAGCGGCTCTATCACGTTGTAGGTCACATTCGTGGACAACGTGCCTCCGTCGGCAAGCCGACAGTTTGCGGAAAAGCAACCGCCGCCGATATGCCTCGAAATCACGTAGAACCGATTTGACGCACACTTGGTCAACCCATGGGCGCCGAAAGTCATGGTGAAGTTCTTGAGGGATCCAGTCAAAGCCGCGTTCGTGTAAATCAAGTGGTCGTCGTCGCCTGCATGCGTGACTGTTACGACGCCGCTCGTTGGCACGTCGGAAGTAACCACGACATCAAGCGGATAGACTCTGTCGGACCTGTAGTCGTCGTTGAGGAACGTCACCGAGGGATAGCAGACGGAAAGTCCGACCGACGAAAAACTGTTCGTCCCATACGACACGCCAAGCAGACTGGATGTCAAAGTCCGATTCCTTATCGTCGCAGACACGGAAAGCCCACCCGTCGCATAGTTTGGCATTGATCTGGGACTCACCGCCGTCGTGGCCTGATGCGGCGTCGCAATATCCCAGACATCGCCATCGGACGTCCACTCATACGTGACCGACTCGGGGCTGGCGCAATCGGACAGAACCGCTGTGAATGTCGCAGGAAAGTCCTCCGGCCAGAGGTGCGCGACATCAGGGGTTCCTTGCAGGACAGGCATCATCAGAACGACGCCGTTGAAGAGCCCTGTCGGTTCTTGAAGGATGCTCCACCCGCCGTCCACGGTCCATGTCCAAGGCGCGGCAGAACCGCCGTTAGACCGAAGCATTCTCAACGGCTCTGACGGAACATCGTCAGCTATGTCGTACTCGACACCTGGGACAGGAAAGCCTGTTCCAAACGAATATTCAATTCCTTTCTCCAGAAGAAACACATACTCGCCCGCGTTGGTGACCGCGACCGACAAGTCGCCAACAACGAGCTGAACCGTCTCTGGGGGATCGTCAGGCATCGTCGCCGTAAACTTGTACAGCCCATTCGTCAGTCCTTCGCCAACCTGCGCGTCGACCCACTGCGGGTAGCCGACGGAAAGAATCTCCGCCGCGTTCGTGAAGTTGGCAGTTACCCATTCCGCGTCCTGCCCAAAGCCGTTGTGTGGAAACGGGAGCTCACGCGGCAAATGCGCCGCGACGCCGTTTGTCGTGACTGACACATCGCCGTTGCGGAAAAGCTCAAGCGCGGCAGAGACGAGATTGTTCGTGTCGCGGTTGATCGCCGCGTCATTCCATACAAAGCGGTAGGAGTTTGACGGCGTGAACTCGTAGCCGAAGGTCGAGAGCCCGCGAACAATCTCTAACGGTGCGCCAACAGAGACGACGGCGTTTGTGTCGAATGGCGTCGGCCACACCTGACCATATGAACCAACCTCAACGCCGGAAAGGTGGTTTGTGCCCCAAGGGAAAACCCAGCCGTCCTCGAAGGGAAGCCAGAACGAGTCCTTCCACGCGCCGCGCACGTTCCAGCTCGTCGCCTTGCGCTCGGCGAAGTCGCATTGCGCAGGAGTTGCCTGGACAGGATTAACAAGATTTACAAGATTTGTAGACGATGGTGTGTGGGGCAATGCCCCGGACAATTCTGTCAACCCTGTAAATCCTGTCAGAAAAACTCCCCCTTGTTGCATCTGAGGCAAGGGCGAATTCAAGTTCGGCGGAACGTTGTTCGTCTTGTCGGCCTCCAGGACGCCCACGAGCAGAAACGCGCAGACGGCGGCGCGTCCAAATGCCGTAAGACCGCGCCAGATCGCCGCAAGCCGCGCAATGGCGGCGCGGACAGGCCACGAACGGAGCGCGTACACAGCGAGAGAGGCAGCAAGTCCGCACAGGGCAAGCCGCATGGCAATCTGCTCGAACATCTCCTTCATGTCACCTGATCCTCAACTTCAATGCATCGACCGTAATCTTACTGTCCACACGCAGACTCTCCGCGCCACGCGACACAACGCGGAACATGTTCCAGCTGGCGCTGAAGCACGTCGGGGCTACCGCGCCGGTCCCGCCAGAACCACTCGCCACATGACCAGCCGACCGAAAACCCGCCCTCGTCAATCCCAAGAGCGCCGTCTTCGTCCGCGTCGCACCCAAGCACAACCTCGACGCAGTTGCTAACCGACGCGTCTAGCTCGACCGAAAGCCGCCAGAGGTTGTCTCTCGGCGCGCCAACCGAAAAAACGACGTTAGTCTCAACCTCGGCGAGCGGACGCACCGCCTCCAGCAACGACGGCGCAACAACCCGCGCTCCAGCGAGAGCGGACACGGAGAGAAATGCAAAGAGGCTAAGTGCCGCAAACTTCATTTGCTGATATTTTACCATATTTTCACTTGTCGGTTTCTCCTCGTCTCTCGCTCAACACCGCGCCTACGGCATTTCGACTTCAACCTTGAAGAAGCGCATTGACTGGTCGCCCTCTTCCGGCACCTCTCGCCATTCCTCCGCGTCCGAAAGCGTCGCCTTGCCAAGCGTCTTAACGCGCGACAGAAATGAATTGCCCGAGCCGTCTTCCGTATGGTTGAGCGTAATGACGGGCTTGCCATCTTTCATCTCGAAGTCCGCTATCTTCAAGTCGTCGTTTGGGTCCGTCGGATTGACCCCGCATGAATAGCACTGCGCGACCGTCCTCGTCCCATTGGCCGCCATCGTCTTGGCCAAAGTCACTATATCGTCGCTTTGGTCAAAGACCAAGTCGGGGAACAGTTCATTGACCCACTTGTCCGTCATGTCCGTCCACTGGGCGTACACTTTAAATGTGTAGTCGAACGAGCCAAGGTCGTCCGGCAGATTCCAACAGACCTTGTCGCCTGATATCGTGGCACCCTCCTTGATCTCTATGCCACCAGACTCCTTCGTAAACCAGCCCATAAACCTGAAACCAGCTCTCTCAGGCGTCGGCAGCGCCCTCTTCGAGACGATCCTGATTCCCTCGGCAGAATACTGCGAGCTGTAGTATGGGAACCACGCCTCAGACTTCGCGCACGCGCCTTCACGCGGATCAAATACTGCCCTCGCGACATTGGCACCCCCGAAGACATCGAAGTTGATAGTGCGCTCGGTGATTTTGCCATCCTTCACTTCAATCAGCTGGTTTTGAAAAGTCGAGTCAAGAACCGCGCCCCAGTACGGATCGCCGCAGCCTTTGTCGGCATCATATACGACGTCTTTCAGATAGTATATACCTGTCGGCAAACAGTAATACTTGCGCAGTTCGAGTCCGGCAAGACCATGTGCCAAATCCCACACGACAATCCCTGACTGATTGACTTCCGCCCTTCCGATTGATATCCGCACCTTTGATATGTCGAACGATGGGACATTGCCACGTTGCGCATTTATAAGACCGCGCAGTTCTTCGCGCACGGCTGCCGAATAAAAGAACACAACATCCCCATGCGTCTCGGGCTGGCTGATGTCAGGCCCAACCTCGACATAGATGCGGCGTACATACTCGCGTGGTGTCGATCCGTAAATCAATGCATCGCTGAAATCATTCCCAATATTCAATTCAAGGTAGTCATACGCCCGGTTGAAATACGGCTCGTCAATGCCCAAGTCGAACCGCCCCGCAATCCAATGGCACTCGTCATCGACATATAGGCGAATGATTCGCTGCCCTGGAAGAACCTGCACCGACTCCCCGCCTTTATATCGCCCAGCGTCGTCATCCACGCTCCACGACAGATGATTGCCGAGCGAACCCGGGGACAATATACGATTCCCAGAGTTTACATCTGTGTCGTTGTAGAACGAGACTGTCACCGTCGTTGTCCACACCGCATAGTATGTAACTTCCGTAACACCATCATGCTCATGCCACGTCCTCTCCTCCCTGGCGGCAACAATGGAACTCCCAGTCGTTACCTCCGGCGACTCGCGCACCCAACCGACGAACTGGTTGCCGTCCGCATCCATCTTCATCGGCGTCAACTCGTCAGTGAAGAGTCTCTGCGCCTCGCCGTATGAGAAATACTGGTCGAACTGCGTCACCTCGTTCCCGTCCTTGTCCCTAAACACGCCCCCGTTCGCATTGAAGTGGACGACGACATCGGACGGTGACATCTGCATTTTCAGGCCATGCCAATAGCCATTGGCATCAATTACCGCATTCCACTCCGCCGCGTTTGCGGCGGTATATGTGCCATTACAGGGCAAATCTTTTACTTTCTCGTTGACATTATACAAAATGTTGCCATTAAAAGATATAATGTTTGGCGGAGCGCCTTTAAAGCAAATTTCGGCAAGTTCGTCACATCCAGCAAACGCATTCAATCCAAGATTAACAACCTTGTTAGGTATAGTCACATTCGTGAGTTTGGCACAGCCTTCAAACGCTTGATAACCAATGCAGGTAACACAGTTAGGGATAGTTACGCTATCGAGATTGAAACACGCCCTAAAAGCACTTCGTCCTATGTTTACAACTCCATCAGGTATCGTCGCATGAGCGAGATTATCGCAATAAGCAAAAGCCTCGTACTCAATACTCGTCACATTTTTACTTATCACCAAGTTTGTAAGTCCACGACAATATCTAAAAGCACCCCAATCAATGCTAACAACGTTATCTGGTATCACGACAGTTGCAAGACGGCTACAACTTGCAAACGCCTGAGGGCCAATATTCTTAACACTACTGCCTATTGATAAACTTGCAAGTCTACCACAGTTCGCGAACGCTGAATCCCCAATGCTCACCACACCGTTTCCAATCTTCACTTCCTCAAGATAGCTGCACCACTTAAATGCCTGATCACCAATACTCTTCACGCTATTGGGGATAGAAATATTACCCGCTATAGAACTTTGAAGGAACGCTCCCTTGCCAATACTCATTACGCTATTCGGAATACTCACATTCGTAAGATGCGCATAGTTTTGGAATGCATAATCACAAATGCTCGTTACGGGATAACCACTAAGCACAGATGGGATAGATATCGCCCCACTAACACCTACACCGCTGAAATGTGGATCATTTGCCCCACAAATCTCTATAGCTCCATTGTTGATACGACAATCCCATTGAATACCTCCCTCATCAATCCATTCCGCATTCACAGGTAGTTGCGACATTACTAATAGAATACTATACGTAAAGAATTTCATTGTCCATGTAACTATACGAACCATCACAAATCCTTCTTTCCTGCGCATCGCTCACCGCTGGCCCATCCAGTGCATAAAAGAGGCGCATTCCCTCCCATGCACTCACACGAAGCCCTGGTCAGGCCTGAACTGAATACATGAAGAGAAAATGCGCCGAGTTAGGCGCACCTTCGCTTACATGCCGTTCAGTTCATAAAATATGACCAGTATTTCGTGTGAACGACGTGTAGCGTTGATGCTACATTGTTAAGCGCCCGGCAGGGATTCATTCAATGTGGCGGCGACGACTTGTCGACGTCGCCACATCGTCTTGTTCCCGTTTTCCGAACTATGACCCCGTGTCGCGCATGCCGCCTCGCGGGATGTATATATATATTATAGCAAAAAAACGCGGCGGATTTGCCGCGAAATCTGCAAGTTGCGACTTTGCGAGATTACGGTGCGGACGAAATCGCGACACATTTGCCGCACAGGGGCGGCAGAGTCGGACTATGGGCAGTTAGAGTCGGTTAGGGACAGATTAGAGCCAGCGTAGCGTCGGATAGAGCCATGGCGCGGGAGCGGAGGGGGTGTTTCGGCGCAATGCGACGCGACGGGGGAAAAGACGGAAGCGACCCGATTTTGACGCGCCGCCATTTTGCCGAGAGGCTCGACGGCACTGGCAAAATGTAAAAGGCCGCAAAATCGATGTCGCCACCGGTTTTTTTGCCGGAGCTTTGCCGCGTATCCGCGGCAAAGCTAGCGAGCCCTAAGCCGAAACATCCCCTCCACGAACGCGCGAGAACAACGGTCGCCTCAAGAGGCGACCATACTAAAAAGGCGCGGCGGTTTTGCCGCGCCCAGGAGGGTAAATCAAAACGCGGACGCCGCGTCGTCGACCTGCGCCTTGCGCTTCTCGGCGGCGCTCTTGCGGGCCTCGCGGCGGATCTCCTCCGTCTCGTCGGCGGCTGTCGTTAGAAGCGCGTCATCCCACGCGACAAGCACCGTCCCGTAGTCGCGAGACGCGTCCGCAAGGCAGGCGGTCACGAAGCGGCCGGAGCCGATGTCGAACGTGTAGATCGGGCGGCACCAGCTGCGCGGACGCGCCCACGTGTTGTAGCGCTTCTCAAGCGCCTCGATGAGGTAGTGCCTGCGCCAGTTCGTGCCGGGATCGACCGCCTCCTTCGCGCATGCGTAGACCTTGACGACCTTGTGGGTCTTCGGGGTCACGTAGACGTAGTAGTCGTCGAAGCCGGCAAGAGCCTTCTTCGGCGTGAACGTCGCGCGGAGAAGCGTCGGCTCGTCCGCGTCGGCGACGAGGTTCGTGCCCTTGAACTCCTCTCCGAACTTAAGGCCGAGGAAGCCCTCCTCGACTTTCGCGGCTCCGCATTTTCCCTCGGCGTCCGTCGCGACAGGCGTCGCGAACGAGCTCATCCCCTCCTCGCCGACCGGGTAGCTCTGCGCATACTCGCTCGTCGAGCTTTCGAGCATGTTGCCGTCGGCGTCGAGAGTGGTGCGCGTCTCGCGGCGGCGTTCGGTGACCATGTTGCCGTTCGTGGTCACCGTCGACTCGACATACGTCCTTGCGACGCTGCCGTTGTCGTTCGTGACGATCGACGCCTCGGACGATTTCTGCGAGACGTCCTTCTTTTCGTCGCATGATGCGGCGGCAAAGCCTATCAGCGTTATTGCCGCGGCAACCGAAGCGACTGTCAGTGCTGTTCCTGTTTTTTTCATGGTGTCATTCCTTTCTTCGGGTATCTCCCGATTGAACGACGCCATTATAGGAAATGAATGTTAACGGATTGTTAACGAAACGCCAGGGTGCACCGAGAAATTTATGCAGACGCCCCTATATTTCCCCTTGCATTTCGCG
>ERZ842401.5270-NODE-5270-length-14448-cov-4.658723_pt1 | contig 14448 bp, 13 predicted proteins | sample MGYA00521270_ERZ842401 | MGnify/ENA primary metagenome ERZ842401 (study PRJEB31892, sample SAMEA3878208) | bioreactor metagenome | biome: Moose rumen | place: Sweden | collected 2011-10 | study: EMG produced TPA metagenomics assembly of the PRJEB12797 data set... | reverse complement strand
ACGGGAGTAATTTGTTCCCCAAAACGGAAGAAATTCACCTCTCCAAGGGATTTTCCCAATGTGCCTCCCAAATCGCCTAATGTATCCGGCAAATTCCGATAAATGTTACCGGCAGCCAACTTTGTAAAGCCCTGCATAGAAACAGTAGCATCCCAATAAACATCTACAATAATTTGCTCCGGCAAAGGTTTCGGGCGTACAGCGGCATCCATCGGCATAGAAAGCGGTTTTTCCAAATCGCCATCACCACATCCGCTTATGACAAGGGACAGGAGCCACATCGCCGCCATAATAAAGGCTTGCCATTTGTTCATCTTATTCAGCTCCAGTCAAATGTGTAATATCCTTTAGGCAGTTCCTCCAGTTTTACTTGGACATTGAATTTTTTGTATCCCTGTTTTGTTTTACGTGCATAATTTATTGACACGCTGGCACCTACTCCGTCGTTATTTAATTTATCGCGCAATTCAGCCACAGAAGAAACCTGAGCATCGTTGACTTCGATAATTATGTCGCCCTTTTGCAGCCCCACCTTTTTCGCCGGGGAATCATTCATGATGTCCTTAACTAAAATGATATTTGTGCCATCCTTAGTTTGTTGGTTCTCAGCCTCAACTCCAAGGTATGGCCATGAAACATAACCGTTGGCTATCAGCTTATCGGCAATTTCAACAGCCTTATTGCTAGGTATGGCAAAATTCATATTTTGAGCCTTGGTCAAGCCCATATCATTAATGCCTATAACCTCGCCATACATATTAAATAATGGACCGCCGGAATTTCCTGGATTAATGGATGCGCTTGTCTGAAGGTATTTATTTACATTCTTCCCGTTAAAATCAGCCGCGGTTATCTCTGACTTGCTGATAAGCCCATCCTCAATGCTGTTTTCGCTTCCCATAGGATTTCCAATAGCTACTACATTAATGCCTGTTTCCACTTTGGAAGAATCACCGAATTGAGCAGCTTGCAAATTATTGCCTTCTACTTTGAGGACGGCAATATCTGTCCTTGAGTCAGTGCCGATCATTTTAGCATCAAGTGTTCGTTTATCCGATAAGCGGACAAGCAATGAACTTGCGCCTCTTATAACGTGGTCGTTTGTTATAATGTAAGCGTACCCATCCATGCTCTTGTAAATAACTCCAGAGCCAAGTGCCTTGTTGGAATATATATTTACAACACTTGGACCATGTTTTTCGTTCAATTCCTTGGGTGTAAGCACTATATGCTCTGGCTTCGGTGGCTGCGGCAATTTACTAATTACTCGTTTGACGATTTCCTCATCTACGCCGGTAGCCTTGGCTATCTCCGCACTGGTAGCGCTAGGGTGTTCAGCCACATAGCGGCTTACAATCTTCTCTTCCGCACCATCATCGCATCCTGCAATGAGCAATGGAATCAGCAACGCCATCGGCAATACAATAATCTTAACCCAACGATTCAATGGCGCAAAAACAGAGAAAAATTTCATTGATATCACTCCCCGTACTGGACATAAATGTTACATCCGCATGATTTAAAGTAAGCTACGCCGTCCGTGCCTTTCGGCACGGGTCGACATAGCCGTATAATCCACTCGCAGGCATTCCATTAGGTTGTATGCCACAAGCATCGTCATATCAAGAGTGGCCGAATATACGATGGTATTTCGGCCATTTATTCATGTGTCCATTTGTGGAATGTAGAACGGGCAACACCGAGACGGCGGGCAGCTTCACGCTCTGACAGCTCACCTGTCTCCCATGCTGTACGCACGGCTTCAAAGTCTGTTGGTTTTTGGCGGGGCGGTCTGCCGAATTCAACGCCTCTTGCCCGTGCCGCCTCGATGCCTTCCATCGTGCGTTGATGATTCATATCGCGCTCTGTCTGCGCAACATAAGAGAATAGCTGCAAGACAATGTCCGAAATCAGGATTCCGGTAAGGTCACCTGCTATTCGTTCGCGTGTATCCAAAAGGGGCAAGTCCAGCACGACAATCGCTGCCCCCTTATCCTTAGTGATGATTCGCCACTGCTCCAGCATCTCGTTATAGTCACGACCAAGGCGATCCAGACTTTTTACGACCAGCGTATCCCCCACAGAGAGCCGGCTCAGCATTTTCTGATAGGCAGGCCGGGCAAAATCCTTTCCCGACTGCTTGTCGGCAAACACAAACTCCCGCGATACGCCAAATTCGTCCATTGCCAGCCATTGGCGGTCATCATGCTGGGCAAGGGTAGATACCCTTATGTAGCCATAAATGTGATTTTCCATTGAGATTCCTCCTCCTGTTAAATAGATAACGACATTTTCATTTTAGAGGAATCTTTGATTTTAATATAGTGATTAGTCACTACATTACCATACATTCGTTATTTAGTGAAGTATCACTTGAAAATATTTAGTCTCTGTGCTACAATGCCTGTAAATATCAGGAAGCGAGGTATTCCAATATGGACACTCAGGAAGTTATCGCCAGCCGCATTCGGCAGCTTTGTCAGAAGAACAATGTAACGCCCAACAAGATGAGTAAGATATCTGGTGTGCCCCAGGCCACCATCAAGAGCATTCTCCTCGGTGAAAGCAAGAACCCCGGCACGGTCAACATAAAGAAGCTCTGCGATGGTTTCGGCATTACACTGGGCGAGTTCTTCAGCACTGCCGAATTCGATGCGTTGGCTGTTGATAAACGTAAACCACATTAACCAGCCATAAAACAAGCCCCCTGTTTTCCGTCATATTTACAGGAAACAGGGGGTTATTATGTATATTTGCATTTTATAACAGGATGATGGCAAGGTGGCAAGAAAAAAATGGTACCCATGAAGCACCATTTTCCTCAAAAGCGCATTACTAAAAAATGCCTTTACTCCTTATCGTTATTGGACTCTGCCACATTTATCTATTTTCAAGGTGGCAAAATTTCTCCCAATTCTTGCCATCTTAAAAACTCATCAATCAAGCCGTGACTTCCTGTACACAGCCAGATGCAGAACCTTTTTTATATATGCAAGTCTTATAGCCTATTGGGTAGCCTGACAATCAATATTTCTGCGCAGTTCCTCATTCATGAGTACAAGCACATGCTCCGACAAAACCGAAGCATTCTTGTCCTGAAATAGTAACTCTCCATATAATTTGGCATCGTTAGGCTTTACAAAAATATGTGATACGGCAAAAACATTCTTTGACTTCTGAAAACAATCTTCGTCCCGGAGCGATTCCACTATATAGCAGTTGCCTTTTTCATTTCCATCCGCATCCTGCTCCTTATTCATACAAAGAGTGAACTTCAAATCCGTGGTACCAAATTTATACGAACGGGTCTGTGTTGTAATTTCCTCGAGCAGAAAGCTTTCTGCTCCGGCCAGGTTTGCTACTTCCTCCAAATGCTGAAGTTTACGGCAACAAAGTTCATACGGATGTCTAGCCGTAAATCCTATCTGATTAACCTGTAATTGCCTACGCACAGCTGAGCGATAAAACTCCTTAGCCGACAACGGAGAATCTACTCCTGTTAGATGTTTAAAGTTGGCGGCCTTGTATAACACTTCGATGTAACGACCATCGAAAACATACATAAAAGTTTTACCTACCAGATGTTCCTTATAAATCCTTGCCGCCTGCTTGATAGTTTCGACAACACGCCTGCGATCAGTCTGCCTACGTGTGCCTAAATTGCCATGTGCCATACTCTCCCCATTCTCTACACACAAAGAAAGGCACCAGACTGTCTGGTGCCACAAGATTCCAATGAAGCGGTTTTATGCTGGCTGTCAGCCTCAGCACCCTTGCGAGTGCCTGTTGTCGCCGGTATATTAAGTCCCCGGCGCGGACTCGCCTTATCTCCCCGGCACGGGCTCAATGCCCTGACGGACATCTATAAGTCTCAGTCTTTAACCTGCCTGAGCACAGTACAGCTTTTACATGCCGCTACACGGAGCTTTCGCTCAACTATATTATACATGATGATATTCTCGATATCAATATCTGTCTGATAATTTTCATAAAACTTCTTGTAGGTTGGTGTCGCAGAGAAGCGTTACAAACAGGCTATATTTCCTGGCCACTTGCTCCGTCAGCTTTACTATCAGGCATCCGCATCAGATATGTCTCACCAGAGCCAGTATCTCTGCTTCATCAGCATATCGATGTATATGGAATCGTTCATTTCCAGCCAGCATAGCCGAAAGCTGCGTTTCTTTAGAGCAGTAGAAAATATGTACTTCCTTGCCATGGGCTTCAGCATAGGCTAGTTCATAACCTACCCCCAGCGATACCTGGGTACATTCTGCCACCACGATATCACAATCGCGCAGCCAAGCCGTATCCTGTTCATAAATGGCCTTGTCATCTTTGTCTTCCACCGTGGACAGGCTCAGGTCACCCACATGCTCGGTAAGCACCTGATGCTTCTCTTTCAGGGCCGCTATCAATTTGCGGTAAAGTTCAGCATCTTTTCTTCCACCACGGATAGAGCCTGCAAAATATACCTTCATCACCACAACCTCACTTCATCTTCAGATCCAGTAGTACCTTATCTGTTTCCCACGGAGATATCATTGTATAGCTAATCCCCGCGCCTTCCAAGACTGCCTTGATTTCCTCATCCTTTACCTTGGCACGTTCCAGGTTAGTCTCCTTGCGCCCATCTATGCTGATAAACTCATCATTGCGGCGCAGAAGGTATTCCACATTATCGAATTTGGCATGCTCGTGCATCACCAACTGGTCAAAGAGCTCATCTGGTGTGTTGTTGTATATGATGTTCAACGGCAGGGGCGAATCACAGACCGCATATTCCACGCCGTAGCGTTCCAGCGTCTTCAACCTGTGCACCTGCTCCGCAAAGAGATACAGCTGGTCTTGCACAATATCCGTGGCATTCTGATACCAGAGCCACTTGGCATACTCACCCACCAACTCCGTCTTATGTCCCCTACGTTTCAACTTCGAAAAAATATCTGCTGCAATGGTGCTCTTGCCGATGCCAGCACCGCCATAAAAATTTATTACCTTCAAATCCTCACCTCAAAATTCACTCTGTCCATTATATCACTTATTCGGAACGATTAAAACGACCGTTCCCCCTGTGTATCATACATAATAATGAACCCCCTGCCTAACACACAAACGATTGATTTTAGCTTATGAACCCCCTTGATTCAAACAATAATGCCAAGCATATTCCAAGGGTCACCATCCTGCTTTTATCACCGCCCCACAATACAAAAAGACCTCAGCACCTTTATTTCATAGGGGTTTGAGGTCTTTTTATTTCTGTTTAATTGTATAAAATAAGCTATGATTTTGTCCAATTGTAGTATAAATTTGATACAAACACACTTTTTTGAAACGCCCAAGGGGGGTTCAAAAAAGTGTATTCGTGTGCGAGTACCGAGAAGCCTTGCTACGACTAAGTTCCGAGCCTTTTGCGGTATCCTCAGGACGATGTCCCAGAACATACCTTATCTAGTTGCCACCTCTACGAACTCACATATTAACCATTCTACCATAAAATAAGAAGGGAATACAAGAAAATTGGCACGGGACTTTGCCCGCACAGAAAATAAGTTTCGTAGGAACCCATTCCTCTTTTTCCGGCAACCCAAACTTTCCTTGCCCAAAGCAATGCTCTTCATAAGGAGGGTCATATCCCCATTCGTTCACTTTCCCAACACACAGGCTTTTACTTCCTTCACCCAAGCATCTGGCTGGCATAACAGCAGCTCCTCATGTTCAAGGCTCTGCTTTCTAATATCTGCATTGCGGAAATGTCTAGCATACCTTCGGGCATATTTTTCTCCCATCTTGAGGGCATAAGGCTTGAACTCAGAAAATCCAAATCCCTACGCCGACATTATCGACCTCCCCCACCACGTTTCCACCCGTTCCCCCCAGATGCCCATGGAGAAACGTGCCGCACAGTTCTCTCCCTTCGCCGCCATGGTAGGCCACGATGTAGCAATTCGGGAAACCGCACGGCTGACAGAGGAACAACTGGAACTGTCCGAGGATGAAAAGGCTGTTATTGACGGGAAATTGCAAATGATTCGGGCACACATAAAGGAACAGCCGGAAGTGACCATTACTTATTTCCAGCCGGATGAAAAGAAAAGCGGTGGAGCCTATGTTACTGTCACAGGCTCCGTCAAGAAGATTGATGATGTTGGGCGGGTTCTGATTCTAAATGATAAGATTTCCATACCAATAAGCTATATTATTTTACTCATGCTATAAACATCCACACAACAAGAATTTATTAAAATTATTCATAAGATGAAATCTCGATATGGGAAACGAAATCAATCCCAAAGGGCTTCTATATCGACCGATAAAAAAAGATCTTTACAATGTGGGCATTTCAATTTTCTTATATTATCCTCAGAAATCATTCGAATTTTACCACCGCATTTCTTGCAAATATGCTGATGTTCTTTATATAATTTGTAATGGGCTTCAAACTCCTCGGGGGAAACATAATCTAACTCATGGAATGGCATAACTACAGACCATCGAACATTAGATTTTCGCCGAGGCTCTTTGCTTTTATCCGGGACATACATTTTAAGCGAAGGAGCGGTATTATATTCGCCACATTCGTCACATTGAGTTATCATCGGCACGGGGTCTATTACACCATCAGTGTACTCGGCAAAAAAATCTTTTATGTCGTTGCCTAATTTTCCACACTTGCCGTCCTCTTGCGTTTCGGCATATAATTGAGGATAGTCAAACCCGACACCCAAATCTAGGCTGGTTTCATATCCGCATTTAGGACAATGTACTTTATACACTTCACCCATATAGTATCGCCTCTGTATTTAAACAAAAAATCGCAAAATTCGACATATTTCTCATACTCATACGAACTATCACATCACAGATATTTCAGCCAGGAGGCGAACTCGATGTCCCAATCTTGCAGTTCGACATAAATATATACTCTCGGTATTCGATATCCACTGCGAATGTGAATAAGATTTATTCCCTGTTTATCCTTATAAAGCGAAATATTGAAATCGCCATCCCACTCGCGATCGTCACTATCAAAAGTTGGTATGTTATGGTAATGATGCAGAGCCTTTACGCCGTTTTTTAGCTTGCAGATATTGTAACTGTGTCTTTCACCGAATTTATCCTCGGAAAGGATATCCTTGACAATTTGGCCCGACATGGAGTCGCGACAAGTAAATTTACGACCGTTGATTCTGAAAACAGCGTTACCGACATCACCTCCGATAGACTGATATGTAATTTCAAAGGCAGTTTGAAAACTTAATCTTATTTTTTTACCATCAATATTCGGCCATTCAAATACAGTATCGAGGTTTTCATTGAGAATGCAATCTCCGTTAATCAGACTAACCGCGCACACCATGCCTATCTCTCCATTATTTTCGGCAATTTTGCGCCAGTAAACCTCCTTAGCTTCATCTTTTGGAACATCCTTACTACCCGTTTGACACCATTTTGCAAGTTTGAGCATAGTGGCGGAAAACACATCGATAGGTAAATTTTCTTTGTAATAGTTGAGCAAACCATCTCTGTCCGTTTGAGCCACATCTGCCGCACCGTTGTCCACCGCTTTGTCAAACCAATACAGGGCGGCAATGTCGTTCTGTTCTATGCCTCTGCCTGCGTTATAGAGGACAGCAAGATAATTTTGAGAATAGCCATCACTCCCAAACTCCCCAGCGGCTCTGAAAAGTTTGAATGCCTTGGAATACGCCTCCTTATTGAGGCAATTTCCAGCAAAAGCATATAATAACCGACATACCTCGAGATTGACATCATCCGTATCGGGGTAAACATGCTTGATGAACTGAGCCATGTTGGTATATATTTGCTCCGTGGTTTTGTCATTTAAGTCTTGATGGACGAAATCCATAGAACATTTTAGACAAAGCTTCCCGGCTTGCTCATCGCCTAAAAGCTCTGCCTTATGAAAATGATATGCCCCCTTCATGAAGTCCTGTTCTACGCCTTTCCCTTGGGCAAACATACTGCCGAGATTATATTCTGCTGTGGCATTCGGCTCCAATTTGAGAATATCTTTGTACACTTCGACAGCTTTCTCAAAATCTTTCTTATCCATCGCCACCTGTGCTGTAATCAACATGGCCTCGATAATATTCTTGGAAGTCAGATATGCTTGAGATTCCGCATTGGATTGCGGCTTATTATTTTTCTTGCTGAAAAAATTGCTGAAAAATCCCACTCTGTCACCTGTCCTTTCATGCGTATTTTAAAATACGTGACAATATGTGCATTTCATTTTGTTTAGCGTATCCTATGTAATTGCTATCCCATGTTTTTGGAAGTATGAAAGCATAACATGTTTATTTCCAAAGATTAGAAAATCCTTTTCTTATGCTACTGATAATATTCGATTCCTCTTTATCAGAATCCTGCACATCAATGAGAGCATCATAAAATTCTCGCATGGTTTGATAACGGTCTTTAGGATTTACAGCCAGCCCCTTCAATAGTGCTTTCTCTTGTGCAACAGAAATATGAATCCCTAATGTTGACGGTAATTCCAGACATTCATTATGAAGGCGAAAGAACATCGGGGTTGGCCATTCACCGGTAATCGAACGGTATATGATAAATGCCATGGCGTAAACATCACACCATGCACCAACTTTACCGTCTGGTGACATTCTTTCAGTTGGAATCGGGTATGGTCTGAATACGAGATCAAAGTCGGCATCTTCATCTTGTTTTTCCAAGTACTCTATGGAGCTTTCACTGAAATCCATCAGCTTTACACCAGATTGTGTGAAAATGATGTTATATAAACTTAAATTTTCATACAAAAATCCGGCTTTATGAATAAACTCCAATGCATCAAATATCGGTGATAGCATATCAATGATATCTGACAATGGTAACTTTTTTTCGTGTTCATCCAATATTTCATTAAAAGTCTTGCCATCTACAAATTCCAAAACCGCATATATAGTATTATTGGCCTTAAATACATCTTGTACATGCACAAGACTGGGGTGAATCAGTTTCGTTAAACACTGAGCTTTATTATAAAACCTCTCCTTACAATTGTAGAAAAATTCCTCATCCCAACAAGATAATACGTTTCCTTTTTTATTTCGACGCATGGAAATACCGAAACCCATAAGGAAAAATTCTTTGATAGCTACTTTTTTCTTATGAGTATTGTCCCAAGCAATATAAGTCATACTTCCTTCATTGTGAAACATCAAACGACCAACTACATATCTATTGACCAAAATACTACCTATGGGCAACATAGGGAGGAACTTTATATTATCGGGTACACCTATCCAACCACAAACAGAGCATGGAATTAACGGAGATTCAAAATATGTCATACATCCTAAGCAAAGATGCTTTGCATAGGCAGCGAGAGATTCGACGATTAATGTGTCAGCTTGCGAACTGGGAGTGGTATTACTGTCGGAATTTGAGTTTGTATTAACCATCAATGCCTCGTAAAATTGATTTACAGATTGGTAACGGTCAGTTGGTGAATTTGCTAATGCTTTAAGTAATGCAAATTCCTGCAAGAAAGTGATATTAGCACCTAAAGATGGCGGTTCAACTTTTCTGCCAATCATAGGCTCATAACTGTTTGCTGGTGCTTCTCCCGTAATGGTATAATATACAACAGCAGCCAAATTATACACGTCTATCGGGATACCCATTGTTGCACTGTTTGTGTAAAATTCTGGTGCAACAAAACGTGGCGCAATCAGAGTCTCGCCCAAGTCTAACTGCAACCTATACATATAACTTTCATCGTGAAAATCAATCAATCTTACCCTCTCATTAGTAAGTATTATGTTTTTCAGATTTAAAAGAAGATGGACTATATTTCTATTATGTAATTTATCAATTGTTTCAAATATTGGTGACAACATCTTTAAGGATTCTGCGAATGACATGAATCCTTTTTTACTTACATAATCTTCAACAGTTTGTCCTTCTACATATTCCGTAAACAAATAAGCTGTATTGTTTACTCCCATCATACATTCAACAGGACATGTAAAAATCAGCATATCAGTCACTTGACTCTTTTCATCGTTAGAAAAAATTCGAATACATCCTTCATCAACTACAATTTCACGTATATTTCCTACAATTTTAAATAGTTTTTTTGCCTCTTCAAAAAAAATCCATCGACCTTTTGCATATACTGCTTGCGCTTTCTCCACTGACAGCGGCTCTACAATATCATCATACCATGGTTCGCTACCGATTGTTGCTCTTGGCATAACTGTACAGCCATCGTCACAACGTGACGCAAAATAATAAGGAGCGTACATTTGCATTGTCTTTTTGCTTCCAGCCGCAAAATTGACATGGCAAATCGGGCTGGTCAAGATATGTCATACAGCCGGGGCAAAGATGAGTCAAATACAATTTCTCTTTCACTGCGCCCCAGCAATACAGGGATTCATCCGGCGATGCATCATATTGATGATCCATACTTTTCTTATGCATTAGGCGACCCCTTCCCAAAAACGTACCCGCATCGCAGTTTGGCAATTCAGGTACGTTTTCGACAACCATAGTCCAATAAGAAATTTATCTATAGTGAAATCCTTTGTGCTTAGTTTAACTTCTGAATCCCATTTTGGAATCTGACGGCCTTTCCATTAATTGGCTCATCATAATGCATTTCGACATTGCTTTCATAGATATTTACACGAGTTATATACTTGCCCCAAAAATATCAACCGCATAAGGCATATATTTTTCCGTAGCAGGTATGGACGTACTACGGCTCTCTATATAGATGCGTCGTTTTCTTTCTGTAAGTTCAATCCAACTGCTGTTATTATATGTAAAAAGATTTTGACCGTAAAAATCTCCCCAATCGGAAAGGGTAGCGGTATCAACGCCACAAGACATCAAACAAAGAAGTATCACACCACTAATTAAATTTTCTTGTTTTGTCTTTTTTGTGAACCCCGACACAGTCATTTTATTAACATATCCGCTTTTGTCTACAAAAAAATACACCATCACGGTATTGTCTTTTTCTTTTCCTACCGTACAAGTATATACATTATAATTTGCATCAGAGTAAGTGAGATTCTTAAATGGTCGTTCATTAAATCTTAAGTCTAATTCCTTGCCACGTTCATAAGTAATTTTCGCAAGTTGATTATAATAGTTCACAAAATCATTCAAGCCATAATCACATACTCTCACCTTTGCTGCAGAACACACCGATGTTGTTACTACAAATGCCAATAGTACAGAGAGAAAAATTTTCTTCAAGGTGATCATCTCCTATCCTAAATCAACCGACGATCCATGTGTTATCCCACCATTCACAGAATGTCATTACCAAGAACTGAGGTAAATGATTTCGCCTGTACAACTTAAAGCAATAAGGTGTTCAAAGTTAGTGGCAATATTAATGATGTTATCAAGAACTTTAACCTCATCCCCTTGTCTTTGTACTTGCAATTTGGGGAAAATAACACTTGGCCGTCCTTTGTTTATAGCCCATCTACCATCGTATATTCAATCCGCTATAGCCGCTTTTACAACCATCATTGCCGCTTCCTAGCGAGTTGCGTACCTGTCTCCATTAAATTTTGCATTCCCGCAGGCGTTTATCACTCCCTTAAGACAATTCCCCCCCAATGCGTTTGCACTTCTCTCGTAGAAATGAAGCTAAAATCACAACATATGGCTCCTCGCTGTATAGTATGGGTAATAATAGACAGACAAATTCGAATGATTCCTATGTCTCGCTGTAATGAGGCTATACCTAAGCCAACATTGCATCAAGGGTGCTTCGCAACTCTGACGCGTCAAGCCCTTGACACAATGCTGACTTAGGTATGTATTACTGACAAGCGAAACATAGGGGTGGCTATGCCCTTGCCGATGGCCGTCTTATACTCCATGAATCATAGTTACCCACAGGAAACAGCGAAAGGCCCAACATATAGTGCCGTTGAAGATTTGTCAACACGCCCTAGATGAGTTAGAATATCTCGAAACAGATCTTCCTGTTTTTCACATTCCTACGGTGGCTCACATACACCGCCGCAGGAATGCTCCCAACATGAAATACCTCTTGCGGCTAAGATTCCTGCGATAACGTCCTTGGCCGATACACGGTTATCAAGGATTTCTCTAATCCTAAATCAACAGTTCCATTAGTCTATGATGTCAGGGTCAAAAGCTAACTCTTGATATGAAAATGTCTCAAATAGGTTACTTTATCACTACATATAGTATCACCTTCTACGAAGAATCGCTATATGTAGATCGATAAATTGAAGAAAAATCTTTTGACCCCAACATCATTAGTCTATGTCCATGCCTAATACTGAACCTACCACTGAAATCGCAAGACTGGCTACATCGCTGAGAAGACTGTCATCGTTTTCAATTACAGTGTCCGTTCCGTCCTGAACATCGGAAAGAGTGTCAGTCTTATCCTTAACAAACTCTTTAACATTATCTATTACAGCATTAGCATCATCATTAAAACTTTCTTGAAGATTATCCGCGAAACGTTTCGCCGTTATGGGATGTATCTCCTCATCACGTATAAATTTAGTAACAATTTTAGCCTCGGACACAACTTCCGCCAACTCTCCTACCAAACGACCGGTTGCTTCAATCCCCATTTAAAACACTCCTTCCTGATATTCTAAAATAACAGCTTATTCCAAAGTATTTCCATTACTATCGTCATCATTGCTTTTCATCATCAGTCCTAATTGTGTAACGCCCTTAGATTATCATCTGTTAAGGAAACACTGATTAATTCAGCCGCCCATCTTGACGATCTTGCATATCCTCCCTGTGTAAACAAATCCTCGACACAGCACCACTATGACTGCGTTTTGTCTCCTTGGAAAGCGCATGCAAATCTACGCCAATCTGGACAACTTTATTTAATCAGTGTTTCTTTAAATCTGGATAAAGCAACATCCCTCGAACTGTGCGCGTATCAATTTTTGGCGTGTTTCACTGGCACCTATCCGAGGTTGACACCTTATTGTGGGTAACCAAAGTCGATGAAGCCCGTCATTACAGGCTTGGCACGCCTTGAAAACCTTCAAAAGAGTGTCAACCTACTATGAGTACTTTTGAAACACGCCTGATTTTTCTCCATCAAACGTAACCATCTCAGGCTCGGACAGTCACTTTTTCATCACAATACCTAGCACATTGCGAGAACTGGGGATAGATGGATTCGACTGAGGAAATACACTCCTTCTCCGCTACCATAATACATCTAAAAACCAATCAACTGCTCTGGATTTGTTTTCAATCCCTTCTTTATGATTACCACGGATTTTTTGTAATCGAACGTATGGCAAAATGCAAGCCATCCATTCCCCCTTTTCACGGAATGCTTCAAAAATTTCGACTGCCTCCTTATAATTCGGATTCACTTTGCCGTCCAAATAAATATTAAAGAGATTCTCCTGAAAGCACCCGTGCAGGTGTAACTTTTCATCGATCAACTCCTATCTATCATCTGTATTCCATGCTGTCAATAGCCCACCATCCACCATTTTTCTTGATTAGCGCTTTTCCAGTAAAATAGCGCGTACCCCCTGGATTATCTACAGCTTCCAAATCATAGGCAATTTCAACAGTCTCGCCTATCTTTCGCACAGAGTTGATTTTTTTGATTTCGCTACTTACCGTAGTACGATAGCCAGCTTTCCAATCGTCATAATTGCCTAGTTGACTTTTCATGTTTTCGGTCAAATAATAATCATACGCACTATCATAATCCCGCTTGGTTATAAGGCTATGATAAGTCGCTAAAGAGTAAAGTGCTAACATAAAGTCGTAAACATTTTTGTCAGCTATTTTTATAGTGCGTACGGTTCCGTTAACAACCGCAAATCCAACATAACACTTCTGCTTGTCATTGGATGTAAATTCGTAGAGTCTATCATTAAAACATATTGTTGATGTAGTTCCATATGAATTCTTTAGCTCCTGCTCGGAAGACCCTGAGTGAATGCCTCTCTTGGTCGTTATCGTAGAATCATTTGAAATTAGAGCACACACCCTGTCTCCTTTAACAATAGCAGTCACTTTTCCGTAATCATAAGCATCATAGCCAGGAATTACCCATTCATCGTAGGATTTTGCTCCGCTCCTGGAGGAAATCAATTCCTTAGCCGTCATGCCGATTTCTATACCAGCTAAAGATGTTTCGGATGGTTCAGTATAACTACTTTTCTTTGTTGTCGATGAAGATGTGGCTGGCACAACTTTGGTAGACGAAGTACTGCCAGATGGATGAATAGGTGAATCTGATGAATTTCTTGATACAATACCACCTATAATGGTTATAACCATTAATCCCAACAGTAACCACTTTAATGAAAATTTTTTATCACGCTTGCGCTGCTCCTGCCGTTCCCGCTCTTGCTGTTCCCGCTCCTGCCGCTCTCGCTCCTGCCGTTCCTGCTCCTCTCGCTC
>ERZ842401.5269-NODE-5269-length-14451-cov-4.369686_pt1 | contig 14451 bp, 15 predicted proteins | sample MGYA00521270_ERZ842401 | MGnify/ENA primary metagenome ERZ842401 (study PRJEB31892, sample SAMEA3878208) | bioreactor metagenome | biome: Moose rumen | place: Sweden | collected 2011-10 | study: EMG produced TPA metagenomics assembly of the PRJEB12797 data set... | reverse complement strand
GCAGCCGGCGTTGCTCGACTATCTGCGCCACCCCGCCGTCGACCAGCCGTCGGTGCGCACGCTGGGCGAGCAGCTGAGCGGCGGCACGACGGCCAGCCTGGAAGGCATGGTGAAGAAGGTGGACGACCTGCGCACGGTGATCAACATCAACGACAAGTTCAGCTTCAGCTCGGAACTGTTCAAGAACGACTTGCGGGCCTACAACGACTTTATTGTCAGCCTCAACGAGCTCACCTCGCGCGAGGAGGCCCTCGAGCATGTGGCCCAGGTGGCCAAGCGCTATGGGTGGAACGAGGCCTCGCCCACGGTGCAGACATTCCGCAAGATATTCGACATGAAATTCTGACGCTGCGGCGGGAAAGGAGACGACAGGCATGGGCAAAGCGATACTTTTTTCGGCGCCGTCGGGCTGCGGCAAGACCACCATCATCAACCGGCTGATGCGCTATTTCGACTGCTTCGATTTCTCAATATCGGCCACCTCGCGCGCGCCGCGCGGCGAGGAGCGCGACGGGCAGGACTACTACTTCTTGAGCCATGCGGAGTTCATGCGGCGGGTGGCGCAGGGCGACTTCCTGGAATGGGAGGAGGTGTATAGCGGCACCTGCTACGGCACCCTCAAAAGCGAGATAGACCGCATCTGGTCGGCCGGGCGGGTGATAGTGTTCGACGTGGACGTGAACGGCGGGTGCAACATCAAGCGCTACTTCGGCAGCGAAGCACTCTCGATATTCGTGATGCCGCCCAGTATCGAGGTGCTCGAGCAGCGCCTGCGCGGCCGTGGCACCGACAGCGAGGAAGCCATAGTGAAGCGCCTGGCGCGCAGCGCGGAAGAGCTGAAGCGCGCCCCCGAGTTTGACGTAACGATAGTGAACGACGACCTCGACCAGGCAGTGGCCGAAGCCAGGCGGGTGGTCGGGGAATTCCTGAACAACTGAACGGCGATGCGGCGATAGACGATGCACAGGCTCTGGCAGATACTCAAGAAAGGCGACTACCTGATAGTGTTCGGGCTGCTGGTGGTGCTGTCGCTGGTGCTGATGGCGCAGACCACCTACTATCAGCGCTCGCGCCTGTCGTCCTGGGCCAATGCCCTGGCCGGGGGCTGGTATCAGGGCGTGGGCAGCGTGAGCGGCTACTTCGGACTGAAGGCCGAGAACGACCGGCTGGCCGCCGAGAACGCCGCCCTGAAGGCCCGCATGGCCGAGTCCTACATCAGCTACACCGACAGCGTCTTCACCGTGGCCGACACCGTCTACCGCCAGCGCTACTCCTACCAGGAGGCTCGGGTGATAAAGAACTCGTGGACCCAGCAGAACAACTACATCATGCTCAACAAAGGCAGCGCCCTCGGGGTGGAGCCCGACATGGCGGTGGTTTCGCCCGATGGCATTGTGGGGCTGGTGATGTACGTCTCGCGCAATTTCTCCACCGTGATGCCCGTGCTGCACAGCGACAGCCGCAACAGCGTGAAGGTGAAGCGCACGGGGGTGAGCGGTTCGCTGGTGTGGGACGGGCGCAGCTACCAGCATGCACAGGTGGTGGACATTATCACCGCCTACCAAATCAACGAGGGCGACACCATTGTGACCTCGGGTCAGGCCAACGACTTCCCCGAGGGCATACCCGTGGGCTATGTGGAGCGTGCCGACCCCGACCAGGGCACCGGGTTCTATAAGGTGCAGATTCAGCTGGCCACCGACTTCAACAAGCTGGACCACGTGTATATCATAGACAACCGTTTCCGCAGCGAGCAGAGCGCTCTGCTTGCCAAGACAGCCAACGATTGAACCAAGCCCCAAAACAACGACGATTATGACCACCCCCCGTATGATTTCCCACCCCCCCGCACCACGTGGAGCAGCGGCCCCGGTGTGCAGTGGGCAGGTCTCACCAAACCTCCGGCTCCGATGAACAAGGTGGTTTGGCAGAATGTGGGTCGTTTTGTGCTGCTGATGGCGGTGCAGCTGCTGGTGCTCAACCATGTGTATCTGGGCGGCTATGTGATGCCGATGCTCTACGTGCTCTTCCTTCTGATGCTGCCCACCGGCATGAAGCGCATACCGCTGCTGCTGCTGGCCTTTGGCACGGGTCTGCTGGTCGACATACTGAACAACGCCTTGGGGTTCCACGCCCTGGCGTGCACGGTGGTGGCCATGCTGCGCATCTGGTTTGCCGACCGCATATTGACGCGCGGCGAGCCGGTGGTGGTGAACCGCCCCAGCATCTACAGCGTTACACCGCAGTATTTTGTCAGCTATCTGCTGCTGATGCTGTCGGTCTTCTACCTGGTCTTCTACGGCACCGAGCTGTTCGGTGCGCGGGGACTCGGCGGGGTGCTTTGGGCCACGGTGTGCAGCACGGTGGTAACCACTCTGCTGGCGGTCTTCTACCAGATGGTGTTCCTTAAGAGGGAGGAATCATGAGCCGTGCCCTGATGAAATACGGGTGGCTGGCGGCGGCCCTGCTCGGACTGGCAGGGGCAAGGGCGCAGATGGCCATCGGAACCTGGGCCGACTGCTTCGACTTCACATCAATCACGCACGTCGAAGTGGCCGGCGACCTGGTCTATGCCGCAGGCCGCACCGGCATGTTCTGCTATCGCACCGCCGACCGGTCGGCAACGGTCATGGGCAAGTCCGGCGGCTTGAGCGATGCCGGGGTTGGAGCCATGGCCTACGACCCGCTGACAGCCTGCCTCGCTGTGGCCTACACCAATGCCAATATCGACTTGCTTTGCAACGGGCGGGTATACAACATCCCCGACATCAAGCGCAGCACCCTGCCCGGCGACAAGTCGGTCTACAGCATCAGGTTCTACAACCGCCATGCCTATCTCGCCACCGGCTTTGGAGTGGTGGTGGTCGATGTGGCGCGCCACGAAATCAAGGAGACCTGGCATCTCGGTGCCGACGGAGGTCAGATACCCGTCTACGACCTTGCCTTCACCGCCGACACCCTCTATGCCGCCACAGGCGAAGGCCTCAAAGCCGTGGCTCTCGCCGAACGCCACCCTGACGTCAGCAGCCGCTGGCGCACTGCGGAGTGCCTGCCCGGCCTCGTCTTCACCCGATTGGCTCCCTCCCGTGGCGGGCTGCTGGCCGTGGCTTATGGAGCCGACCCCCTGCAGCAGTCGCTGCTCTCCCTTTCGCCCGTCGGGACCGATACGCTCCTCACCGGCGACATCCGCTCGCTGCGGTCGGCCGACACCACCTTTGTTGTCTCCACCGCCCGCGGCATCTGGCGCTTCGGGGCGGCACTCACTCCTCTCGACAGTCTTACCCTCCTTGACGGCTGGGCCGACCTTGCCGCCAACGATGCCACGGCCAGCGCCGACGGCACCCTTTGGGTCGGGCACACATGGCTCGGCCTGGTGTCTATAGATGCCGCAGGCAACCGGGTTGTCAGACCCGATGGCCCCGAGGCCGGCGACAATGTTTTCCACCTTGTTGCAGCAGGCAACCGCATGCTGCTCTGCCCGGGTGGGCACACCACCACCTATGCCAACTCCTACATCCCGCCCCTCCTCCCCGTTGCCGATGCCCTCCAGTGGACCACCCTGCGCCCTGCGTCCAGCCTCCCCTCCGGCAGTGTCGATATCGTTGATGCCTGTGTCAATCCTGCCGACAGCACCGAAATTTGCATCGCCCTCTGGGGAACAGGCATAGCCTCCCTCAAGGACGGGCAACTTGTTGCCTTTTACGACGAGACCACCACCGGGGGAGCCCTCCACCGCTACACCGTCGGCTCTTATTCCACTTTGCGTACCGGTGCCCTTGCCTTTGCCCCCGATGGCACTCTGTGGGCGCTCAACTCCAATAGCCCCGCTGCCCTCGTTGCCCGCCGTCCCGACGGCAGTTGGCGCAGCTACTCTACCGAAGCCCTTTCGCCCATGCTGGAGGCCGACAAACTTCTGCTCGACAGCCTCACCGGCTATCTTTGGTTCGCCGGTCGCGACAACGCCCTTTATGTCCACGACGGCGACCACCGCCTCGCCCGCATCAACCCCAATTATGGCAGCAAGCTCCAAACGCAGGCTGTAAACTGCTTTGCTCAAGACCGCACCGGCAACATCTGGCTCGGCACCAACCAGGGCATCAAGGTTATCTATGAGACCACGCGAGCCTTTGCTTCCGGCGGCACCGGCGAAACCGCCCCCGTTGCTTGTAGCAACATCACCATTTCCGACCGCGGTATATACGAATACCTTATGGCCTATGAAAACATCACCGCCATCGCCGTTGACGGAGCCAACCGCAAGTGGGTCGGCACTGCCTCCGGCGGGCTCTACCTCCTCTCCTCCGACGGCCTTGTACAACTTCGCCACTTCACAGCCTCCGACTCACCCCTCCTCTCCGACAAAATCACCACTCTTGCCCTCCTCCCGGCCAGCGGCCTCCTCTATATCGGCACTGACCGCGGCCTCCAGGTTTACCGCTCCGATGCCACTGCTGTGGCCCCCGGCCCCGACAATCCCGTCTATGCATTCCCCAATCCTGTCCGCCCGGGCTACGACGGGCCTGTAGCTATCAAGGGACTTCCCATCGACGCACTCGTCCACATTACCGATGCCGCAGGACACACTGTCTGTTCCACACGTGCGCTTGGAGGGCAGGCTATCTGGAACCTCCGCACTGCCGAGGGCGACCCGGTCGCCGCAGGTGTCTACTATGTCTTTGCCGCCACCGCCGAAGCTGCAGCCCGCGCTGTAACCAAGATACTCATCATCAGATAATAGAACCCGTCAGCCCTGCTGCCCCATGCTTCTCTCCACCCCCGCGTTCATCCTCCATACAACCCCCTATGGCGACACCTCTGTCGTCATCAAAGCCTTCACGCGCCTCCTCGGTATCCGCTCCTATATAGCCAAAGGCATCCGCCGCCGCCATCCGGCCATTCCTGCCACCCTCCTCCAGCCTCTTTCTTGCCTCGACATAGTGGTCTATGAGACCCCCCGCACCGACCTCAACCACATCAAGGAGACTGCCCTCCGCCCTCCGCTTCCGCCTTCCGCCAGCCCTTCCGTCGATGCCCTGCGTTTCTTTGCTGCCGAGTTCCTGTACAAAACTCTCCCCGAAGCCGAGCCTTCCCCCGACCTTTGGGACTATATTGAAGCCCAAAGCCACCTTTGGTATACCTCAGCACCACCCACCTCATCCACTCCACCTCTCCTTCTGCTCGGCATCCTCCGCCATCTCGGACTCCTCCCACTTGACAACTGCAGCCCCTCATGCCCCCTCTTCGACCTTCAGCAAGGCAGTTTTGTGTCCACCGCAGGCGAGACCACTCTCCCTCCCGCTCTCTCGGCCACTCTCCATCGCTGCCTCGCCTCCCCCCGCCCCTCCGCTTCATCCGACCCGCAGACCCCCCTCCTCCTCACCGCCCTGATAGACTACTGCCGTTTCCATGTCAGCGGCTTTCGCAACTTTACCAGCCACGAAATACTCCACAGCGTGTTCGCTTGACGTTCCCCCAGTGCCCCGATGAAGGACAGCAATAAAAGACAAACCATAAAAGCAAAGAATATGACGATAGCAGAATTCCAGGCGGAGTTGCGCCTCGGCATCCCCGACATGCTGCCCGAGCCGCAGCCCTACGACCCCACGGTGAACCATGCGCCGAGGCGCAAAGACATTCTCACAGCCGACGAGAAACGGCTGGCCATACGCAATGCCTTGCGCTACTTCCCGGCGAAGCACCATGAGCTGCTGGCTGCGGAATTTGCCGAAGAGCTGAAGCGCTATGGGCGCATCTACATGTACCGCCTGCGGCCCACCTATCGGATGTATGCGCGACCCATTGATGAGTATCCCGCCAGGTGTCGGCAGGCCGCCGCCATCATGCTGATGATTCAGAACAATCTCGACCCGGCCGTGGCGCAGCACCCTCACGAGCTTATCACCTACGGCGGTAACGGCGCCGTCTTCCAGAACTGGGCGCAGTACAGGCTGACGATGCAGTATCTCAGCGAGATGACCGACGAGCAGACCCTTGTCATGTACAGCGGCCACCCCATGGGCCTCTTCCCCAGCCACAAGGACGCACCGAGGGTGGTGGTAACCAACGGAATGATGGTGCCCAACTACAGCAAGCCCGACGACTGGGAACGCTACAATGCGCTGGGTGTTACGCAGTATGGCCAGATGACAGCCGGCAGCTATATGTATATAGGACCGCAGGGCATAGTGCATGGCACAACGATTACCGTGCTGAACGCGGCGCGCAAGCTGGGGGGCGGCACGGCAGGCAAGCTTTTCGTTACGGCGGGGCTGGGCGGTATGAGCGGTGCGCAGCCCAAAGCGGGCAACATTGCGGGCGTGGTCTCCGTTACGGCCGAGATTAACCCCGCTGCCACGCAGAAGCGTCTGGAGCAGGGCTGGGTGGACGAAGTGCATGCGGACCTTGACGAGCTTTTTGCCGCTGTGGAGAGGTGCCGCAGGGAGAAGGTTGCCCGCTCGTTTGCCTATCAGGGCAATGTGGTGGACTTGTGGGAATATTGTGCCGAGAAGGGTTTCAAGGTAGACCTTGGGAGCGACCAGACCTCGCTGCACAACCCGTGGGCGGGGGGCTACTATCCCGTGGGGGTTGGGTTTGAGGAGGCGAAGCAGATGATGGCCGACCGGCCGGAGCTCTTCAAGGAGAGGGTGCAGGAGAGCCTGCGCCGGCATGTGGCGGCTGTGAACAAACTTGCGGCGCGCGGCATGTATTTCTTCGACTACGGCAACGCTTTCCTGCTGGAGAGCAGCCGGGCCGGCGCCGACATCTGGAACGCCGACCGCACGGCTTTCCGCTACCCGAGCTATGTGCAGGACATTATGGGTCCCATGTTCTTCGACTACGGCTTCGGGCCCTTCCGCTGGGTGTGCACAAGCGGCAAACCCGAAGACCTCGACCAAAGCGACCACATAGCCATGCGGGTGCTTGCCGACATGGCCGCCACTGCTCCTGCCGAGGTGCAGCAGCAGATGCACGACAATATACAATGGATAAAGGGGGCGAAGGAGAACCACCTTGTGGTGGGAAGCCAGGCGCGCATCCTGTATGCCGACTGTGAGGGACGCACGAAGATTGCCGCAGCGTTCAACGAGGCTGTGCGCAGCGGGGCGATTTCGGCGCCGGTGGTGATCGGCCGCGACCACCATGATGTGAGCGGAACCGACAGTCCCTATCGTGAGACCAGCAACATCTACGACGGCAGCAACCGCACGGCCGACATGGCGGTGCAGAACGTCATAGGCGACAGTTTCCGCGGCGCCACGTGGGTCTCGCTCCACAACGGCGGCGGCGTGGGCTGGGGCGAAGTGGTGAACGGAGGCTTCGGCATGGTGCTGGACGGAAGCGAGGAGTGCGACCGGCGGCTGCGGCAGATGCTGCTTTGGGATGTGAACAACGGCATTGCCCGGCGGAGCTGGGCACGTAACGAAGGCGCGGTGTTTGCCATAAAGCGTGCAATGGCGGCGTGTCCGGGACTGAAGGTTACACTGCCGAATGTGGTGGGCGAGGGTGTGTTGGAGTCGGTGGACTTGTAAGTCTGCACGCCGGTGAGGCTGCGCTGCCGCAGGCTTGCGGCAGCACTGCGGGCTTGCGGCTTCAGCCTTGCCGCTCCCCGGCCTCCGGGGTGCGGCGGTCGTTGCGGTGGCGAAGGTCGGCGGTGGCGGTGAAGAAGACATCGCTGCTGGAGTTGAGCGCGGTCTCGACCGAGTCCTGCACCACGCCTACAATGAAGCCCACCGCCACGGCCTGCATGGCCACCTCGTTCGGAATGCCGAAGAAGGAACAAGCCATGGGTATGAGCAGCAGGCTGCCGCCTGCCACGCCGGAAGCGCCGCAGGCGCCGAGGGTGGCTATGACGCCGAGGAAGAGCGCGGCCGGAAAGCTTACCTGGATGCCGAGGGTGTGGGCCACGGCGAGCGAGAAGACGGTGATGGTTACGGCTGCACCGTTCATGTTGATGGTGGCGCCGAGGGGAATGCTGACGGAGTAGAATCCCTCGTCGATGCCGAGTTTTTTGCACAGGGCCATGTTGATGGGAATGTTGGCTGCCGACGAGCGGGTGAAGAATGCCTGCAGTCCGCTCTCTTTGAGGCAGGTGAGCAGCAGCGGGTAGGGGTTGCGGCGGGTGAGGAGGAAGGAGATGAGCGGGTTGAAGACGAGTGTGTTGGCCAGCATGCATCCCACCAAGAGCAGCAGAAGGTGGCCGTAGGTGGAGAATACCGTCAGCCCGTTCTCGCTCACAGTGGTGAACACCAGCCCCATGATGCCGAACGGGGCAAACTGGATGACCCACTGCACCACCTTGGTTACCACGGTGGACAGGTCCTGCACCACATTGACGGTTGCTTTCGAAGCCATGGTCTTCAGGGCCACGCCGAGCACTATACTCCAGAAGAGGATGGCTATGTAGTTGGCGTTGGCAATGGCATCCACGGGGTTGGCCACCATCGAGGTGAGCAGGTGGCTGAGCACCTCGGCAAGCGAGCCTGCCGAGCTCTCCACCTCGGCGGCCTCGGTGAGCTGCAGGGTTACGGGGAAAAGCATGCTGCCCGCAACGGCGCAGACGGCGGCAATGAAGGTGGAAAGCAGGTAGAGGGAGATGAGCAGCGTGAAGCGGCGGCCGTAGCCTTTGCCGGCGCGTGCCACGGAGGACATCACCAGCACCGCCACCAGCAAAGGGGCAATGCCCTTGAGGGCGCTGACAAACATCCGGCCCAGAATGCCGATGCCCGTCCAGCCGGGCAGGGCGAGCCCCAGCGCGGCTCCGGCCAGCAGGCCTGTCAGTATCCTCAGCATCAGGCTGACGGATGTGTATCTTTTCAGCAGGGTCGACGCAATGTTCATCGTGGTGTTTTGTTTGGTCAAAGATTTTACAAAGGTACGAATTAAATTTCAAACCTCATGCCCGGGCAGCAAAAAACCGCCCCCGCCGCCTCCCCCTTCCGCCGCCGGATGGCAAGCCGCTGTGCCACAATTGGTTGCATTTCCCTGGGAGGACGAATGTAAAACGGTGAATCCCAGCATCATGCAGGCATCATCTTCTTCCCATCTTCTTCCCGTCTTCTTCCCCTCTTCTCCGAGGGCAAAAGAAGGCCGGAAAATGGGGCGGCGAAGAAAGATTTGAAAGAAGTCGGCGGCCGGATGAAATAAAGGATGGGGAGGTGCCGTTAATAGGGCAGAATAAAGCAAAACTAATGCCATGAAAGGAAGAAATGTACCGTTCAAAAAGAACATGATTCAGGGAGGCAGCATTGTGCTGGCAGCCCTGGTGCTGGGCCTGTTTATGGTCTGGACAGTGAAGACGCTGAAGTCGTATGACGACACGGTGAAGGTGCGCGGCCTCTGCGAGAAGGAGGTGCCGGCCGACCGCGTGGTGTGGCGCATCTCGTATAGCGAGAAGAGCAACTCGCTGGCCGACCTGCGCATGGTGCTGAAGCGGAACAACGACATCATTGCCGGCAAACTGCGCGAGGCCGGTTTCAGCGAGGAGGAAATCAAGGTGGGCAACGCCAACTACGACGACCGCTACTCGTACAGCAACGATGTGTCGCGCATCACCTACCGCTACCAGGCCAACCAGACCGTTACGGTCTTCACCAACAAACTTGACCTGGTGCGCAAGCTGCAGCAGACGCTGGAGACCGACTTGGTGAATCAGAACATCCTGGCCAACAGCTGGGCCGACTACCAGTATCTGGGGCTGAACACCATCAAGCCGTCGATGATAGCCGAGAGCCTTGAGAACGCGCGCACGGCCGCCGACGAGTTTGCGAAAAACAGCCACAGCCGCATCGGCAAGATGCGCACCGCCTCGCAGGGCTACTTCGAGGTGGAAGACCTCGACGAGAACACTCCGCAGGTGAAGAAAGTGCGCGTGGTAACCACGGTGGAGTACTACCTGAAGTAGAGGCTTCTCTCCCCGCGGGCGTGGCAGCCTGCCTCAAACGGGAAACTCTGACACTTATTCTCCAGAGGAGCAGCCGCGGCAGTTGGTGGCAACTGTCGCGGCTGTTGTTTTCACGGGGTCGACGGTTGGTTTGCAACGGGCAGTGCCTTGTCCACTGGAGGGATTGTGAGATGTCGGTGCTGGGGGGGGGCTAATGGACGGTGCTGGGACTTGGGAGATGGGTGTCTCCTCGAAGGGTATCATTTCCATCTCGGGTCTGACCTCTGGCACTGGTTCGGAAACGGCTGCGGCAGGGTGAGGGTAAGATGGTTAATTTACGAGGCGCACGGAAAGTCTGGCCCTGCGTAGTGACTTTTCTATCGATACCGATGTTTTCGCAATGTGGTTTATTAGCATGTATACTGCTTTCTGATTGTTGACCGATGCCGAGGTCCAGTATAAGCCCATATCATCCCAGACAGGATTTTCTTCACCTTCGAGAGCACCATCTGCTGGTAGGAAGATTTTGTTACCGCTGGGGCCAATGAATTCAAGGTGTATGGGAATTAGGATGTCCTTGTCTTCTGTGATATAATTGTAATTCTTATCTTCAACTTGTTCGACCCAATTGAATTGGCAATAGTTTACCAGTTCTCTGAATTGGTGGATTGTGGGGAGTTGCGAACCAAATTTTTGGAGAGCCTCATCGTACGTGTAGAAGTCAGGTTCGTTGCTGGCTTTCCAAAGGGTGCCAGAAGGGAGACCAAGGTCGATATATTCGAGGAGTTTGTTGCTGATGTTTATGGTTGGTTTCATGGTGTATTGTTGTTGTTTCTTTTTTGTGTTGATTTTTGTATCTGTTATCTTATTGAGAATCTTTAGCTTGCATACTATTTTCCAGAACTCGCAGACAGCATATGCCTTTTACAGAATTTCTATTGATTCGATTTGGCTCAACAGTGCCTCAGCTCCATTGTCAAGGATAAAGTGCGTAATGGAACGTCCTGGCGAGTGGTATGGTGTTGTTGCAAATCTTTCAACACGAACATCCTCGATGAGAGAACCGTTTTTCTTGCGGATGGAAACTCTTTTTCCCTTGAATGTTTGTTCCATTGTCTTGTCATCATAAGACACCAAATCTATAAAAGTGTACTCTTTGCGAGACTGAATCTCTTCGTTTTGTTTCTTTTCTTCCATGATTTATTAAGGTTTAATAGTTGTTCCTGCCCATTTGTCGGCTTTTCGAGATATACTGGTAATTAGTAATCGCGGTGCAAAATTACGCTATTACACTCTATCAGGCAGTGAATTGCCTTGCCCATATCGGGCAGGTTGCCCGATATGGGCAATCACTGCAATGCTTCGGAGAAGGCCTTGAAGAAGTCTACATCAAGGGCTTTGGAGATGAGAAGGAGCTGTTGGGTGTCGATGACTTCTTTGAGGAAAATCTTGTTGACGGTACGTGGGTTGACGTGTATTTGGGTTGCCAACCACTGGTTCGTTTTGCCTTGGCGACGCAATTCGTCGCGGATCAATTGCCCTATCGGTACTTGCATTGCGCTATCTGTTTCCGCGTCATGCTACCGATTCCGCATCATACCCGACGGCCACAGACAAAAAGAAGGCGAGCAATCTCGTCTCCTGTCTGAGGTCGTGGAAATTACCTTTTACGGAATAGACAAAATGCTCGCTTAGCAACGAGCATCTGCACATTTGTCTTCCGTAAAAGTACCCGATTAGAAATTTTCCACGTTTCAGACAGGTCGGAACAAATAGCAAACGCTATGTGATGATTATCTTTTCAGAGGGTTATATGTCTTCGTCTTATGCCATGAGTTAGTTGTTGCTTTCATCATGCAAAGGTACGACAATTTCTGGATTGGGGGAAAAATATGTATCTTTGCAAACAGAAACAGGGGTGCTTGTGAACCCCCTTTAACAAAACAAGGCGATGACAGACAGTAAGATAGTGGCCGATGTGAGGCTGCGGGATACGGTAATCATCTATTCCGGGGGGCTTGACTCCACCACCTTGCTTTATGAGGAGCGGGAGCGTATTGCTGTGGCGGTTACCTTCGACTACGGGAGCAATCACGCCGCACGGGAGACGGCCTGTGCTCGGCGCCACTGCCAGAAGCTCGGCATCAAGCATGTGGTGATTGAGCTGGGTTTCATGGGGCGGTATTTCGAGTCGTCGCTGCTGCGGGGGGGCGATGCCGTGCCGAGCGGCGGCTATGCTGAGGAAAACATGAAGAGTACGGTGGTGCCGTTCCGCAACGGCATCATGCTCGCCGTGGCCTGCGGGCTGGCGGAGAGCCGTGGGCTGCGGCGGGTGCTGATGGCCAGCCACGGGGGCGACCACGCCATCTATCCCGACTGCCGGCCGGGTTTTGTGGAAGCAATGGATGCCGCCATGCAGGCGGGGACCTACGAGGGTGTGCGCCTGGAAGCACCCTACACGGGATTGACAAAGGCCGACATCATCCGGCGCGGAGCCGCGCTGGGCATCGACTACTGGCAGACCTACTCCTGCTATCGCGGCGGCGAGCGCCACTGCGGCACCTGCGGCACCTGCATGGAGCGGCGCGAGGCGTTCCGGCTGGCGGGGGTAGAGGATCCTACTGACTATGAAACCTGTTAGCCATGTTCTACGTAAGGAAGACATTTGAGGTGGCCGGAGCCCACCGGCTGGAGCTGGACTATGAGAGCAAGTGCACGCAGCTGCACGGCCACAACTGGCAGATTACGATCTACTGCAAGTCGGCCGAGCTGGATGCCAACGGGATGGTGGTGGACTTTGCAGAAATCAAGCGGCTGGTGGCCGACCGGCTGGACCACCAGGTGTTCAACGACATCCTCGGCTGCAACCCCACGGCCGAGAACATCGCCCGCTGGTGCTGCGGCCAGGTGCCGAAGTGCTACCGCGTCGACGTGCAGGAAACCACAGGCAATGTAGCCACCTACGAAGTCGACGAGTCATGAAGGTGAACGAGATCTTCTATTCGCTCCAAGGCGAGGGCTACCACAGTGGCACGGCAGCGGTGTTCGTCCGGTTGAGCGGCTGCAACCTGTGCTGTCCTTTCTGCGACACACGCCATGAGGCGGGCGAAGAGATGAGCGAGGCGGAGGTGGTGGCGGCGGTGAAACACTATCCGGCCAAGACGGTTGTCGTTACCGGCGGCGAGCCGTCGTTGCAGCTCACCCCCACGCTGGTGGGGGCGTTGCATGCCGCCGGGTGCCGCGTGCATGTGGAGACCAACGGCACGCGACCTCTTCCCGATGGGGTGGACTGGATAACGCTCTCGCCGAAAGACGCCTTTGAGGGGTCGAGATGGAGGCCTGTGTTGGCGGAGGCCGACGAACTGAAGGTGGTCTTCGACGGGGTGCACCATCCCGACGGCTACTGGAGCATGGCAGTGAGACACCGCTTCTTGCAGCCCTGCGACACAGGCGACCGCGAGCGCAACGCCGAAATTGTGCGTCAGGCGGTGGATTTCTGTCTGACACATCCCGAATGGCGGCTCTCGCTACAGATACACAAACTACTCAACATACGATAAAACATCATGGACCGCAATCAAGACAACCTGCAGGCCTTAGGGCGCAAGAGCGACATCCCCGCCACCTATGCCCCCGAAGTGTTGGAGACCTTCGAGAACAGCCATCCGGAGCGCGACTACTGGGTCGAGTTCCGCTGCCCTGAGTTCACGTCGCTCTGTCCGATCACGGGGCAGCCCGACTTTGCCGAGATCCGCCTGCTCTACATCCCCGACCGCCGCATGGTGGAGAGCAAGAGCTTGAAGCTCTATCTCTTCTCCTTCCGCAACCATGGCGACTTCCACGAAGACTGCGTAAACATCATTATGGACGACCTCATCCGAGCGATGGAGCCGCGCTACATCGAGGTGACGGGTCTCTTCGTGCCGCGCGGCGGCATCAGCATCTATCCCTACGCCAACTACGGCAAGCCGGGCACTGCCTACGAGCGTCTGGCGGCGCAGCGACGCGAGACCTACAAAGGGGGGGCGGGCGAATGAAGCAGGTGCTTCTGGTCAACGACGTGGTGGGGCACAGCCATGTGGGCATGGTGGCCATGCTCCCGATCCTCACCTATCTGGGGCATGCAGTCTACAACCTCCCCACGGCACTGGTGTCGAACACGCTCGACTACGGTCATTTCAATGTGATGGAGACCACCGATTATATGCGGGGCACGCTGCCGGTGTGGAAGCGGCTTGGGTTCCGTTTTGATGCGGTATGCACGGGGTTGATGTTCAGCGACGAGCAGGCTTGCATCGTTTCCGACTACTGCCGCCACCTCGGTGCTGAGGGGACGATGGTTTTTGTAGATCCGGTGATGGGAGACGGGGGATGCCTGTATAACGGTGTGGGGCTCGGGCAGGTGGAGCTTATGCGCGATATGCTTTCGGTGGCCGACCTGACGTTTCCGAACTACACCGAGGCGTGCTATCTGGCGGGCATCGGCTATAGGGCCGAGGGGACGGACTGGGACGGTGCGAGGCAGATTCTCGACGCGGTGGCGGCCCTTGGGGCGCAGTCGGTGGTGATCA
>ERZ842401.5268-NODE-5268-length-14451-cov-8.760697_pt1 | contig 14451 bp, 8 predicted proteins | sample MGYA00521270_ERZ842401 | MGnify/ENA primary metagenome ERZ842401 (study PRJEB31892, sample SAMEA3878208) | bioreactor metagenome | biome: Moose rumen | place: Sweden | collected 2011-10 | study: EMG produced TPA metagenomics assembly of the PRJEB12797 data set... | reverse complement strand
CCAGTTTCCACTGCGCCACGGCAAAGTCGCGGCGGCAGCCGTAATCGTTGTCCACTGGTGCCCGCCAGAAGGAGGGTTTGGGCATTTCTTCCAAGAGTTCCACGCCGTTAAGTTTATAGGAAACCAGACTCCCCTGCGCGCTGGAGAACAAAATTTCGCCGCCGGAGAACTGCACGCCCAGGTTGATATCGCCCTGCACCACATGCAGCGGCGTTTCGCCGCAATCCGTAAGCGGCAGATGAGCTGTATAATGCGCAGGTTCTTCCACCTCTGCTGCCTCTACGGCTTCAGCAGGGCTTGTGACTTCCACTTCTTCCACCTGCCATACGCCCTGACCGAAGGCCACTTCATAGCCCTTCTTGGCCCAAGGCGTATCCTCTTTGAGCACCAACGACACCGTAAGACATTCTTCGCCTGCATCAGTTACGGGCAGGAAGTCCAATTCCAGACGCTGTTTTTCACCGGGTTTGACGCTTGGCGCAGATTCCGTCTTTTCCCAGATTTTTTGGCCATCGAGCAGCAGTTCATAATGCAGGTCATATTCACTTGCATCCGTGAACAGGCTGATATTTTCCAACGTTACGCCATCAGCTTCCACGTTAAGATGGAAGTTCTGGTAGTTGAACTTCACGTCCTGCAATTTGGCCGTAAGTTTCCTGTCTGCAAAGAGAATGCCATCACCGCTGAAATTGTAATCGCTGGAACGGTCGCCGAAATCTCCGCCATAAGCGAGGAATTCCTTGCCATAACGGTCTTTTTTCGCAATGGCCTGGTCGACAAAATCCCAGATAAAGCCGCCCTGATAGCGCGGTTCACGCTCCGTGAGTTCCGTATACTTGTGCATACCGCCATTGCTGTTGCCCATGCTATGCGTGTACTCGCAGCAGAGGAACGGCTTTTCAGGGTGCTCTTTCAGGAACTTTTCAATGTCGGCGACCTTGGTATACATCTGGCTTTCCATATCGCTGGTGGCGTTATAACGTCTATCCCAGAAAATGCTCTCATAATGCACGAGGCGGGTCGGGTCGGTCTTGCGGAAATACTCGCTCATGGCGAAAATATCCTTGCCGCCGCAGGACTCATTGCCGCAGGACCAAATGATGATGGCCGCATGATTCTTGTCGCGTTCGAGCATGGATTTGGCCCGATCTAAGATAACCGCCTGCCATTCATCATGGTCATTGGGCAGCGTGTATTCATCCCGCGCCAACACCCCGTTCTTCTGCCAGGTGCCATGCGTTTCGAGATTGGTTTCGTCAATCACATACAGGCCATATCTGTCGCAGAGTTCATAAATATAGCTGCTGTTCGGATAATGCGAGCAGCGCAGGGCGTTGATATTGTGCCGCTTCATCGTGATGATGTCCTGCTCAAAGTCTGCCGGATTCATGGCACGCCCACGATAGCAGTCAAACTCGTGACGGTTCACGCCCTTGAACACAATGCGCTGACCGTTAATTTTCATCACGCCGTCTTCGAGCTTGAACTCACGGAAGCCCACGTTATAGGGAATGACCTCCTGCAGATTGTCCGCCTCATCATAAACCGCCAATAACAACTTGTAAAGATGCGGGTGCTCGGCACTCCAAAGATTAACGTCTTTCACCGTCAGAATAAACTCATCATGACCTGCGGCGCCGATAATATCCTCCTCTGCAATGAGACTCCCCTCCGGCGAAAGCAGGCTCACTTTAACCTTCTTTTCATGAGCACCCGACCAACGGATTTCTCCCGTCAGTTCACCATCATGGTAATCGTTTACCGGAAGTGCCGTAAGCTTCAAATCCTCCACATGGATGCGCGGTTTCGTATAGATAAGCACTTCCCGGAAAATCCCGCCAAAGCGCCAGAAATCCTGGTCCTCAATCCAGCTGCCCGAGGAAAAACGGAACACGCGCAGAGCAAGTTTATTCTCGCCCTTCACCAGATACGGCGTCAGGTCAAAATCAGCCGGCGTAAAGCTGTCCTCGCTATAGCCCACATAATGACCATTCAGGTACACCGCCACCGCCGATTCCACACCAGCCAGCGACAGGCAGAGATTATCCCAGCCGGCAGGCAGCTGGAAGTATTTCACATAAGAACCCGTGGGATTGAAATGCTGCGGCACCTGCCCAGGAACTACGGCTTCATGGCCGTCCCAGGGATAGGTCTGATTGGTGTACTGCGGTACGCCATAACCTTCCATCTGGAAATGCGCCGGCACACGAATGGTCTCCCAATCCCGGCAGTCATAATCCAACGCCTCGAAGCCCTGCGGCGCCAAACGCGGATTCTTGGCATAATGGAAATACCACAGCCCATCAAGCGTGCGTACATACGAAGACTCACCACGATTTAATTCCGCCATATCCCGATAATAGTGATGGTCGCTATGAGCAGGCAAACGGTTCTCCGCAAAAAATTCGGGGTCGGCCAGCTTGGACAAAGAAAATTGTGCTTCTGACATGAGAATTCCTCCCTCAGCATCTATAGTAAACGATTTCTTTTTAATCTACCCCCATTATACACGCTCAAATAAGAAAAAACAAGCGATTTTCCCGATTTAATCGCTTGTTTTTACAGCATTTCTGATATCCGTAATCTTCTAATGCAGGATGAATCTGCCTAACTGCTTATACTTTAAATTTCTGTACTTCCTGCTGCAATTCCGCAGCCATCTTGGCTAGTTTATTGCTGGCATGCGCTATCTCCTGTACAGAAGCACTTTGTTCCTGCGTTGCAGCCGATACGGTTTCAGCTTCTTCTGCTGTACCGCGGCTGCTTTCGCCTATGGTGCGGATATGTCCCACGATTTCCTTTCCGCTATCAGCCATGCCGCCGATAGCCGTGGAAATTTCCTGTACCTGACTGGACACGTTTTCCACAATCTCGATAATCTTGCGGAAGGATTCGCCCATGGACATGATATTTTCGGTCCCCACGCGGACTTCTTCACTGCCTGCCTGCATACCGGCTACAGCACTATCCGTATCTTTGCGGGTTTCTGCTATGAGCACAGAGATGCGCTGAGCCGCCTCCTGCGAAGATTCTGCCAGTTTCCGGACTTCATCCGCCACTACGGCAAAACCACGGCCATGCTCACCTGCTCTGGCTGCTTCAATGGCCGCATTGAGAGCCAGCAGGTTGGTCTGTTCAGAAATGCTGGAAATGGTATCCACAATCTGACCGATTTCACTGGAACGCTCCCCCAAAGCCGTAACCACCTTGGTGGATTCATTGGTGGACTCCTCAATACGTTTAATCTGTCCAATGGCTTCATTCAGTGTCTTTCCGCCCTCCTGAGCCACGATTGCTGCCTCCCGGCTGCTGCTTGCAGCTTCATCCGCCCTGCCGGCGATACCCTGAATGGTATCATTGAGACTCTCGATAGCCTCCGAGGTAGAATTCACCGCATCCAGTTGCTCGCTTGTCCCTTGTGCCACCCGCACAATGCTGTCAGCTACCTGATTGGATGCCTGCGCCGACTGGTCACTGGTCGCATTTAATTCCTCTGAAGCGGCTGACAGGCTGTCTGCCGAATTGCTCACATTGCATAGTACCTGTCTCACGCCCTCACGCATATTGCGCACAGCCTTAGCCAGAAGTCCCAATTCATTATTCACGGTAATCTTTGCCGGACGATCCCGGAAGTCACCGCCAGCCAGCAATTGCATTTCCTCCATCATCATAGCCAGAGGCCGCATGGAACGATTGACCGTAAAAAGCACGCCCAGTGAAATCAAAACAATCAGCAGCAGCGAGATGCCGGCCATGATTTTCAGCACCGTTGCCACAGGTGCAAAGAGTTCATCCTGATAGGCAATCGTAGCCATCCCCCATCCGGTAGCCTGAATCGGATTGTAGAACGCAATCATATCCTGACCATCCGCACGGGTGAATTTGTAAACACCGGCCTCACCGGAAAGCATTTTCTCTCCTAACGCACGCATACCTGCGTCATCTTCTTCAGAAATCTTTTTCTTCATAATGGCGGACTCGTCAGGATTGACAATATACGTGCCCTCTTGGGAAACCAATAGGCTGTAACCGCTTTCTCCCAGTTTCAAATCACTGACCTTTTCCACCACAGCATCTACATAGATGGCGGCCAGTACCATGCCCACATTAGCTCCGGTATTGTCCTTAGCCAATGCAATACTGTTCACAATAATCTTGCCCGTTGCCTGCGAAACCACCGGTGACGACATAAAGCTGTCCTGCGCACCGGTCATAGTCTGCTTATACCAGGCTTTTTCCGCATTATGCATTTCCTTGAAACCGGCCTTGGTCTGCCCATAGAGCACACCGGAACCATCAAAAGGCCCCCAGCTCACACTGTCATATACCCCCGGATAAATCTTGTTCATGAGGTTCAGACGGTAGACATTATTCTCGTTCATCCGTTCCGGAGCATTTTGCAAATTTTTAGCCGCCGGATGGGACGCCGCCGTTTGCGTTTCGAGCATACGGGAATCCAGCCATGCGGAAACACCGCTGGCCACCTCCTGTGCATTCTTCAACGAACTCGTTGTCAACTGCTGCTCAAAAGTTGTGCCCACGTAGCGGAAAATAATTCCCGCCATCAGCACCAGACCTGCTATCACAATAGGGATAACATAAATCAAAATCTCCGTCTTGACGGTTCTGGTTTCTCGCGTCAAATCCATCTGCCCGGCCATCATAATTCCTCCTCAGTCCATGGGGCCTTAGATATTCCAATGAATCATTGCTCTCATGGACAGTTCCGCATCACTGTCATCAAAGGCTTCCATCTCCGGCAGCCAATCCTCAGCAAACAGCGGCAAATCTTCCACCAATTTCTTGACAAACTTGCTCACGGTCTGAATAGCCACTTCATCCTGCGGCGAATTTAGGAAATTCCCCAGCATGCGCCCAACTTCTTCCATTTCCTCCGCCTGCAGATAGCGGGTAGCGCTGTCCAAACTGGACAGACGCAAAATAGGAAAACTGATATTATCTTCTGCCGTCATCAGCTGTTCTGCCTTTACCAGCAGCCCTGCCAGTTTAAGTTTTTCGGCAATCTCACTGCCATTGGCTCCTTCCGGCAGCTGCACCAGCACCAGATGATTTTCCGTCGGACTGCAAAGCAGCTTGTAGCCTGCCATAAGCAGCCCATTTTCCAAGCCGCGGGCATTATCCATCACCTGCTGGGCATAATCCTGATATTCCATGCAATCCGCTTCTTTGAACGCCAGTGCCAAAGAGGCCAACACATTCTTCTTCAGCGAACTGTGGCCGGTCTCAATCACCGTCCTGTCCAAAAGCTCCGCCAGCTTCTCCTTGCAGAGAATAATACCGTTCTGCGGACCATGCAGGGCATCGCTGGCCGCAAAGGTAGCCACATCTGCATAAGGCACGGGAGATGCAATTTTGCCGGCAGCGATAAGACCGGAGTTCTGCCCCAGGTCAATCCAGAGATACGCCCCTACCTCATCAGCGATTTTGCGGAGGCTGGCATAATCAATATTACGCGGATAGTTTACCGGAGAATAGATAATCATATCGGGTTGATGTTTATGCGCCAGCGCCTGTACTTTGGCAAAGTTCAAATCCAAAGTATCCGGTTCCACGCCAAACTTCACGAAATTATACTGCAGATCCCCTGTACAGTACTCTGCCTTGCGCAGATTGAAGGACAGTACCGTATCACCTTTTTTTAAGAGTGCCAGCATCACGACACGGGAGGCGATAGCCAGACTTCCGGTACGCACAACAGCATGTTCTGCGCCGAACAGTTCCTTTGCCCGGCTGACAGCCAGCTTCTCCAACCGGCTCTGGCGATTGGCCTTGTGATGGTCAATGACTTCATCCCCCAGCGTGCTCCCTTTCAAAAAAGAAGCAAAGGGTGAGGCCGCATTGGTAGTCGGAATCAGGGAGAGCGTCGTAAGTTGCTGTTTAATTGCACTTCTAAGCTGACCGCATAATTCCGGGTCAAAATTCTCTAATTTTCGCAGGATTTTTTCGTTGGTCATTTTCCATGTCCTTTCTGACGAATATTGCTAAATAAGGTATCCGTTACTATTATCTTTTCACTTCGACAAAAGGGCACAAAATCCTGCCAACTATTTTAATCTGCTGCCCCATAATAGCGCAGCAAGGCCTGCGTCCCCTGATTTCCTTCTCCCTGCCGCTCCATTTGACGCACCTCGGCCAGTACCTGCGCCAGTACAGGCAAAGCTGCACCATAAGCCGCAGAGGTTTCCGTGCCGATAGCCAAATCCTTGCCAAAATGCTTCATCATAAAGCCCGGCTCAAAGTCACCATCCAGCCCTCGGCGCACAACACTCTCCATCTGGAAGCTGGAAGCTGCCCCGTTAGAAATCGCCTGATAGGTTTTCTCCAAATCCAGCCCTGACGCTTTGGCATAGGCATAAGCCTCACAAGCCCCGGCCAGTGCTCCGGCAATAGCAATCTGATTGCATGCCTTGGCCTTTTGTCCGGCTCCGGCTTTTCCCATATAAACCAGATTCGTACCTAACACCGAAAATACCGGCTGCAGCGCTTCAAAGTCCTCCTTTTCTCCGCCAACCAGAATGGAAAGTGTTGCATTTTTTGCCCCAACATCCCCACCAGTAACCGGCGCATCTACCGCAAAAATCCCCTTTGCCTTGGCTCGCGCAAAGATTTTCTCCGCCAATATCGGTGATGACGTGGTCATATCCACCACATAGGCACCTACCTTAGCATTGTCCAAAATCCCATCCGTTCCGAGATATACTTCCTCTACGTCCTTGGGATACCCTACAATGGTAATCACCACATCCTGCCCCTTGGCGCATAAACCAGGACTGTCACACCACTTAGCGCCTTTAGCAATCAGCCCTTCCGCTTTCGCTCGGGTGCGGTTATAAACACTCACCTGAAACCCCGCATCCATGAGATGCCCGGCCATAGCCGCGCCCATAATCCCCGTACCAATAAAGCCAATATTCTTGATGCCCATTACATTCAACCTCCTCACACCACTACAACTACAATACTAAAAGACTTCGCGTTACGAAGCAAATTTCCTGCCTATGACCACACCTGCCGATCCTTTAGCGCAAGCTACCTTTTCAACACCGGCAACGGCAGCTGCGCCAACAGCACGGCAATAAACACCAGCCCGCACCCCAAAATCTCGCGCCCGCTCATGACCTCGCCCAGCACCGCCCAACCGGCCAGCACCGCAAACACGGATTCCAGACTCATCAGCAAAGTCGCAATCGTAGGGTCGGTATACTTCTGCCCCAAAATCTGCAAGGTGTAGGCAATGCCGCTGGAAATTATTCCTGCAAAAAGCAAGGGATAACGCGCCGCCCACAAATTTTCCCATGTAACCGCTTCAAAAAACGCCGTCAGCACGCCTGCAAAGATAAACGACACGGCAAACTGCACCCACGACAGCTTGATGCCATCCGCTTTCTTTTTCATAAAATGGTCGATAACGAGAATGTGCAGGGAAAAAAACACCGCACAGCAAAGAATCAGAAAATCGCCAAAGCCCACGGACAATTCCTCATTGACACAGAGGAAATAAAAGCCCACAATGGCGAGCAGTACGCAAAAGGCCAACACTTTCGGAATGCGCTTGCCCAAAATACGCTCCATCAGCGGCACCATAATGATATACAAGGCGGTGATAAAGCCCGCTTTCCCCGCTGTGGTATAACAGATGCCCACCTGCTGCAAGGCATCGGCCACGCCCAGCGTCAGACCGCAGTACAAACCGCCCCAGAGCGTAGCCTTGTCGGGTGCAAACTTCTCCCAGAGTCCTGCCTGCGGATTTTTTCGCGCCTGCACGCTGAAGAAAAAAATCACCGGAATCAGCGCAATCATTGCCAGCACATAGCGGGCCGCGCAAAAAGTAAAGGGCCCGATATAATCCATACCCGCACTCTGCGCCACGAAACCGCCGCCCCAAATCATGGCCGTCATGAGCAGCATCATATTGCCCTTGAATTGCTCTCCCACAAAAATCCTCCTTTGTCAAGGAACTGTTCTTCCATAAATTTATCTTCATTATAACGCATTGGGCAATTTTTGCCAAAAAAACGCTTGCATTCTCCCTGCAAAAAAGGTAAAATACTATCATGTGTCAATGCACATATAGATTTGTGAAATAAATCCATTCAGCATCAACCAGTATGTATGGATTTCACTAAACTGTAAGTCGGATTGTTCCGGAGGTGAAACCAAATGGCAGTACCAAAGAGAAAAATGTCCAAGGCCCGCCGCGACCAGCGCCGTGCTAATTGGAAGTTAGAAGCACCGGGTTTTGTTTCCTGCCCCCAGTGCCACGAACCGAAAATGCCTCATCATGTATGCCCTGAATGCGGCTACTATGATGGCAAGGAAGTTGTTGCCGCTGCTGAATAAGCAGACCTCGTAACCGGATAATCTTACGATTGTCCGGTTATTTTATTTTTATCTAGGAGTGTGTGTATGGTAAAATCATTTAAGTCCATTTCCCTTGTGCGCAATGCCCGTTTAGACCAGGGTTTGTCCTGCAGCCGTCTGGCGCTCATGTGCGGTATGCGCCCTTCCCTGATTATTGAATTTGAACAAGGCAAACGCCCCATTTGCCGCGAAACCTACAACAAGATTCTGGCAGCCCTTGGCCGCTTGGATATTGCCACGGTATAAAAAAAAGTCTTCCCTTACGGGAAGGCTTTTTTTATGCCGTTATGAGTTGGCGATAATCTCATTGGCCACATGTTCGGCATTGGTGCCGATTACAACCTGCACCGCATTGCCCGTGGCAAAGGCGCCGCGCACGCCGTTAACCTTTTTGACACGTTCCAAATCCATCTTGTTGACATCCTTCACCGTGCAGCGCAGACGCGTAGCACAGTTGGAGATTTCCTCCAGATTTTCCTTGCCGCCAAGAGCGGAAAGTACCTGCTTGGAAAGCTCACTCATGGTAAGTTCTTCACTGCTTGCCGGCATATCTTCATCATAGCGGCCAATGGTCGGAATGTCGAACTGACGGATAGCCCAGCTGAAAATACCATAGTACAGGATGAACACGCCGATACCAATGGCGATAATCAGCTCCGGTTTGGTGGCAAGCCCCCAGTCAATCACATAGTCGATAAAGCCGGCGGAGAAGCCAAAGCCGTCCAGCACGCCCAAAGAATACGTTACCGCCAGTGACAGACCCGTGAGCACAGCATGCACGGCATAGAGCGCCGGAGCCAGGAACATGAACATAAATTCAATGGGTTCCGTAATCCCCGTCAGGAAAGCCGTGAAGGCCACGGATGCCAGCATACCACCGATTTTGGCGCGGTTCTCCGGCTTGGCGGCATGATACATCGCCAGGGCCACTGCCGGCATACCAAACATCATCATCGGGAAGAAGCCCGCCATAAACATACCCGCCGTGGGGTCGCCCGCAAAGAAGCGGTTAAGGTCACCGGTAGCCACCGCCCCGGTGACGGGATTGGTATATTCACCGAACACGAACCAGATAAAACTGTTTAAGATATGGTGCAGACCAACAGGAATCAACAGACGATTGAGCACACCATAGACGAAAGTACCCAGTGCGCCCGCACCGATAATCCATTCGCCTACCGCATGGATAAACGCCTGACACGGGCCCCAGATTACGCCGAAAACGGCGGCCAAAACAATGGACACAGCCGCCGTCACAATGAGGACAAAGCGCCGTCCTCCGAAAAAGCCCAGATATTCCGGCAGTTTCACCGTATGATAGCGATTGTAGAGAATACCGGCCTCGATACCGCTGACGATACCTGCCAATACGCTCATATTCAGCGTTTCGTCAATCGTCTTGAGCGCCGAGGTCAAAATCAGATAGCCGATAGCACCGGCCAGACCTGCTGCACCGTTATTATCCTTGGCTAAGCCTACGCCAATACCAATCGAAAAAATAAGCGCCAGATTATCAAAGACCGCTCCACCGGCCTTGGTGATAAAGGGGATGTTCAACACATCCGGCGCACCGAGACGCAGCAGCAACGCCGCTGCCGGCAGAACCGCAATCGGCAGCATCAGGGCCTTGCCAATGCTTTGCAGCTTGGTAAACCAATTGCTCATAAAATTCACTCCTTATTGAGAAAATAAATGCGAGGCAGGTAATCCCGCCTCGCTCATTTTAGCACAATTATCTAAATATTACAATGCGGAGGATTAAATAGAAAACCATTGCCGCCTCGTTTCTTAAACTAAGAGTATATACCATAATATGTCACAAAAAAGAACCTTCTCTGTATATTTCGCCATGAAGTCATGAGCGCGCAACTGCCATAAAATAGCCCAACAACAAACAGCCCCGCCAAAAGTATTGGCTTGGGGCTGTTTGTTTTTAGCAATCAGGCGTTTTCGTTGGTTTCGTTGTTTTCTTCGTCATTTTCGCCGTTATCGTTTTTGTCGTTGTTATTGTTGCTATTGCTGTTATCGTTGTTGCTGTTGTTGTTCGTGTTTTCGCCGGGCTCACCGGGGGTGGGTTCGGTGCCGGGAGTGCTTGCGCCGGCAGACATATCGGAGGTCTCGACAATCTGGGTATCTGCGCCAGCGCCGAAGCCGCCATTGTCACCCATGGGCGTTGCAGCCATAGGTCTGTTGCCCGTATCGCTCGGCTCCTGCTTGGTTGCCACACCGACTTCATTGAGGGCTGCCCTTGTCTCATTCGTGGAAAGTCCCGCTTCGCTTAACACTTCCATAGCCGATGCACCGGGGCTGGCATTTGCAGCCGGGGAGTTATTAGTATTTGTGTTGGTGTTGGTGTTTGTATTAGTATTAGTATTGGTATTGGTATTTGTGTTTGTGTTAGTGTTCGTGTTATCAATGGGATTGCTGGTGTTGTTCGTATTGCCTGAACTGTTATTTTCGTTGTTATCGCCACCACTGGACGTATTTTTATTACTGCCCCAGATTTCGGCTACTTTGCTTTGCAGTTCGGTAGCTGATACGGATGTACCGTAGGTGTTGCCAGTGGAATTTGTTACATTGGCATAGTAGGAGTTGGTGACAGTGGGAGTTAATGTTGCTGCCCCTAATTCATCGGTAAATGCACCTATAATCCCGCCGACAACATCTCCGGTTATTGTGCCACTACTATATGCGTTATCAATGCTAACAGTTGTCTCACCTGCTCCCCAGCTTATCACGTTACCGATAATACCACCTGCTGTACCATCGATTGTGTACGTTCCACCATCGTACCCTTCGTTGCTAGTCCCTGTGGCACTGATTACTCCGCTGTTGTATACATATTCGGCAGTCGCTCCGTACCCAATAAGCGACTGACCTGCAATACCGCCAACATTGTAAGCACCGCTGATAGTGCCGCTATTCTTGGCATTCGTTATGACGCCGCCATAGAACGTACCAACGACACCACCCAAATCACCGGCACTGTCTGCCCCAATAGTAGCGGTATTTTCCACATTTCTCATGGAAACAACATCGGCGATATCCTCAGCCCCCTCATACAGTGCTGCGTTAGCCTCTCCCATGGTTCCAACTATACCGCCGGTAAAGCTTGGAGCAGCAGTAATATTTCCGCTGACATAAATATTGGAAACCGTGCCTTTAAGGAACTTACCTGCCAATGCGCCTGTTCCAAATTCTCCGGAACCCGTTATATTCACATTTTCCAACCGTAAATTTTTAACTGTACCACTGTTATATGAACTACTTTCCGTATCTAATGCACCAATCTGCGCAAACAGCCCGTTGCTGCCGCTTAAATTGCTTACAGTATAGCCCAAGCCATTAAAATAGCCTGTAAAGCCCGTTGCATCCCATGCACTTTCACCGGCACCCAAGGAGGTAAAACCTTCGCCAGCAGTTACATTACCAGCCAGCAGATAAGTCCCTGTCATATCCGTAATCTGGCTCAAATCCGTAACCAGCTTCGCCCCCTTCACCACTGGCGTTGGTGTTAATGCACCATCTATAATTTTAGGAGCACCATTTAATATGTTGCTAGAAGTATAACCATCCTCTACGCCGCCAATAATTACCTTGTCAGCAGCCAGGACTTTCACCTTATCCAGCACATCCGTATTTTGGAGCACCACTTCCCCGGCACTCAGCACAAGAGAATTTGCCGCTTCAACATTGACCAGTGCCATTGATATATCACTGCCAGCAGTAGGGGAAGCCTGAAGTATTGATGTATCTGTACTGCCATTCAAGAACGCTTCCGTATTGACGTTGTCAATCGGAGTTGTGGTAGCCGTCAGCGAGCCCACATTGATAACCGCCCCGCTGCCAAAGACAATGCCGTTGGGGTTGACAAGGAAGATATTGCCCGCGCCTTTCAAGGTGCCGTAAATATTGGAGATATCCGGCCCATTGACGAGATTCAGATAGTTGTTGGCATCAAAGGCCACAGTCTCCCCTTGGGCAATGCTGAACCCTTTCCAGTTGATGACGTTATTGGCCGCCCCAGAAATATTCATGGTCGTGCCGCTGGTAGAGATGGTGGCGGTGTCACTGGTGCCGCCTGTGGGCAATGCCTGCACCATGGGCATAATGGAGAACATCCCAATTCCCAAAGTCAGGGCAATCTTTTTGGTTAAATTTTTCTTAAATTCCGACTTTTTCATGTATACCGCATCCTTTCATCTTACATAAACAAACGCATTAAAGATTGATAAACCATATAAAGTACGCGACAGGCAACGGGGACAGTTTTGCGGTGGAGCGCACTGCCGCAGGCTGGCTCGCAACGAAAAGCACCTAAACACCTCGCTGAAAGCCGCGCCGTGGTGACCGACGCAAGTACCTGGAGGGCGCTCCCCCGCCATGCGAGATATTTGCGCGGAACCGCAAAATTGTCCCCGTTGCCTGACTACGCACTAACTAAATCTTACCAAATTTTGCCTAACATAAACCACAATCTGTTCTTCGCCTGTGCATCAGTGCTGACATTATCCCCTAAGCCAATACGGCGGGCATAATCAAAGCGGGCAAAGAAGTCATTGGGCCGGGTATAAGTTACACCAATGCCCCAGCCTTTGAGCGTGGTGTCGCGATCAATGCCCACAGTTTCATCGCTGACCTGCCCCATATCGAAATAGGTGGACAGGGTCAGCCCCTTAACACTGGGCACGTGATAGCGAAGCTCTGCCGTGGCCAGGAAGCCCTTGTCGCCGGAGCCTTCGCCCTGAGGATAAGCCCGGACGCCCTGTGCCCCGCCCAGATACATTTCTTCACTGGAATCAAGGTTATTGCCGGTAACCTGAGCACTGCCCTTGAACAGAATATCCCACTGGGGCGCGATGTCCTGCACAATGGACATATCAAGGGTGGCTTTGGTGAATCCGCCGCTGTCACCCAGCATGGTATCGCCGCTGATATTGCCGCCATAACCTGTCAGGCCATAGCTGAATAAGGTGGTCTTGCCTTTCTTGAAGCCGCTGATGCCGATATGGCCGACATTGCTCTTTTTATCGAGGCGATTTAATGGAGCCGGAAGTGCAGTAAATTTATCCGTCATATCACGGAAATCATAACCGTAGTTCAGGTTCAAGGCCTCGTTAGTGGTGCGAAAAACAGGGGTCATGCCATAAATGCTATAAGTGGTGGCGGTGCCCTTGGCTCCCAGAATAGCTGCCGCCGCGCCCAGTTCATAGTTGGCATGGGATACGCCTACGCCCAAGCGTGTACCGCTATGTCCCGTGGACAGGTCGTAGCGGATGCCAAAATTCTTCTGCCGGGCATTGGAAATCATGCCGTTAAGTCCCAAATGGTCACCGATGCCGCCCATTTCGTACCAGTCAGCGGTAAAGCCGTAGCGATAGCGGCCTGCGGCCTTGCTGCCATAGTTGTTGACATAGAGCACATAGGTTTCAGCCTTGCCATTTTCCACCTTGATGGTGAGATTGCTTTCGCCACGGTTTTCCCCCGGCTGCAGCAGGCCGCCGGCTTTCACACCGCCCAGACCGATGATATTGTAGAGAACGGACTCCAGTGACTTTCCTTCCACGATGTCACCACTTTTCAGCCCCTTGGTCAGACGCTCAATCACCGCCGTTTTGACCTTGCTCCGGTTATCGATGGTGATATTGCCATATCGGCCCGTCGCTACGGCAATATTGATGCTGCCCTCCGCACTCCTCTGCTCCGGCAGGTAGGCTGTCGCTGCCGGATAGCCATGCGTGCGGAAATAGCGGGTAACTTCGGCAGCTGCCTTGTGGAGTTCCGCCAGCGTTACCGTTGTTCCTTCATAGCGGGAGGTTATCTGCGCCAAATCCCCGGCCTTGAATTTTAACGCTTCATCCGGCGTAACCGTAAGCGCAGTCAGTGTGAAGCTGGCTGCTCCTTCTGCTCGTACGGTATTGGGTGCGGTATTTTCCACTTCTGCCGCTGCCTGCTGCCGTTCCAGATTCTCACGCACCTGCCCCGGATTATCTGCAATCGCCGGAGCTGCTGCCGCCGTTCCCGTCCACAGCAAGCCCATAGCTGCCGCCAGAAGCGCATAATTTTTCC
>ERZ842401.5267-NODE-5267-length-14451-cov-8.865796_pt1 | contig 14451 bp, 17 predicted proteins | sample MGYA00521270_ERZ842401 | MGnify/ENA primary metagenome ERZ842401 (study PRJEB31892, sample SAMEA3878208) | bioreactor metagenome | biome: Moose rumen | place: Sweden | collected 2011-10 | study: EMG produced TPA metagenomics assembly of the PRJEB12797 data set... | reverse complement strand
ATTTGCGTCACGCAAATGCGCCGGCGGCGGAGCCGTCATCCATGACGGCTCCAAAATACGCGATGTTTTCTTTATAAAGGAGAATTTGATGCTGAATGAATTATTGGCGGAAGCGGTGCGCCTCGACGCGTCGGACGTTCATCTGACGGTCGGGCAGCCGCCTTTTTTTCGTGCGGCGGGCGAATTGTTTCAACGCGGCGCGGCATTATCTGCGCGGGAGGTCGAAGGCTTTCTGGCGGAACTGTTGACGCCGCGACTGCGCGAGGAGCTGGATAAAAATTTGGCGGTCGATTTCTCTTACACCGTCGCCAATCGCCGTTTCCGCGTCAACGTCTATTATCAGCGCAAAGCCCCCGCCTTAGCTCTAAGACTTATCGCCAAGGATATTCCTACTCTCGAACAACTCGGTGCGCCGTCCGCGCTTAGGAAATTCTTTACAGCCGCGCAGGGTTTAATCCTCGTGACGGGGCGGACGGGTTCGGGCAAATCAACGACGCTTGCCGCCTTCCTCAACGAACTGATAAAATTGCGCCCGTGTCACCTGCTGACGCTCGAAGACCCGATAGAATTTGAATACTCGGCGGAAAGGTCGTTCGTGAGCCAACGGGAACTCGGACAAGATTTTTTAGACTTCGCGGCGGCGATACGGACGGCAATGCGCGAAATGCCCGACGTGTTGCTAATCGGGGAGATACGCGACGCGGCGACCATGCACGCGGCACTTGAAGCCTCGGCGGCGGGCGTGCTGGTTTTGGCAACGTTGCACACGCGTTCGGCGGCGGAAACGGCTATGCGCGTCGAAACCATGTTCCCGCTTGTTCAGCGCGACGCAATACGCGACCTTTTTGCCGACGAATTCAGCGCGATAATTTCTCAACAGCTGGTCAAAACGGCGCGGGGACGAACCTGCGCGGCGGAAGTCTTAATCGCGAATCCTGCGGCGCGTTCGCTGATTCGGCAGGGCAAATACGTTCAACTTCCAAACGTCATGATGAGCGGGCGGGCGCAAGGTATGCAAACCATGGACGCGGCGTTAAAGGCGGTCGGCTATGAAAAAGTTTAAGTATCGCGGCTACGACTCGGCGGCGATTGAACAGGTCGGCACGCTGGAGGCGGAAAATTATTCGGAGGCTTACGCCGCATTGAGCTATCAGGGCGTGACCGTCGTCAAGTTGGAACCGACGGAGGCAAGTCCCGCGCAGATTTTGGCTAATCTCTACCTCAAGCTGAAAATCGGCGGGCAATGGCGGGCAGTCTTTTTCCGCGAGCTGAGCGTTATGCTGGGCGTAATGACGTTGCACGATTCGCTGAAGACTTTGGCGGGCGCGGCTAAAAATCACCCGTCGAAAAAAATCTTAACGGAATTGGTGGCAGCGGTCGGCGAGGGGCAAGCCTTTTACGAGGCACTTTCCCGCTACGAAATAATATTCGGCGGCGACGCAATCCAATCGGTTCAGATAGGCGAGGCAAGCGGCAACCTCCAAGACGTGACGGCGCGATTGGCGGCGCAACTGGAACGCAACTACTCCACCGAGAAAAAAGTTCGCGGCGCAATGTACTATCCCGCGTTCGTATTGTTGGCGGCGTTCGCGGCGACGGTCGTCCTAATCAACGTGACGTTGCCCGTCTTTGAAGGTTTCTTCGCCGAACAGGGCAATGACTTGCCGCCCCTTACGCTGATACTCCTGCGCGGCGGCAAAGTGTTGGCGGAGCATTGGCTGTTAATCGTGTTCGCGCTGACGCTTAGTGGGATAATCTGCGCGGCAACCTTCCGCAAAGTAGCGGCGATACGATTCATATTCGACAGGCTCAAGCTCAAGGTAAAACTCCTGCGCGAAGTCGAGCTGAGAAATTTCTTCGGGCGATTGAGCTTCCTTTTGGAGAGCGGCGTGACGCTGGACGAGGCGATTCAACTCTGCGCGGCGGCAAGCAAAAATCTGGTCGTGCAGAAAACCTTGACGGAGATAAAATTTTCGGTGGAGCGCGGCGAAAGTTTTGCGGCATTGGTCGCCAAGAGGCAATTCCCGCCGTTGTACGTCGGCTTAATCGTGACGGGCGAGGCGGGCGGCGCACTCGTCAACATGTTGCGTCAATGCGAATCTATGGCGGACTTCGAGGTCGAAGAAATCTTGCGCACGTTGCCCGCCAAGGCTGAAATCTTCGGGACGGTAATCGCGGGCTTAATCGTGGCGACGCTGGTTTTCGCCGTCATGCTGCCGATTCTGGACGTGTCAAGCCTGATTTAGCCGCTGATTGACATTCGCAAACGTGCGTCGGGCGGCGCACTCGTCAACATGCTCCGTCAATGCGAATCTATGGCAGACTTCGAGGTCGAAGAAATCTTGCGCACGTTGCCCGCCAAGGCTGAAATCTTCGGGACGGTAATCGCGGGCTTAATCGTGGCGACGCTGGTTTTCGCCGTCATGCTGCCGATTCTGGACGTGTCAAGCCTGATTTAGCCGCTGATTGACTTTCGCCCGCCATTGCTTATAATGCAAGCGATTATTGACGTTTTGGGGGTAGCGATGATTCATCTCAAGAACGTAACGAAAATTTACAAGGAAAATAACGTCCTCGCGCTCGACAAGGTAAGCCTCGACATTGAGCGCGGCGAATTCGTGTTTATAGTCGGCACGTCGGGCAGCGGCAAGTCCACGCTTATGAAGCTCCTCATGCACGAGGAAGTTGCCACGTCGGGCAGCGTCATCGTCAACGGCAAGGACGTTACCAAGCTCAAGCCTAAGGAAGTTCCTTACCTGCGGCGTTCGCTCGGCGTCATCTTCCAAGATTATCGCCTGCTGGAGGATAAGACCGTCTACGAAAATGTCGCCTTCGCCATGCAGGTTATCGAGGCTCCGCGCAAAATCATGCAACGCAACGTAAACGCCGTGTTGGATATTGTCGGGCTTCGCGATAAGTTTAAGAGTTTTCCCGCGCAGTTATCGGGCGGCGAACAACAACGCGTCGCTATCGCCCGTGCGATTGTCAACGACCCGCACATCGTCATTGCCGACGAGCCGACCGGTAACCTCGACCCCGAAACCAGTTGGGACATCATGGACATTTTCCAGCGGATTAACGCGTCGGGCACCACAATCGTTATGGCGACGCACGATAAGACTATCGTCGACCAAATGCAACGGCGCGTTATCGCCATTGAGGGCGGCAAGATTATTCGCGACGAGGCTCGCGGCGTCTACTCCGAGGATCCGCGTGACGATATGCTTGATAAATTTTACTACAGGTGACGCAATGCAAAAGGGCTTCGCGACTTTGGAACTTGTAATCGTCACAATGATAATCGTAATTTTGATAGGCGCGACAGTCCCAAACGCTGTTCGCCTCCTCAATAAAGTTGCGCTGGACTTTGAGACCAAACGCCTCTACACCGACCTGCGCGCCGTTCAAGCCTTCGACAGAATGACCAACATGCGCGACAGTCACTTCAAAACGGCTTATGACGAATCGGTAAGGCTGGTCGTCTTTACCGACAAGTACACCATTGAGAAAAATGCCCTCGATGTGACCTACGCGACGCATTACTTTTCAAACGGCGTGACGGCGGATAAAACCAAGATTATCAAGTTTGACGATATGGGCAAAATTACTCCCGCGACGAGCGACCACTTGACGTTGAAGTTGGGGCGCGACGCCAATTTTTATATTTACTTCAACAGCGTCGGGCGATTCCGTCCTTCCCGCGAAGCAAGAGACGAATGATGAAAACTATCCTCCGCAACGAACGCGGTTTCATGTTGCTGAACACGGTATTTCTGACGCTGATAACGGCGTTCGCGGCAACGATTTTACTCAACGCCGCGCCTCGCGTAAAAAATCCTCAATCGGTGTTGCGGCTGACGGCAATTCATTTGGCGAACGAGCAATTTGCGCTTATGGAGAGCCGAGCATTGGCGGGCGAGCTTGAGGCGGGCAATTATCCGTTCGCGGGCAATGACGCCGACTTGACGACCGAAAACGCCGGCGCGGGTAAGCCCGTAATCTTTGACGTGGCGACGCGAGTAACAGATAGCGGTAACCTGCGCGGAGTCAAAGTGACGGTAAGTTGGACGTTCGGCGGAGATAATTTCATGTTCGCGGAGGAAAGGACGATTCGGGTTGATTAAAATTCGGAGCGGCGGGTTCGCACTGATAGAGTTCGCGATAGCCCTGCCGCTTTTGATTTTGTTGACATACGGGCTGGCGACGGTCGGCGGGAAAATTTTTTATTTGGGGCGAATTCAGCTTGCCGATTACGTTTTGGAGGAGGAAGTGCACGACGTTTTATCGCGCCTGATTTACGACGCCCGCGCCGCCAAGAGCGTTGAGGCTTTCAACTACAACGGCACGGTGACTTTCGCCTACCGCACGATTAACGAGAGCACCAAGGGCGTTATCGCGGTCAAATCGGCGGAACGGGTGTATCTTCTTTACGGCAAGCTCGGCGCGGAAAATTCCAAGGTGAACTATAAACGCGTCGAGGAATTTCTCAGCAGCCCCATAACGGGCGATAATTATTTCGGCAGGACGCGGGTCACGCAATTTTTCTTCAGCAAGCCCGCCGATAATGTTTTGCGAGTTACGTTGGAGATGCAAAGCGAGGTCAGCGGGCACAAAATAAAAATCAGCACGGCGGTCTGTATGCCGGGCTGTGAAAGTTTTGAGGTGCATTGATGCGGGAAAAGGGCTTCGCGACGATATTCGGGCTGTGCTTGATATTGGCGGTCGCGTTCGTGGTCAAGGGGATACAGGCGGCGGAGGCGAATCACGCCCGCGAGGTCTTGAGCTTTGAGCTGGAGCAAATCCTTCAGAGCGCGGCGGAGAGCGGGATTATCGAGGCGTCCGCAACCGGCAACGATACCTTGAGCAAAACCGTGACGCTTGAACGCGGCGGGCAGACAATTGCGATAGAGGTCGAAGTTTTGAGCGACGCGGGGAAAATTTATTTCGGCAGCATTCCCAAGCGGGGAAAGTATTTCATGAGCCGCGCCATGACGAAGAGCCCGTTTTGGAGTGAAAACATTTATCGCCGCGCCTATGCCTATGTGCTTGACGGTGAGGCGACGATTCACTTCATGGAGTTGCCTTAATTATTCGTAGCGCAGAGCCTCAATCGGGTCGAGCCGCGCCGGTTACTTTTGAAAAGTAACCAAACAGCAAGCGCGTTGAATCGTTGCGATACTTGAAACTGAGGCACCGCGCCTATGCCTACGTGCTTGACGGTGAGGCGACGATTCACTTCACGGAGTTGCCTTAATTATTCGTAGCGCAGAGCCTCAATCGGGTCGAGCCGCGCCGGTTACTTTTGAAAAGTAACCAAACAGCAAGCGCGTTGAATCGTTGCGATACTTGAAACTGAGGCACCGCGCCTATGCCTACGTGCTTGACGGTGAGGCGACGATTCACTTCACGGAGTTGCCTTAATTATTCGTAGCGCAGAGCCTCAATCGGGTCGAGCCGCGCCGCTTTCCGCGCAGGTAACATTCCAAAAAATATCCCGACGAACAGCGCAAAGCCGAAGCTCGCCGCTATGCTCAGCCCGCTGATTACCGTCGTGAAATTGCCAAACTTCGATATGGCTTGCGCCGCGCCTATGCCGATTATAATTCCGATTGCACCGCCGATTATGCTTATCATCGTCGATTCGATAAGGAATTGGAGCATGATATTGGAGTAGGTCGCGCCGATAGCCTTACGTATGCCGATTTCCCGCGTGCGCTCCGTGACGCTTGCCAGCGTGATATTCATAATGCCGACGCCGCCGACAATCAGCGAAATGCCCGCTATCGCACCCAACAACAACGTTATCATGGTCGTGGTTGAGGTCATGGTTTCCATTAAGCTCGTAAGGTTGCGGACGTTGAAGTCGTCCTCGGCTCCTTCGCGTATCCTGTGGCGTTGGCGGAGGAGCTTTTCTATATTGCTTTGAACTTCGTCCATTTTATCGGCGTCGGAGACTTGAACGTTGATTGAGCGCACGTAGGTTATCCCGATAAGCCGTTCCTGCGCGGTGGTCAAGGGGATTAAAACAACGTCGTCTTGGTCTTGCCCGCCCGTCGATTGCCCCTTGCTCTCCAGCACGCCGATTATCGTATAGGGCGCGTTGCCTATGCGAATTTTCTTGCCGACGGGATTGACGCTTGCAAACAGATTGGTCGCCACGGTTGAGCCGATAACCGCCACGCGATTGCGAACGTCCACGTCGTGCTCGCCGAAGAAAAGCCCGCTCTTAAGCGTCAACGATTGAATCGCGACGTATTCGGGGATAACGCCCGTGACGGTCGTGTTCCAATTCTCGTGCCCGTAGACAACTTGATAGCTGCCCTGCACGGTCGGCGACACGTATTCGACATTTTTAATCTTATTTTTGATAGCCTCGGCGTCGTCGAAGGTCAAGGTTGTAACGGAACCCGCCGCCCCCCTCGGTCCGCCGCGATTGGCACTGCCGGGCATGACGATTAACATATTGGAGCCGAGGCGCGAGATGTTATCGATAACATTTTTTTTAACGCCCATACCCACGCTCACCAGCGCGATAACGCTCGTCACGCCGATTATCACGCCCAACATCGTCAGGAACGTCCGCAATTTGTTCGCGGCAAGACTGCGCCACGCCATCTTTAACAGTTCGGTAAAAAGCATTCAATCCTCCAAAATTTAAGCCTTGGAAATGTTCAGCACCGTGGCAGGTTGTCCGCAAAGCGCAGCGTGTACCCAATGGAACAGGAACGTCGGGAACGCGGCATCCTTACCGAAATGCTCTCTGAACGCCGCCTCAACCGCCGCGTGCAATTCGGGGGTGATTCCGTTCCTGTAGACGACATGCTTGTTAATCCAACGATTATCAAATATTTGGAAAAAATTACTCCGTGCGAGATATTGAAGCTCCGGATTGTCTTTGAAAAAGTCATCCATAGCAAAATATTCGTCCAAGTGACGCGACAGCTCAAATTGGTGAGCAATGTATTTGGCGACGCGTTCAGGCGGAACTTTCGAGCGTGATTGCGAGTCGGGCGAATCGCGATATATGTAAATTGAAATTGGTGTCTTGACGAGAACCTTCGCTCGCATGAGCCATTTAAAAGCCAGAAGCCGATTGCCACCGAACGTTTCAAAGCACAAGTCGTTCTCCAAGATGAATTGACGATTAAAGATGTTGTGTTGCGCGTCAATGCCAATGTCGGCGAGCCACATGCTAAAACGTACGGCGGGGTCGGTCGGCATGACGGTCACGTCTTTAACCTGCAGCTTGTCATAATAGGAAATTTTAAGCGGCGTGTCTTTCTTGATGACGCCGTTGAAGTCCGTGGTCAAGTGCTTGCATTCGTGGACAACGTCGGCTTGGAATTGTTCGGCAATCTTGTACATATGTTCCAGCGCGTAGGGCAGATACAAATCATCACTGTGAAGAACCATAACGTACTTGCCGGTCGCCTCGCGCAGGAGTCGGTTATCCGTCAGAAACTGCCCGATATTTTTTCCGTTGCGGCGGAGTTTGAGCTTGCCCGACTTAATGGCGTCGGCGTATTTTTCCGCCACGAAGTCCGCCGAGCCGTCGGTGGAGCCGTCGTCGCGCACGATGAGCTCAAAATCTTGAAACGTCTGATTAAACACGCTGTCAATAGCTTGCGCGATATAATGCTTGCGATTGTACATTGGAATTAACACGGAAATTGCCGACATGAAATTTTCCCCCTTAAACAATGTCGATAACTTCGTCGGTGTGGGCGGTTATGATGTCCTTGGTTATCTTGCCGTCCTTGACGAGGATTTGACGGTCGGCGGCTTGTGCAATGTCGGGTTCGTGCGTGACGAGGATAATCGTGGAGCCGGCGGCGTGCAGGTCGCGAAAGATTTGCATGATTTCCCCCGTCGATTTGGTGTCGAGGTTGCCCGTCGGTTCGTCCGCCATGAGAATTGCCGGCTTCATTGCTATTGCCCGTGCTATCGCCACGCGTTGACGTTGTCCGCCCGATAATTCCCCCGGCAAATGTTCTGCGCGGTCGGACAGCGATACCTTTTCGAGAGCTTCCCTTGCCAAGGTGAGCCGCTCCTTAGTTCCCAACCCCGCGTAGACCGCCGGTAATGCCACGTTCTCAAGACCGGTGAGCTTCGGCAACAGGTTGAAGTTTTGGAAGACGAATCCGATAGTTTTATTGCGGATTCTTGCCAAAGCGTCATCACTAAGCCCGCTGACTTCCTGTCCGAGCAATTTGTACGAGCCGACGGTCGGACGGTCGAGGCAGCCGAGGATATTCATCAGCGTCGATTTGCCCGAACCCGACGGTCCCATCAGCGCGACGAATTCTCCCGCGTCAATGCGCAAGTCCACGCCGTTGAGCGCGGCTACCGTCTCCGAGCCCATTTTGTAAAGTTTCTTTACGCCCGTTATCGTCACCACGTTTGCCATTGCGCCCACCTCCCAAAGTGCTTTCATGATAGCAAAAAAAATCCTCCGCCGCAAATTTCGGGTAGAGGATAAAATTTTTTTCTTTATGGTAAGACGAAGCCTCAAGCTGTCTCCTTGGACAGATTAACCTCTTCAAGCGGGAAGATTTTCGGCTGCTCCTCGCCCAATATGCAAGCCTCGGTTATCACGACGCGGCGCGGCTCGTTGGTCTTCGGGATTTCAAACATCACGTCAAGCATCACGTCTTCGATTATGCCCTTGAGCGACCGCGCACCCGTCTTGCGTTCAATCGCCATTTTCGCCACGCGACGCAACGCCTCCTCCTCGAACTCCAGCTTAACGTTGTCCATCGCCAAAAGCTTTTCGTACTGCTTGACGGGCGCATTTTTCGGCTCGGTGAGGATTTTGAGCAACGCGTCTTCGTCCAGAGTTTCAAGCGTGCAGATAACCGGCAACCGCCCGATAATTTCGGGGATAATCCCGTACTTCATCAAATCTTCGGGGCGCACCTGGTGAATCAGCTCGTTGAAGCGTTTATCAATGTCTTCCTTAGGCGGAATTTCGGAGCCGAAGCCTATAGCCGTATCGCCCTTGCGGATTCGTTTCTCGATAATCTTTTCAATGCCCACGAACGCGCCGCCCACGATAAACAGGATATTGCGCGTGTCGACCTTAATCGTCGGGGCTTCGGGGTGCTTACGTTGCCCGCGCTCCGTGAACTCGACGACGCTGCCCTCCAACATTTTAAGCAAGCCCTGCTGAACGCCCTCGTGACCGGGGTCGGCGGTTATCGAATTGTTTTCGCCCGACTTACGCGCTATCTTGTCGAACTCATCCAGATAAATAATCCCGTGCTCGGTCTTTTCGATGTCTCTGCCCGCCGCGTAATAAAGATTGCGAACGGCAACCTCCACGTCGGAACCGACAAAGCCCGCTTCCGTCAGGCTGGAGGCGTCCGTCACGGCGAAGGGTATATCCAACAACTTCGACAGGTGACTAAGCATAGCCGTCTTGCCGCAACCCGTCGGTCCCATAATGATAACGTTCGACTTGTCAATTTCATCGTCGCCGCCCGTGTTGTCAAAGTCGTATTTCATGCGCTTATAATGATTGTAAGCCGCAACGGACAGGATTTTTTTTGCTCTGTCCTGCACGATGATAAATTCGTCCAGATATTCCTTGATGACGTGCGGCTTATTTTTAGTTAAGAGTTCGCCGAGCGCGTTATTGAAACTTTTCTTGCTTGAACGCGACTTGCGCCCCTCCTCGTCCTCTATGTAGTGGTAAATATCTTTGATACAGCTCTTGCAAATGCCGAAGCCGGTATTGGGGTCGAAGACGGGCATATCCAGGTGGCTCTGCATCTTGATTCGCTTGCCGCAAATACTGCAATGGAAACTTTCAACTGCCATGAAGAATTCTCCTTTGTAAAAAGCCTTGCAATAAAAAATCACAGCGCGTATAATACACCCTGCGCGGTTTTCGCGTCAACTTAATTTAGCGGCGGTGATTGGAGATAACGGGCACGAGTGTTTTCGACGACGAGTGGTATCCCGAATTTTGCTACTTCGCCTCGCGTCACGAAGACGTTTTCAAAAATTTTAAGCGGCACCCGATTTATACGCGGGTGGTTGAGTACATGTCGCCGGAATTCGGGCAGGAGTGCTTTGAATACATTTTGAACAACTCCGCGCTCACCTTAACGGAGGACGAATGGCTTTTCTTCCTGCAAAACGATTCAGTCGGTAATCCGTTTATCGCCGAATACAACTTTGGCGGCTCCAAGGTTATCGCCTCGCCCACGACGCTCCGCTATATCAAGGTGCTTGTCGACATTGTGACGCTCTTCGACGTGCGAAAGCTTGAAACCGTCACGGAGGTCGGCGTCGGCTACGGCGGGCAGTGTCGTATCCTAATGAACGCCTTGCCGATTCAACGCTACAACCTCGTCGACTTGCCCGAAGTTCTCGCGCTCACGGAAAAGTTTCTGAACGCGTTCAATCAAGCGGGCGACATTCGTTATATCGACGGCACGCACATTTATCACGACGCGCCCTGCGACCTGTTCCTCAGCGACTACGCTTTTTCCGAGCTTGCCAAATCCGCGCAGGACGTTTATATCGACAAAATCATCAGCAAGGCTAAGGCGGGCTACGTGACGTGGGACGGCGACTTTTTCGCAAGCGTGGGCATGTATGACGGCTACACCCTCGACGAATTCGTTGCCATGGTTCCCAACGCCAAAATCCTGCCCGAAAATCCCGTAACCACTTCCCCCGACAATCGCCTTGTCGTTTGGGGTTGCAAATAGAAAGTGAGGTGTATCGGCATGAAGGAGAAAATTCATCCGCAGTACTTCGAGGCAACGGTTACTTGCGGTTGCGGCAATACTTTCAAGACCGGCTCCACCAAAAAGGAGTTGCGCGTCGACGTTTGCTCGAAATGCCACCCGTTCTTTACCGGTCGTCAACGCGACGTTAAAGCGGGCGGACGCATTGAGAAGTTCAATAAGCGTTACAAGAAAAGCTGAACAAAAATCAGCGGGCAGGGTGAGCAATCGCCTTGCCTGCTTTAATTTTACCAGAGGAGAATCATGGACAGAATATTATTTTTAAAGAAATTCATTGACGAGCCGAGGAAAATCGGAAGCTTGACGCCCAGCTCCAATTTCCTTGCCCGCAAAATGCTGAATGCTCTGCCGTGGGAAAATTTTTCGCACGTCGTGGAGTTGGGCGCGGGCACGGGGTCTTTCACGAAACAAATCGTCAAATACAAACCGTCGGACTGCAAATTTTTGGTCGTCGAGCAAGATTCGGCAATGCGGCATTTGCTTGAAGAAAAATATCCCGATTTGATTTTCGATTCATACGCGGAAAACTTGAACGCGAGCTTGCGAAGGCTGAATTTCCCGCAGACGGATTGCGTCATATCGGGCTTGCCGTTCGCGAACATGAACGAGACTTTGCGGCGGCGGATAATTGACAACGTTCACCGCTCCCTGAAACGCGGCGGCGTGTTCGTCATGTTTCAATATTCCACGCAGATGAAAAGTTTGCTGAACGAATATTTTTCCTCCGTGGAAATTGAATTCTTCCTGTTGAATTTCCCGCCGGCGTTCGTCTACTTCTGCCGAAAGTGAGGCGGCGCATTGAGGGCTTGGGACAAAATTTATATCACCGTCTCTGATTGGCTGATTCGCGTCGTCACGGAAAACAAAAGCCTCTTGGTTTTGCTGTTCGTATTAAATCTGACCTGCTTAGTCAACTTTTACATGACGATAGATTTTCGCGGCAGTTCATTCGCGGATTTGAATTCGTTCGTTTCGTTGACACTTTATTTGTTGTTTGAAATTTTCGTGTTAATATCGATACTCCATAACTTACCGAAAATATTCGCCAGGCTCTTTGTCACATTGAGCGTGATATTTTTTTGCGTCGACGCTTTTACGCTGATAATGTATCGGAGCGTCTTCGATAAGGGCATGTTCCAAATTATCCTCGACACGAACCTTCAAGAGGCGGCGGAGTATGTCGCCGATTATTCAAGTTTGCTCGCGCCGAAATTGCTTTATGTCTTGTCGCTAACAGCTGTGCTCGCGCTTTTGATTAAGGCGGGGATTGTTCTCGCAGATTTTCTGTTGCGGCGGCGAATCAGATTCTTGCGTTTTATCGCGTTCATCTTTGCGCTCGTCGGGTTGACTTTGATGATTGGCGCGAATGCAGATTTTTTCGTCAAGAAAAATCCGGTATCCGTGTTCCGAATCAGTTTCCTTATCCCGCGTGCCTTCAATGAGATTCGGGAGTATCGGGAGGTCTATAACAATCTTGACGCCGCGCAGATTGAAATCACCCGCAACGACAGCGAACTGCCTTGGGTGATTTTTATCCTCGGCGAATCGACGAACCGCTACCACATGAGCCTTTACGGTTACGATAAGCCCACGACGCCCAATTTACAGCGACGCCTTGAGCAAGAAGGCTTAATCCTCTTCACGGACTGCATAAGCGGCGCGACCGAGACCATGCCCGCTTGCCAACGCCTGTTCACGTTCTACGCTAACGGGGGGGGGGGTAACTGATAAGCCTTGGTATCGTTACGCTAATCTGTTCGACATCTTGAAGGCGGCGGGCTACCATACGGCTTGGCTGTCCAATCAGGAAGTCACGGGCATTTACGGCAATGTACCTCGCGCCTACGCCGACCGTTGCGACGAAAAAAAATTTACGACGATTCACGACACTGAGACCACCGTTTACGAGTTCGACGAGAAAATCCTGCCGCTGCTGGACGACAGCTTGAGTAAAAATTCTTCCGCGAAAAATTTTTACGTCCTGCACCTCTTGGGCACGCATTTGAAGTATCGGGCGCGTTATCCTGCCGAGTTTGAAGTCTTCAAAGCAGACGAGGAACCCGCCGCCGAAGCTTGGCAACGAGAATATCAAGCCGCGTACGATAACGCCGTGCTGTACAATGACTTTGTGGTTGACGAGATAATCAAGCGTTTTGAGGACAAGGACGCGGTTGTAATTTACGTCGCAGACCACGGCGAGGATGTTTTGGAGGACGGCGTTCATTTAGGGCACGGACCCATGGGCGGGGCGCGGCAATTTGAAATTCCCATGACCGTTTGGCTGTCGGAAGCTTGCAAGGCGAATCACCCCGACCTTGTGCAAAAAATTTCGGAGGCGAAAGATTTGCCCTTCATGACCGACGACATGATTCACGCGCTCTTAGACTTAATGGCGATTGAGACGGCGGATTTTGATTCGCGCAAGAGTTTGTTCAGCAAAGACTTTGACGCCACGCGCAAGCGGATTTACAAGGGCAGAGAATACGTCAACGGAAAGATGATTCCTTTGGGGAGTTGAGTAAATGGATAAGCCAATCGTCGGCGGGCAGGCGGTTATCGAGGGCGGCAACGTGACGTTGCATCCTGCAAGCGCGTTGCACCGTTGCGATAAAGGCAAGCAGGTCGCCGCGTTTTAACTTTATCGGAGGTAAGTTTTATGGGTAAGCCAATCGTCGGCGGGCAGGCGGTTATCGAGGGCGTAATGATGCGCGGCTTCGGCAAGGTGGCGACGGCTGTGCGCGAGCCGAACGGCAATATCAACGTGCAAGTCAAAGCCGTCAGCTCAATCGCCGACCGTTACCCCGTGTTGAAGTTGCCGATACTGCGCGGCGCGGTAAGTTTGTTCGAGTCGCTAATCTTGGGCATGAAGTCGTTATCGTTTTCCGCGCAGGTTTCGGGCGAGGAGGACGAGCAACTTTCCGACCGCGAACTAATCGGCACGATAATTTTGGCGATAGCGTTGGCGTGCGGCTTATTCTTGGCGATACCGACCTTTGCCGCGAAATTCTTCCATACGCTCACCGACGCCCCAATAGCTTTGAACTTGGCGGAAGGATTTTTGCGGCTGATAATTTTCTTGGCGTATCTGTTCGCAATATCGCGCATGAAGGACATCAAGCGGACGTTCCAATATCACGGGGCGGAGCATAAAACAATATTTTGTTACGAGGCGGACTTGCCGTTGACGGTCGAAAACGTAAAGAAATTTCCGCGCCTGCATCCTCGGTGCGGGACGGCTTTTCTGCTGATTGTCATGCTGGTAAGTATCTTCGTGTTCGCGTTCCTGGGCTGGCCGGAGCTGTGGATTAGGATTTTGTCGCGGATAATTTTGTTGCCGTTGGTGGCGGGGCTGGCGTATGAGATAATCCGTTATTCCGCCCGTTCGCAGAATTCAATCGTCAAGCTGGCGACGTTGCCGGGGCTGTGGCTCCAATACCTGACCACTCAGGAACCCGACGATTCAATGATTGAAGTCGCGATAAAGTCATTGGAAGCAGTCATGCCTGAGAATTAGTATCGGCGCGGCGATAATCTTGCCAATGTCTAAACGGTTCGGCGCGTCTGCTGTTTGGTTACTTTCTAAAAGTAACCCCGATGATTCAATGATTGAAGTCGCGATAAAGTCATTGGAAGCAGTCTTGCCTGAGAATTAGTATCGGCGCGGCGATAATCTTGCCAATGTCTAAACGGTTCG
>ERZ842401.5266-NODE-5266-length-14452-cov-7.897201_pt1 | contig 14452 bp, 17 predicted proteins | sample MGYA00521270_ERZ842401 | MGnify/ENA primary metagenome ERZ842401 (study PRJEB31892, sample SAMEA3878208) | bioreactor metagenome | biome: Moose rumen | place: Sweden | collected 2011-10 | study: EMG produced TPA metagenomics assembly of the PRJEB12797 data set... | reverse complement strand
TGCAGGACTTCAAGGAAATGTCCGGCGGTGCGACTATCTGCCGGGAATTAAAGGGTGTTGGCACCGGCAAGGTGCTTTGCGCTTGTGATGATTGCGTACGTCACGGTGTACTGGTGCTGGAAAAGAAGCTGTCAAGTCTTTAACGCTTGTAATTGAATATGCAGGTAAATCCACGAAAAGTTTTTAACGAAAATTTTCGTGGATTTTTTTATACATAGGGTAAACAGGATTTTATCACGATAGGGCGAAATGAATGGATAAGGTCATATTAAAGTCACATAGAGAGACTAAAATTTATACAGTAAACAATTTTCTATGTGAAGGGGGCGGCTTATGTTTTCGATACTGGTAGCGGAGGACGACAAGAATCTCAACCTCATGATTTGTGCAAAGCTCAAACAGGAGCAGTATAATGTCTTTCCGGCCTTTGATGGTCAGGAGGCGTTAGATGTTATGGAACGGGAGCATATCGACCTCATCATCAGCGACGTGATGATGCCCCGGATGGATGGGCTGGAACTCACGGCAGCTCTGCGCGGCGCGAAAATGGATTTGCCCATTTTAATCATCACCGCCAAGGGGCAGATGGAGGATATGGAGCGGGGCTTCCGGGCGGGGACGGACGATTATATGGTTAAGCCGATTCAGCTCCGGGAACTCATGCTGCGCGTGGGCGCGTTATTGCGCCGGGCGCAGCTGATGAGTGAAAAGCGGCTGACAATTCGGGGCACGATTCTTGACTATGCATCCCTTACGGTGCAGACGGGAGAGCAGACTGATACTCTGCCACCCAAGGAGTTTTATCTGCTGTTCAAATTGCTTAATCAGCCGGGCAAGATTTTTACCCGTCAGGAACTTTTGGACGAGATTTGGGGCGTGGACAAGGATACGGACAGCCGCAATGTGGATGCGCATATCAAAAAACTGCGTCACCGCTTCGCCGCTAATCCCGACTTTGCTATTGAAACGGTGCGGGGATTGGGCTATAAGGCGGTGTTTAAGGAAGAAACGTCATGAAAAAGCAAATTATCCTGCCCTTGCGGCTCTATCACAGTCTGACCACCTTGCTCACTTTGGCCCTGTGCTGTGGTGCGTCCAGCTTGTTGGTCTATTTGTTGGACAGCCTGACCGGGCTGCAATTGGAACTGCCGGTGGCGCTGATTATCTGCAGTCTGCTCACGATTGTTTCCGGGGCGTTGTTGCTTGCCTGGGAGGCGGGGTATTACATCCGCCCCGCGCAGTCTGTGGTCGAGGCTACGGGACGCATTGCCAAGGGGGATTTTGCTGTGCGTGTGCCTCAGCCGGAAAATTTGGTGAGCACAGAAGAAGGGCTTTTACTGATTGAGAATTTCAACCGCATGGCCAAGGAATTGCAAAGCATTGACCATATGCAAAAAGGTTTTACCGGCAGTGTTTCCCACGAATTTAAGACCCCGCTTTCTTCCATTGTCGGCTTTTCCGAGATTTTGTTAGAAGGGGGGCTGACCGAAGACGAACGGCGGGAATATACAGGGCTGGTACACGAGGAAGCACTCAGGCTTTCGCGGCTGGCGGAAAATCTGCTCAGGCTTTCACGGCTCGATGCGCAGGCCATCGTCATGCGCCATGAGGATATTGTTGTGGATGAGCAGATACGGCAGTGTGTAATCCTGCTCGCCGAGCGTTGGGAAGCTAAAGAGATTTCGTTTTCTTTGGATTTGCCCGCCATGCCGATTGAAAGTGACCCGGATATGACCAAGCAGGTATGGCTGAATCTTATCGACAATGCCGTGAAGTATTCGGAAGCGGGCAGTACCATTCAGATTACGGGCGAGCTTGCCGCAGATTCCATCTGTGTGCGCATCTGTGATGAAGGTATTGGCATTCCTGCGGATAAACAGGCGCATATCTTTGAACGGTTTTACCAATGCGATGAATCCCATCAGGAAAAAGGTCATGGGCTGGGGCTTTCCATTGTCAAGCGTATTTTGGAGCTGTTGGGCGGTCAGATTGCCTGTCAAAGCCAGCTGGGGAAGGGGACGGAAATGGTTGTGGCCCTGCCTTTGGACAGCAGCAAGAGCTGTTTGCTCCAAATACCATCAAAATAAAATTTTTTACAAAAAGGTTGTAAAAAACCGAATAAAAGTCACATAGAGGTCACATTTGGTCTCTATAATCAAAAATGTAGCAGAGATGAGGTACAGAAAGGAGATAATGATGCCAACGGAAAAGAAACGCATACAAAAGGATATCGTCATCATCGGTGCCGGAATGGCAGGACTTACCGCAGCGCTTTATGCAGGGCGCATGAATCTGTCGGTACTGGTGCTGGAAAACGCGCTGGTAGGTGGTCAGATTGCCAATGCCACCGGAATTGAAAATTATCCGGGTCTGCCCAATGTGGCGGGCAAGGATTTAATCGCAACCGTACAGCAGCAGGCGGAGAACTTTGGCGCTGTGATTGATGAGTTTGACACGATAGAAAAAGTCAGCTTGCAGGAAGAACAAAAAATCGTGGAAACCGAGTCCTGCATTTACGAAGCCGGCAGCGTCATTATCGCCTCTGGCATGGAACGGCGCAAGCTGCCGCTGCCCGAAGAACGCAAATACGCCGGCAAGGGTGTGCACTATTGTGAGCTTTGTGACGGTCATCTGTATCAGGACAAGGTGATTGCCGTTATGGGCGGCGGCAATGCTGCCGTGGATGCAGCCAACTTCCTGACCAAGTACGCCAAGAAGCTATATCTGCTGCACCGTTCTAAGCTGCGTGCCGATGAATCCGCGCAGGAAAAACTGCGTAGCAATGAAAAAGTAGAAATTCTGCTCGAAACCGATGTGATAGCATTGAAGGGTGAAAAGCGCTTAGAAAGCGTTGAAGTTTTGGACAAAGCGACTGGCGAAAAGAAAGAATTAGCCATAGATGGCATTTTCGTCAATATCGGCGTTACGCCCAATACGGCGCTGTTTCAGGCGGATATCGAGCTGGCCGAAGATGGCCGGATTGCGGCAGGGGAAGATTGCCGCACCAATATTCCGGGCGTTTTTGCCGCCGGTGATGTCCGGCACAAAGAAGTAAGGCAGCTTACAACAGCTGCCGCAGATGGCACGACAGCCGCAATTTTAGCGGAGAAATATTTAGCGCAAATCAGAAAGGGGAAATGAATTATGGTTAAGGTTTATTCCATCAACAACTGTCCTTGGTGTGACAAGGCAAAGAAGTATCTGCAATCACGGCAGGTGGAATACGTGGAATGCAATATCGAAATGGATGAAGCCGCCCTAGCAGAATGCAAGGCATTGACCAATGATGAGGTCGTTCCCGTGATTACTGCAGATGGCAAAGAGTATGTACTGGGCTTTGACAAGGGCAAGATTGATGCCTTGTTGGGGCTTTAAGAGATAAAGATTTCGTGACAGGAGAGGAGAACTATAATGGGTGTTTATGATTTTTCGGCAAAGACGAACGGCGGTGAGGAAAAGTCCCTCAAGGATTATGCAGGCAAGGTACTGATTATTGTCAATACCGCCAGCAAGTGCGGTTTTACGCCACAGTACAAGGAATTGCAGGAACTCTACGATAAGTATAAGGATAAAGGGCTGGAAATTCTGGGCTTCCCCTGCAACCAGTTCGGCGCGCAGGAGCCGGGCAGCAACAGCGAAGTCCAGCAGTTCTGCCGCCGCAACTACGGTGTCAGCTTCCAGATTTTTGAGAAAGGCGATGTGCGCGGCGAAACGGCGCAGCCGCTCTTTAAGTACCTGACGGCAGAAAAAGGCTTTAAGGGCTTTGATGAAAACCACGAATTTTCCGCAGTGCTGCTGGATGCTCTCAAGAAGAATTATCCGGAGTATCTGGAAGACGATGGCATTAAGTGGAACTTCACCAAGTTCCTCATTGACCGCGAAGGCAATGTAGTGGAACGCTATGAACCGACTACCAGCCCGTCCGCTATGGCGGAAGCCATTGAAAAATTGTTGTAAGAAGAACAGCCAGTAATGATTGCTATAGATGAGTACAACGAAAAAATCGCCGCGGTATAAGGCGGCGACAGAGAGATATGAATCAATTTACGTAAATTAAATCATGACTTATCAATGCCGTGGAAATAATCAATTTGGATATCCACGGCTTTTTTATGTTCTGGTTTCAAATGGCGGTATTTTTGTATCATCATGGATTCATGTTCTGTAATTAGAGAAATATCATTTATAGATATATCGTATGAAGCAGTTTTTTTATCGGCAATGATATAGTCGGCAGATTCAGCAGGGGCGGTGTTTAGAGATCTTCCTAGCAGATAATCGGTTGAAACATTGAAGAAATCAGCCAGCTTAGGAAGGTTTCGTTTTATGCTGCCACCGTGTTCGTACTTCACATAGGTGGTGCGGTCTATGCCCAAAGCTTTGGCGATCTCGTTTTGAGACATGTTACGAGCCAGGCGCAATTCTCGCAGAATATGTGCAGTTTTCAATTCGGTCACATCCTTTTAAATACATTATAAAGGAAAGGAAATTGTGACAAAAGTTGTGAAAATATACCACAAGTGAAGATGCTGTGTGAAATTTATCCACATGATTCTTAAGTTTTTAGCGGAACATACGATATATAATATAGTGGATTTCGTATGCTTTATTATGTGAAATTATTACACCTTGCGCGATTTTAGTGAATTAATATCACGTAATTTTTGACAGGAGGAGATTTTAATGTCAGCAAAAGATATGCCACTACGTTTTTGGCGCATGATTATTGCCTTGGCTTGTAGCTGGTTTATGGCCTTTGGAATTGGAGAAGCGCAGGAAGTTACGGTTACAGGCATGGGGACGGACAGGGAAAGCGCTATGCGGGATGCTTCAAGGCATGCGGTAGAGCAAGTGGTAGGAACTCTGATAAATTCTCAGACAATTATGCAAAATTTGACCATCCAGTTGGACGAGGTATACCAGAAATCTCAAGGCTATGTGAAACATATAACAGTACTTAATGAGCAGCGGCTGGATAATGCGACTTATAAAGTAACAGCTAAAGTAGATGTAGATACAAATCCCGATGCCAAGCTGATGGACACGCTGACTATGATTATGCGGCTTAATGACCCGCGCATTGTGGTAGTAATATTGGAACGCAATGAAGAAGGCCAGGTGCAGCACAATGAGCTGGCGGAAAGTGCGCTGAACAGCAGACTGGTCGCAGATGGTTTTTCCCATGTACTGGATGCCGCGCAGGTAACAGATTTGCAGAATGTTCCCTTGTTAAAAAACTTATATGAGGGTAAAAGGGGAGAACTGATGGGCGGAGCCGATCATGTGGCCGATTTTTTGGTGGTCGGCAGTTGTACCAAGGATGCAGGTAAGGTGTCCATTCCCAATTATAAGGAAGCAGGTATGCTGGAAACTGCAATAGTCAATGTAAAAGTAAATTTGAAAATTGATGTAATAAGCTACAATACAGGAAAAATCGCGGGCTCTTTTGTAGTGGAGGGTATAGGGCTGGAGAATAGTGTTGCCAGAGCCGGAGATAAAGCAGTTACAATCGCGGCACAGAGAGCTGCGGATAAACTGGCAGAAACGTTAAAAGCGCATGGTGCTAAGAATGTGCAGGGGATAGAGTTCGTTATGACAGCTGACAGTGAAGGTAAGCTGCAACAGGTTATACAGGCACTGCGCTCCTTAGGGACGGTGGATAGTGTTTATGTCAGGGAACAGAGCGCAAACAAGGTTGTACTTACGGTGGATTCGTCATATAAGCCACATGAAATCATAGGACAGCTGCAGAAGGTTACAGACTGTGGAATTGCGGTGGAAAGCATATTGAATGACAGTTGTCAGCTAAGAATTACCTAAGGAGGGGTTGGGCGTGAGAAGGATTATGCTTTTACTGATGTTGACATTGGGCTTGTGGGGAAACTGTGTACAGGCGGCTTCCTTACATGATTATCCCAATGTAGCGGTGCTTCCTTATGCCAATAAGGCTGCTGTGTCGCAGCAGATTTCCCTGGCAGATGCATCGCTGGTGTCAGAGTTTGTCATTGAACAGCTTTTGGACACAGAACGATTCAATGTCATTGAGCGGGAAATGCTGGAAGCAATCATGAAGGAACACAGCTTCAATATGTCCGGTATGGTTGACCCCATGACCGCCGTGCAGATTGGCAAGCTGGCGGGAGTAAAATATCTGGTGGCAGGCAGTATAACGGGATTAAGTACCAAGAAAAGCGGTGCTGCTTATTCAGATACAGCTTGGGGCGGTGCGGGATTCAATAAAAATACCGTCATTGCCAATGTGACTGTCCGTTTTATTGATGTAGAGACAGGAAGGATTGTGCTGGCGGCCAGCGGAACGGGCGAATCAGCCAGTACAAATGTAGAATTTTCCCTGCGAAAAAAAATACAGGAAGATTATGCAGATGTATCAGGCGTAGAAAATGGTGTCAGTGATGTGGTGGTAACAGATACAGTTGATACCACCAATATGGACGAGAGTGCTGATAATACAATTGGCTGGAGTGACGAGGGAACAGAGAGTATTACTATGGATGTGCCTGCAACAGCAAATACCGTAACCTCTGTCCGGGAGAGGAAAATATTTATCGGTACTACGGCTTTTAGTCAGGTACAGGTACGCAATGCGCTTTATAAAGCGGTTGGCGACCTTATCTATAATAAGAACTTCGGCGTACTGGCCAAGATGGACGGAAAGGCGAAACGGAGAAAAGTATAGGGAGTGATTATGGTTGCACCGGTTAACGAAAATATTCGTATTATTCACTGTATTCATGATGCAAATGTTTTCATTGGAAGCAGCTCTTTTTCAGGAAAGACCAACTGTTGCAGTTATGGATTTCGGACGGCATATAGATGCTGCAACAGAGGATATCATTCTTGACAATGCAGATAAAACTTCCTCTGATTACATTATAGAAGCTTTGATAGAAAGTAATATGTATGATGTTGTGGACAAAGACTTACTGGCAGAAAAATTGGCACAAGAAAAATTAAATACCAAAGGGATTATTGACCCGGATACAGCCAGACGTATCGGTGAAATACTGGGCGTTCGCTATATCATCTATGGCAATGTAAATGATGTGACTGGCAGTAGTACGGGCGTGCAGATTTATGCCAGCGGGGTCGATGTTTACACGGTCAAAGCCCATATTATTGCGCGTATGATGGATGTGACTACAGGCGATATTGTAATGGCCGCAAAAGGGGAGGGAAAATCTAAAAGTTCTTTGACAAAAATTGGCAAAGACAAATTGGGTTACATTACGATAGGCACAGCGAATATATCGCAGGTTAGTGTCCATAATTCCATAAAAAAAGCAGCTTATGCTATGGTTGATAAATTGACGGAAAGGCTTTTCGGAGTAAAACCGTTTGGGGGAGAAAGTAGATAATATGTTTTTTATGGAGGTTTTGAAAATGAAAAGAAAGTTTACAATTTTACTGGCCTTAATGTTTATGCTGATATTTACGGCAACGAGTTTTGCTGGTCGTAATCCCGAAGGGAATTTTGAAGCAGTTTCCAGTCCATCGGCAAATCAAATAAAAGTTGAAGGATGGACTGCAGATAGGGATAATATAAGTGCATCATTGCGCGTTCATGTGTATATAGGTGGTGGTGCAGGTTCTGGAGCAGAAGGATACGAAATTGTGGCTAATAAGAGTCGTACGGATGTGCGCTCTTGGTTTTCTAGGCAAGGAATTCGTGCAGGAGAATTCTATGGTTTTAACAATGTAATTAACGTAAAACGTACGGGAAGGCAGGAAGTTTACGTTTATGCTATAAATGTTGGTGGCGGTGAGAATGTATTGCTGGGACATAAGACGGTAGATATTAAAGGTGGAACAACGGCGACAAATATATCTCCCAGTGGTTATGCTTATCCTTTAGGAAAAAAATCATATTTTGGGAATGGGCATGATTGTGCTATGCCGGAGGGAACGCCCATTTATGCGGTAGAGAAAGGAATGGCTAGTTTTTACCAAATAATGGGAAATTATGCTGGACGAGGGTATGCTACAGTAAGTTACGGGAATTACGTGGAGTTGAAATGTGATAATGGTGCAGTGGCTAAATATGGTCATTTAAGCCGTTTTGAAGGGGTTGCGCTAAAATATAAAAGCATAAAAAATTATGGCTCAACGTATAAGGCGTGCACCAATTATGGGAAGAAATTTTTAGGCTCTCGTCGAGTAAATAAAGGTGATTTACTCGGCTATGTAGGAACAACAGGAAATTCTAGCGGCAACCATTTACATTTAGAATTTTATATTAAGGGTAATCGTCAAAATTTAAACGATTATTTTAACAAGTGATTTTTGTAAAGGGAGATTGTTTTATTATGAAAAAGATATGGCGAAAATTACTTATGGGGGGATTGCTTGGTAGTTCCTTGATTATAGGGAGTGTAGTAGAAGCTGGTGTAGTAACAGACCGCTTGCCTTTGCAATGCTATGCTGATCATCAGGTAAATACCTATAATTCACCGGGGGTGGCTAAAAGAGCCGGGTCCATATCTGCAAATGTGGATTTGATCAAAATAACGCAGGTTCGCAGTGATGGCTGGTGCTATGGCAGTTATCCCGGTGCAGGCGGTAAAAGAGTATCGCGTTGGTTCAGGATAACGGATGTATGTGCTGATGCCGGATATACTAACAGGTCAGCAAATGTAAAAGGCAAACAGACGGTGTATCGTACCCGCAGTGGCGGCGCGACACTGGGCAGTGTTTCTAATAATGAAGGCGTTATCGTAGTAGCCGATAATGGAAGCCGTGCACAGATTGTTTATCGGCTGGATAATGGAATCGGGTATAAGCTAGGCTGGGTGTCAAGTGCGGCGGTGCCATCAGATGTGAATGTAAAAAAAGGTGATATGAATGGAGATGGAATAATAGATAAGCGAGATGCTGATATATTGGATCAGTGCTTCCTAAATAAGCAGTGGACAGCACAGCAACTTAAGGCTGGCGATTTTGATGGGAATGGGAAAATTGATCTGAAAGATGTTTCCAGATTGGATTTGTTGCTTCATAGCAATAAGCCGATAGATTATGGCAAACAGGTAACCGACAAAATGCAGTATTGGAGTCAAAATGCCAATGGTTACAGAGTAAATACAAAATATACTGGCTCTGGTCAGTGTCGTGGATTCGCTAATCGTGTCTATACCTCGCTGTTCAGTGTATCAAGTATTACAGGCTATACGAGTAGCAATTACGGTGCCGCTTCTTACAGTGGTTCTCGTGTGGTTGGCACATTATATAACTTTGCAGCTAACAATACAACTGGAGTACAAAATCTTTTCCGTAATGCCAAGCCTGGTAGTTTTGTGCAGATGGGACGGAGAAATTCTCTAAATAGTACGAAAACAGCTCCTTCGCCACATTCGGCGATAATTTTCAGCGTAAGCAGCGGAGGCGTTGAATTTTATGAAGCCAATACTGATGGAAAGAATACAATTAAGATAAATTATCATTCATGGGCAGATTTGGCCAATAAAAACAAGGGATTCACAATTTATGAACCTAATAATTATGTGATGAAGTGAATAATTTTTTGAGTGATGTTGACTAGCGTGGTGTGCGTTAGTCAGTATCACAAATAATTATTGCATTATTTGTGATATTGAAGTAATGGAGAGTGATTTTAATGAAAGGCCATTTTTTTCTAATACTTGTGCTTGCTGTAGTGTTATTAAATACAACAGATATTAAATTCACCTATGCGGAAACTGCTTCAGTAGTTAATAACGTCTTTTTGGAAGATGCTGTGGAATATCAAGGTCATCACTATAAATTCTATAACATGGATATGAAATGGGCGGCTGCAAACGAATTTTGTAGAAGCTTAGGAGGTCATCTTGCTACGGCAGAAACTAAGGATGAAAATGAATTTATAAAGAAATATTTTTTGGATGTTACAGATAATACTCAAATAACTTGGGCTTGGATTGGTGGAGTCCGTGATAAAAACGACATTTGGCACTGGGTAACGGGAAAATCATTGACCAGTTACTTTGACTGGACATCAGGGAAACCGCGAGAGGTTTTGCAATTAGGGGGAGATTATATGTGCTTATGGAGTAACTATGGAGGAAAATGGGATAATCATGGAAAGCGTGTCAAGCATCCGTTCATTTGCGAATGGGAATCGGCTGATGATGCACATGATATAAAATAATTGAGCCAATATACTAAAGTGATTTTATAATGGGGAGTGGTAAGCATGGACTTTAGAAAAATTTTCACTGTAATGCTATTGTCAGCTGCTTTTACTATACCGGTGCAGGCCGAACAGCCGACAGCGCAGGAATATCGGCAGATGTTACAGTCGGGGAATTTTTATGTGGAATACAGCATACGTGAGTATGATACCAGCAGAAAGTTTCCAGAGGTAGCTAAGCATGATAGACGGAAGCCGGGAGTGGATGACAATGGAGATGTAAGGTGGGGATTTGGCACTGGGAGTCTTATGGGCGGTCAGTCGATGGCTTTTGTGGGCGGTGGTATGCCGATAGGTACGGGGGTAACTTATGCCGTGGTTAATGAAGGAAAAGATAGAATACAAAATTTAAAAAAAATAGTAAAAAAAGGTGGCTTTGGGCTACCGCTTCCTTTTGTAAATGTAGAAGTAGGTAGTAGTCAAAAAGCATATTTTGCTACGAGACTAATGTATAGGCAAGGCAAGTTTTATCGCTTTACTGCAGGAACTTATGGGGGCGGTAATAGTTGGCTGCAGTCAGGCAAGGATGTGAAGAATAATCAAGCGATAGTTCTGGCGGAAAGTGAGCTGAATTCTCCGGAACTTGACCCAACGGAAGGTTGGGACACCGTACGCAACGAATTAGCATTGCCGCAGGAATTTGCAATCTTTAATTTTCAGGATTCATATTGGGATAGCAAAGGCAGCCTGCAATGTCCTGTGTTTAAAGAAAGCGGTCAACGTACCATCGGCAAAGATACCTATGAATGTGACCAGTATACGAACAGGGAAAATGACAGCTTAACCGACAAGGTTAGCGATTTTGTCTACTATGCGCTATACAAGGATGGCAAATTAGTCTTGTTGCAAAAATATCGTGTTCTGGCAGACGGTAGCGAGGAAATCAGCGAAGAAATATATGTCAGAGATATGACGGGGCAGTTACCGGAAAATGCATTCACTTTTGCCAAACCTGTTCCGGTATTTGCTGCCGGGATGGGGGATGTAAATGACTTTTTAGGAATTCCTGTACAGGTTGGCACATTGGGAGGGAACACCGATGGCAAGAATTAGGTTTATGGGCGTAATGCTCGTCGGTATTATATTGTTACTTTCCGGTATGGGGGAGGCTGGTTCATTGGATAAATACCGGAGCATACTGGCCGGTAAATGTTATACATTTAAGTGCTATTCAAATGTTTACAACAATCTGAATAATAGTGTGAGTAGTCTGGATGGAATGCACATTTCCTTTGGTGTGCCGGATAATAGCTATACATCCTCAAGAACGATAGCTGAGGCAGAAAAAATGATGGCAGAGGCACAGGCGCGAGTGGATAAAGGTGATTATGCGCGCATGGTGGATGTTATTGTTATGGACGGCGAAAACCGCTATACCGAAATGATGGGGAATTGCAAACTTATCAGCAACGGTGAAGCCTTTACATATCGACACTTTTATTTTAATGAAAAAGAAAATTATCAAGGTGGGCATTGTTCTAAGCGAGGCTATGTCCACATGGATGAAATAGCTCCGAATGAAAACTACTGGGCGACCAGTAATTTTGGCAAGAAATTGGAATCGCCGGAAGATATCGCCGATGTAGGTAATCCTTTGCTGATGAAACTGTTGGCGGTTATTTATCCCGTAAGTACGGCCAATGTGGAACTGCCTGTCTATAGTCTTGCTGCTTCGGGGCAGGATAAAGATGGAGGTTTGTACGAAGACTATACCGGTATGCAAGGTGGCAGACAGCATGTGGTTCGTTGCTATTTTCGCAACGGGGAACTTATAAAAATGGCATATGCCTCTTATCCACAGGATAGCAACCGTTCCAAAGATGATGTGAAAAAATACAGCATCGAAATCAAGGAATTTTCCCCCGTGCCAGAGCGGCAGTATTTTTCTTTGCCACAAGCATTAAAAGTAGTCAGAAGCTAGGGAGGCGGCATTATGATGCGAAAAAGAGTTACATTTATAGTTACGATTGCCTTTTTGGCAATGGTTATGTTACCTGCACTGACAGTACCGGTTAAGGCGGCAGATAATAATTATTGTGTGATGCTAAGATTTGTGAATAATACCCGCTTCAAACGACTGGCACCGGAAGTCAAGCTGTCTGATTTAGTGATGGAAAAGCTGGTGGCCAGCGGTAAATTACATCTGAAGGAGACGCGTCCTATAGATGAAAAAATAGATACGGAGCTTTATAATACGGATTATCGGGCAGGAAAAGTGGTTTCACAGGCAGAAAAAGGAAATTTTGATGCGTTGTTTGACAATACACAGGCAGCTTCGCTTGCTGAAGCGCATAAAGGGCAGATAATTTCTCCGGCTGTCACAGCCCGTATAGGTAAAGCACATGGAGCAACATATTTGATTCAGGGAACTATATTGGGATTATCCAGAGGCTCAACAGAGGATAATCAAACTTCGCTCGCTACTGGATTTTTGGGTATAATTGCCGGAAAAGTTGGTGGTTCCGTAGGTGAACAGGTGGGAGCTGTACTGCGTGATACAAAGATGATATATAGTGGCACGAATATTAAATGTGATTTGCGTGTTATTCATGCCAGCACTGGGAAAGTGGTGTGGCACAAAATGGTTACTTCTGCAAGTGAGCAAAAAAAGTTAAAGGTCGCTGAACTGGCGTCTGTAGGGACAGACAAAATAAGCATGAATCTTTATGAGATGGCACTAGACCAAGCTGCACAGAAGATAGCGGATACGCTTATTGCCGATGTTGAAAATGGTAAGCTGGCGAATTTGTAATGGTCGGAGAACTTCATAGCGGTCAAAAAGGGGCTGGAAAACAGCTCCTTTTTGTGGTGCCCCGGCATGGGCGAAATCTAATGGATGAAAGCCTCTAACCTGCTTGGCAGGTAAGTTACCCATTTGATTGTCTGTGTGAGAAGGAAGTTTTACACTGTAGAGCGAATAGTATTGGAAAAGTGGGGGATTGTAATGCGAAAGTGATGGAGGAAAGTTTTGGGCAAATAAGGTCATATAGAGGTCACATTTCTTTGTTATGCTAATCATCAGTGAGAATCCCGCATAAAACGGGCAATATATACAAAGGTAAGGAGGAGAGATAAACATGAGCTTACATGGTATTACGAAGGGAACACCGTTGGAGAAAATGGCAGAGATGATGGCTTTGGGCGAAGCCAAGGGCACGATGATGTATTATACGCTGGCGCGTCTTGCCAAAGAGCAGGGGCTTGATGATGTGGCCGAGCAGTTTATCGAAGCGGCGAATCAGGAGGCAGTCCATGCTGGTTTCTATGCGACGGTAAACGGCATGTTGCCCAAGGATTTCTGGCAGCTCGTGCGTGGCCTGATGAGTGCAGAAACCAGCGGCGAAAAGAAGGTCAAGGCTATGGCCGATAAATTCCGCGAAGCAGGTTTTGCCGAAGCTGCTGATGAAATGGAAATCTTTGCCAAGCAGGAAGGCCTTCATGGCGTCGTCCTGGCGAAAATTCTGGAAAAGCACTGCCCGGGACTTTTGGAAGCTGCTGGCAAGAAAATCTATGTCTGCTCGGTTTGCGGCTATGAGCATGTTGGCGATTTGGACGCAGAACCGGATGACTTTGCCTGCCCGCTCTGCGGCCAGCCGAAGAAAGTGTTCAAACTGAAGGAGTAAGGCTATGAATCGCCGGGAGTTTATCAAGACCGCAGGCATAGGCACAGCCTGCCTGATGGCTGACCGCTTTGGAAAAACTTGGTTACCAAAAAGAGCAGGTCACGAAAATTCTGGTCACGCATAAACATCTTGACCATACGGGAGAACTCAGGAGCTTCCCAAAGGCGAAGATTTACATTTCCCGTATTGAAGCGGATGCGTGCCTTTATCGCCAGCCATAAGACCGTTTATCTGTCCACGCATACGCCGTTGGGCTATGAAAATCTGGCAGGCAGGAAAGTCGTTGACCTCAATAATATGCCGGCGCCGATTCCGCCGAAAATGGATTACGGCGAGCAAAAGAGCACGGGCAAGTATGTCTGCTCTATTTGCGGCACGGTTTATGACCCGGCAAAGGGTGACCCCGAGCATGGCATCCCGGCAGGTACGGCTTTTGAGGATTTGCCTGCGGACTGGAAATGTCCGGTGTGCAGGCAGGGCAAAGCCTATGGCTTTTGGACACCCATTACGGAACGCCCCGAATGGATTCTCCACTTCAGCGTAGGCCGGGTGGCAGAGTATCAGGAACTTAAACGCTAATAAATAGCCTGACAGGTCAATGACTTGTCAGGTTTTTTGTTGACTT
>ERZ842401.5265-NODE-5265-length-14453-cov-4.777191_pt1 | contig 14453 bp, 14 predicted proteins | sample MGYA00521270_ERZ842401 | MGnify/ENA primary metagenome ERZ842401 (study PRJEB31892, sample SAMEA3878208) | bioreactor metagenome | biome: Moose rumen | place: Sweden | collected 2011-10 | study: EMG produced TPA metagenomics assembly of the PRJEB12797 data set... | reverse complement strand
CCGGCAAGGTGCTGAACGTGGCCACGGCCACGGGCACCAGCCCTGATCCGGAGAATCCAGACGTGCCTGTAACTCCGGGCGAAGTGGAAGACCCGACTGAAGTACCGAACAAGATTCCCTCAACAGGTATGTTCACAATAGGATGGTTCTCGGATGCAAGGATCGGATCGGAAGGAATTCGGACAGATGCGTTGGAGTCGATGATCGAATGGTCCACAGAATATGGCACCGGACGGAGAGTTCTGGCGCTGTTCGGAACCGGAAGTCTGGCTGGAACATTCAACGATACGGAAACAGAAGAAAAAGCAGTTGAAATCCTTTCCAGACTTGAAGATACAAGACCGCAGCCCTTACCCTACTACGATATTGCTGGCCCAATTGATGTTAACGGCAATGACATGGATTACAGCGCATATCTGGATCGTGAATTACTCACGACGACAGGTAAGTACCAGGAAGGCGAAATCTGGTATCAATTGTTCCCAGCACAGGAGATAATGCCTCTTGGTATTGGCTATCGGAAACTTGCAGAAACCGAGGAAGAGCAGCAAGCACAGGATGAATGGCTCAGGTATGTGAACAACACGATTGCGAAATATGGTCGATACTCTGTAATTTTGCTGCTGAACGACTATGTGGACGCAGATGGGAATCTGACACCATTTGGTGAACTAATCGAGAAAGAGGTCGTTGAGAAGAATCAAAACGTTCGGCTGATCCTGAGTAGCTGTGAATCAGGCGTGGTCCGGGCAACTAAGACGTATGGCTCACGAACAGTCAATATTCTTGCATTTAATTATGCAGAAGATGAAAAGAGTGGTCTTGGCTTTCTGAGGTTGCTGACCTTTGATCCTGAAACACGAAACATATCGGTGAGGACGTATTCGCCTGTTTACGACAGAAACGTATATGACGAAAAGCATCCTAAAAACGACACCTTTACTTTGATTGACGCATACTAAGCCAAACCACGTCAAATGAACGCACTGCGGCTCCTTTTGGGGCCGCAGTGTAATAATCCGACACAGCAGAAAAGGGATATGTTGTTGCGTTTGAACTTGGAAACAATAACCTTTCTACCCAAACAACAGAAGAAAAAGTGAAATGGGGAAACAAATTAAACAAACATTCGGGAAACTAATCATAATAGATGAAGAACAAGACAGTGATAATTACTTTTGCCAATGCAAATGCGGCAAGTTTGTTTTTGTTCCCAAGGATTATTTGGTATCCAGAGTAGTTACAAGCTGTGGCTGCTCCAAAGCGCGCGCAATTAATCTAACAGGACAAAGGTTTGGCAATTTAACTGTAATAAAGCCTGTTCAGAACCATGATACGGATAATAGTGTAAGGTGGCTTTGCCGTTGTGATTGCGGCGACTATACCACGGTTTCAAGTAACAAACTCCGTACAGGTCATACAAATTCCTGCGGATGTCAAAAACCAATGAAAGCAAAAGCGGCAAAAACGTTTGTAGATGGAACTTGTGTTGAGATTTTACTTTCTAAAAAGATACGGACAAACAACACCTCCGGTCACACGGGTGTTTCAAAGAAAGGAAAGAAGTGGCAAGCGTATCTTACTTACGGGAAAAAGCAGTTTTCGCTCGGAGCGTACATATCCAAAGAAGAAGCGATTCAAGCCCGGGAGGATGCTGAGAGCAGGGTGAGAGAGCACTTGATGGCACTTATGAATCCAAACGCAGAGCAAGACGAATAAAATGGGAGAAAATCACATATCTATTCTGTTCTATCTGAGCTTGCTAATTTCTGCTTACAGTCGTTACAAACACTTCTTGTAAGAAAGTGTTTTTCCGGGATACTTTATGAATCACGCCAAATGTAGTATAATACAGAAACCAACACTCAGTATATTGCTAAATGCACCGCTGTTTCAGCAGAAAGAAGCGATCCATGATGAACAACCAACAAAACGAAACGGCACCCGCTGGTTCCCGTGAAGCAATCCTTTTGGCTTTGTTTGAAAACTACGAGAGCATCTACGACGTGGATGCCCTCACTTCCATCTATCACTGCTATCATGAGAGTGAGGCGTTTCATGAGCTGCGGATCCAAAGAAGTGGCGAGGATTTTTTCGCCGACCTTCACGAGAACGTGGAAAGGACAATCTATCCGGCGGACCGGGAATATGTACATAAGACACACGAAAAGGACACGGTGCTGAAAGAGCTTTCCAGCAAAGAGGAGTATTCCGTCGTCTATCGGTTATTGCTGAACGGAAAGCCCTATTATCATAAGATGCGTGCGGTGCTTAAAACAATTGATGGCAGACCACATATTCTGATCGGCATTCGAAATATTGACGAGGCGGTACGTTTAGATATGGCGAGTCACGAGCAGTTGGCCGCCATGTATCAGAAGGAAAAAAACCACATGGAGGCTATCCTAGGTAGCGCAGCCAGCTATCTAGAAGCAAATCTAACGCGGGACGAGCTCATAGAGTTTTCATCCCGCCAACCTTCTTCGGAGGATAGCGTCATCATTGCTCTGCCGCCGAATAAGGAACACATAACCTATAGCGAGCTGGACCGTTGGCTTTGCAACGCCTACGTGTTAGGGGATGTGGAAGAATACAGTCGGGTGAGTGACAGGAAGTATCTAATCGGCTGCTTCGAGCGAGGGGAGAAACGGGCGTCGGTGTATTTCACCGTGCGGGGCGCAAATGGAAATGAGCGCATGTACAGAAAGATATTTTATCTGTATCGGGATGACGGCTCAAAGGATATCCTCGCCTTCTGCGTGGCATATGACCTTACCGAACAGCTTCGCAAGGAGCAGGAGGTGCAGAATCTGGAAGAGGAACTACGCCTGAGTCGCATCCGCAACTTCACCAGCCAGATGCAGCCCCATTTTTTGTATAACGCCCTTGGGTCCATTCAGGAGATCATTCTGGAGGACCCGGACTACGCCGCCAAGCTCTTGGGCGATTTCACCATCCACCTACGCAGCTGCATCCGGGCCATGGAGAATGACAACGCCATCCCCTTTTCCCAGGAGCTGGAGAACATCCGCGCCTATGCCAGCATCGAGAAGATGCGCCTGGGGGAGAAGCTAAAGGTCGTGTATGAGATCGAGGCGGACGAGTTTCGCATCCTGCCGTTGACCGTGCAGCCCCTTGTGGAAAACGCCATCCGACACGGCGTGTATGAACGAGGACCGGCGGGAGGCACGGTTACAGTGCGCAGCAGAGAGAGGGCAGACGCTTGGGTTGTAGAGGTGGAGGATAACGGAGTTGGTTTTGACGCATCAGTTCTGGAAAAGGAAATAGCTTCAGGAATGCGGGATTCCACAGGACTGAAAAATATTCAATTCCGGTTAAACAAGGTGATGCACGCCAGCGTTGCGATAGAAAGCCAAGTGGGCGTGGGAACGAAAGTGACAATAACGATACCGAAAGGAGAAAAACAGGATGCGTGCGATCCTTGTTGATGATGAACCCCTCATGCTCAAACGCTTTGTTCGCTTGAGCGCGGCCATTCCAGATATTAACATCGTGGGGCAGTTTGAGAGTGCCGCGGAAGCATTGGCATTTGTTCGGAAAAACGCGGTGGAGCTTGCCTTTTTGGATGTGGAAATGCCCATAATGAATGGTATTGATCTGGCGAAGCAACTGCGCGAACTGCGCCACGATATTTTGATTGTGTTTGTTTCCGCCTACAACGACTATATATGGGACTCCAATCAGATCGGCGGCGATTACTACATCATGAAGCCATACAGCCAGGAAACGCTTGAGCTGGCCATGGAGCGGATTCGCTTGATCGCCCGCCGTCAGGTTAAGAAGCTGTATGTCCAAACCTTCGGACGATTCCTTGTTCTTCAGGACGGAAAGCCCTTGCCTCTCACAGGCAAAGCAAAGGAAATATTGGCCCTCATCATCACCAAGCGGGGGCAGGAGGTCAGCAATGAGACGATCTACTCCACCATATGGGAGGGCCGGGAGTACAACAACGCCAACATGGGCGTGTTCTATAACGCTCTTCGCCGTCTGAAGACAACGCTTAAGAACACAAACTGTAGCGAACTGCTGGATTCGACACATCGTGGACAGCGGGTGAATACAGAAGTGTTTGACTGTGATTATTATGCTTGGCAAGACAAAAGAATGGATATCGAACATATCTTCAGGGGAGATTTTCTTTCAGAATATTCATGGGCAGAGGAAATTCTTGCTACAATAATGAGAAAAGAAATGGAATAGTTGTTGCTAATGTGCTTACAGAAGATTGATTCAAAGGCGTACATAATACCATTTTATAATACGTATCTGGGCAGGCTGGGCTGGGCTTTTTAGAATTGAATTAAAGAGATTCCGATAGTGAATTGGCAGGTATTTCGAGAATGATAAATAGGCGTGCTTCCATTATCAAAAATGATATGTTTGATAGAATTTGCGTTAGTCTTCATAAAAAAGAAAAAACGAGATTCCCTGGCCCCGGCATATTTGAGGCTCGATTGACGCCAAGGCAAATAGCGAGAAGGCTTCAAAGAGGGAAAAGATCGCTATGCCTGAACGTGACAGAGCAGTTTTTAAGGCACGTAAAATGCTTGGTGCTCTAACTACGGACAGATGAAAAAGAGCGTTTCCGCAACAGGGGTTAGGGAGTTGCTCCCAACCCCTGTTTTTATGATTAGGCATCAGAGCATATTAGGAAGAACCTTTATACATTGAAACGGTAATGCTGGGGAAAACGAGAAAAGTGAGGCGAGCTAATTGGTAAACAAATAGAAAGAGGTAAATTAGGATGAATACTTACTTGTAGATTACTGGAGACATCGAAGACTCCTCCCTCGAAACAATTTTAGGAAATGTTACGAGGGTGGCCTCTTGCTGTGCATTGAGCTTTCTATCGCACTCATCATCGGATGGGTGCGTTTTTTGTTCCCTTTCCACTGTCGTTCTCCACCCTCTGATTTCGCTTCTCCACGCCACAACAATCGAAATCGGAGGTAAACAATGAAGATAATCAATTTACGGGAATACTATCCCTTCTACAGTACGGACGTGTTTCTGGAGGTTTCCGATGAGGTTGCTGCTTTTCTTGCAGAAGATAGACGGCTTCAGATCAACTACACGCAGTACATCCGCGACAATAGAGCGTTTTACTCGCTCGACTGCGGCGATGGAATTGAGGCCGAAGCAGTCTGCAAGCCGGAACAGCCGGATGATGCCATGGAACGCACAGAACGTGAGAACCTGCTTGAAATGGCGTTAGCATCGCTGCCCGAGACCCAGCGCAGACGGTTGTATGCTCATGTAGTGCTTCAAAAAAGCAAACGTGAGATTGCAGAAAGTGAGAATGTCAGCAGAGCCTCTGTTGGTGAAAGCATTAGGAGAGGAATTGCGAACCTCAAAAAAATCTAAAAGATTTTTTCTGAGGAGCCCTTACTTTTGGCCGATTTTTCTTTAGGTATATGAGAGGACCTTTTTCTCGACCAGCACCTTGACAATTTCAAATACACCGTTATGAGCACAGACCCCGTGCGGCAGGAACTGCCAAGCGAGTTAAGGTGCGCCGCCATGACGACGGCCTGCCCCTCCTATGGGGCGGGCAGGCTGTCCGAGCGATCTACGCAGCCTTACACCTGATGCCCCTGGCAACATCAGGCGCGATGACAGCACGGGCGAACGCAACTCCAGCTACGGCCTCCCACTGACTTGAGGGGGAATACGGTGCTGTTCGTCAGCCTTACAAGCAACGGCAGCGCGGTATTGGGACAGCCTTGCCAAAGGCGGCTTATAACGGTCCCTGGGGCGTTATCAAGCCTCATGCCGGGGGATGTGATAAATACGGCAGAACATATTACACAAAAGACGCGGAACAGCTGCGTCGGAGCCACATCGTTCAATACGACGGTATTTTATCCGGCGCGGCTGCTCTGCCTGATCGAGCACAGATGGCCCTGCTGTAATACTCTGACAGCAAGGCTTGGATTTATAAAACGAGGAGGTGCGTTTATGCAGAAGCACGCCATCACAAAAGAGCCGGTCGCTACTTACAAGGAGGTCAGGATCGGCAAAACCATTTACCGTGTGACAAGCGTGTTTTCCGGCGAAAAGGACTTAGGGAAAACGCTGGAGCAGCTTGCGGTGCGCCGTGCCATGTCGGAGCTTGATGCTCCCGCGGCCGCGCAGCCCTGTCACGCCTCTTAGCAGATAAACATCCTCCCTGCGGTGGCATCCTTGCAAACGGGCGGTATTCCCAGTATCCTGTTTTTGCAGGGAAACCTGCGAGAGCCATCACGCCGCACGGATGTATGAATCGCAGAGAATCGGGAGGTAAAAAAACAGATGATCGAAAAGACATACAACGTGGGCATCTACTGCCGGCTTAGTAACGACGATGAACGCGATGGAGAATCTGTCAGCATCGAGAACCAAAAGCTCCTGTTGCAAAGCTATGTGCGACAGCGGGGTTGGAACGAGATCGACGTATATTGCGACGACGGATACTCAGGGACAAATTTCGACCGCCCCGGCGTAAAACGCCTCATCGAAGATGCCAAAGCAAAACGGATCAACCTGATATTGGTCAAGGACCTCAGCCGGTTTGGACGTAATTACATCGAGTTCGGCCAATATACAGATTACCTGTTCCCCTCGCTTGGCTGCCGCTTCATTGCTCTGAACAACGGCATCGACACCATGAGCGACGACGGAAGCACCGACGTTATGTGCTTTTTGAACTTATTTAATGAGTTCTACAGCCGGGACACCTCAAAAAAGGTCAAGGCGGTCAAGAAAGCCTGCGCGGAAAACGGCAAGTTCATGGGAACCTACCCCGCCTACGGCTATAAGCGCGATTCGGAGGATAAGCACCACCTTGTCATAGACGAGGAAACCGCTCCCACCGTGCGCCGCATTTTTGCGATGCGAGCGTCCGGCGTGGGCTTCCGTGCCATAGCCGTCACGCTCAACGAGGAGGGCGTCCTTCCGCCCGGTGCGCTCTACTACCAACGCAAAGGGCGAAGCGACCCTCGCAATGTCAACCACAAGTGGGCGGAAACCACCGTAAAAGCCCTCATCCGCAACGAGGTCTACATCGGAAACATGGTGCAGGGAAAAACCGGCACGCTGTCCTATAAGTCCAGAAAGCTCATCAACAAACCGGAGGACGAATGGATACGGGTGGAGGGAACCCATGAGCCCATCATTTCCCGCGAGATTTGGGATACCGTTGTCAGCATCGACAAAAAGAAGGTTCGCAAATCACCGCCCGCAGACGGCATCCGAAGCATCTTTACCGGCCTTGTCTACTGTGCCGACTGCGGTTTTAAGATGCGCAACCATATCGAAAGGTTTACCTATAAGGATGGCACGCCGGGGAGATACAGTTCCTTTATCTGCGGCAACTATGCCAGAAGCGGTAAAAGCGCCTGTACAATCCATTCTGTCTATGAGAATGTGCTGGAGGAGCTTGTCCTGTCCGACATCCGCGAAAAGGCACACTTCGTCGAGTGTGACGGAGAGCGGTTGGCTGAGCAGATCGCCCGTATGAAGGAAAAGGAAAGCCGCAGCCGTGTTTACTCTTATGAGCAGGAGCTAAAGGCCGCATCCTCCCGTGTGGCGGAGCTGGAACGGCTCATGCAGAATCTCTATGAGGACAAATGCACCGGGACCATTCCGCAGACGGTCTTTCAGACGCTTATGCGGAAATATGAAACGGAACGTGCAGAAAAGACCGAGGCAATCCCGGAGTTGGAAAAGAAGGTCAGGGCGCAGCTTGAAACCAGGCAGGACGCAAGCCGCTGGATGGAGGTCATTCGCCGTTATACCGAGATCACGGCGCTGGATGAAAGCATCCTCTTTGAGTTGGTGGATCGCATCGAGGTTGGAGAAGCACAGAAGGTAAACGGTCAGCGTATCTGTGATGTCAAGGTAGTCTACCGCTACGTCGGCAATGTGGACGATGTGCTGGCGCTGGAAAGGCAGGAAGCGTATGAAAAAGCTATATAAGGTCGGCATCTACTGCCGGTTGAGCGTGGACGACGCTTCCAACTCTGCCAAGGCGAAAAACTATATCCCCGCCGATGAATCCGTCAGCATTGAAAATCAATATGAGCAGCTTTCCAAGTTCACAATGCTCAACGGCTGGACAGAAAACAAGTCCTACCGTGACGACGGGTATAGTGGAGGCAATTTTCAACGCCCTGGATTTCTGGCAATGCTGGAGGATGCGCGCCACGGTGTCATAAACCTGATCCTCGTCAGAGACCTTTCAAGACTTGGACGTGACTTCGTAGAGGTCGGGCGATATACCGACGTAATCTTCCCTTCGATGGGATGCCGCTTCGTATCCGTCCTGGATGGCCTCGATACCGAAGGAGATAATACGGATATGCTGCACTTCCGCAGCCTGATGAATGACTACCATCTGAAAGACCTTTCCAACAAGATCAAATCTGTTCTTCATGCCAAAATGCGCAGTGGCCAGTATATCGCCGCGTATGCGCCATACGGCTACCGCAAGAGCGAGGAGGACAGGCACAGGCTGGTGATCGACGAAGAATCTGCCGCTGTGGTGCGCCGGATATTCGATATGCGGCGCGGGGGCATGGCCTACGGAAAGATCGCCGCCGCGTTGAACAGCGAGGGCATTTTGTCACCGCGCTGGTATTGGGCGAAGCGATACGGTAATGGCTCCTGCAAGTGTGCGAATCTGTGGATGTACACCACGGTGAAAAACGTGCTGACAAATGAGGTTTACATTGGGAGCCTCGTTCAGAATCAGACAGGATCGCGCTCCTACAAGGATGGCACGATGATCTACAAGCCGGAATCCGAGTGGATACGGCATGAGGCTTCACATGAGGCAATCATCTCGCCGGAGATATGGGCTGCGGTGCAGGCTATCAACCGGAAAAAGGCGCTGATTTCAGCGGACAACGCCCCGCCGAAGCCCTTTCTGTTCACAGGCAAGCTCGTGTGCGCCGACTGCAAAGCTCCCCTTCAGGGCAACCGTGAGACGCGGCGCAGCAAAAACGGCACGTCCAAGCAGTACGTTTCCTATTTCTGCTCACGTTATTCCGGCTCTGGCGGCAGCACGTGTACGCGGCATACGATCTATGAGATGACGCTGAACGAGCTAATCATGAGCGAGATACGCGCCCATGCCGAAGCACTGGAGTTGGATGAGGCTGCTGCGCTGGAGAAGCTGCAAGCGCAGCGTATCTCCGCAGACGCCGAACATCGGGAAAGTGTCCGACAGGAGATCGGGAAATTGCGCCGCCGTGTCTATGAGCTGGAGCAAATGGCTTCCAAGCTCTATGAGGACAAGGTTTCCGGCAGCATCAGCACGGCATCATTTGCTGTACTGCTTGAAAAGACCGAGAAGGAACGTCAGCAACGGTCAGAGCGTCTGGATATGCTTCTCTCTGAAATGAGTGAGTATGAGCAACGTATTGCTGATACGCAAAGCTGGGCGGCTGTTGTCCGAAAGCATTTGCACATACGGGAGCTTGATCGTGAGACGGTGGACGAGCTGATCGACCACATTGAAGTCGGGAGGAAAACCGTCATTGATGGCAAACCATGCCACGACATCAAAATATGCTACCGCTTTGTCGGCAGTATAGGGACGGAGGAAAGACAATGAACAAAGTACCTATACGGGCATATCTCTACTGCCGTGTCGCAACGGAGGAACAGATTGATGGAGATTATGTTCTGAACACAAAAAGCACCCGGCTGCATGAGCAAGCCGAGCGACAAGAGCACTTGGATACGTTTCACGTAAATCCCCCTGAACCCGATGACAAATAACGCGCCATGAACTATGGCAGATTTACCGCAGGAGCAACGAAAACCGCGATTAATACAGTCTGATCCGTCAGAAAAGGGAGAAATCACAGATTCCCTTTCCCGAAGGGGGAATGTTCTTGAACAGGTTCTTTAAGGGTGTTAGGTCGTTGTCACCCTGCATACTGTCCACGCCGTCGTTGATGGCGATGTAACGGACGCCCTTCTGCGGAAAGAGCATTTCCGTGTACATGCCGACCTGCAAGTAGTTCCTCCCAAGACGGGAGAGGTCTTTGGTGATGACCGTCTTGATCTCTCCCTTGTCGATCCCTTCCAGCATGGCCTGAAAATTCGGCCTGTCGAAGTTCGCACCGCTCCATCCGTCATCCACATAAAAGCGGTAGTTCAGGATGTTATGATCGCGGCAGTAGGTTTCGAGGATACGCCTTTGATTCATAATGGAGTTTGATTCGCCTTGCAGTTCATCGTCTCTGGACAGCCGCGCATAGAGGGCGGCAACAGGGATTTGGGTGGTCTGTCTTAACATAAGTTCCTCCTTGTCCGACAGCCAGCCCCGCTATTCCGTATGGACAGTATACCATAGGGCAGGGGCCGATGTACATACTTTTTGCTTCTTTATCACCCGTCATAATGACGATTTTTTCTCATGCGGGTTATCATGCATTTGGAGCGTGTTGGTGGTTTGTGGTATAATATAAAAATATTCAAGAATAAATCTTGATTTAGTGGTGGATTGTCTGTGCAAACAACATTGCAATAAACAAGAAAGTTGTTGCCGCTATAGAACATAAAATCATGTCTGCTCTTGAAACTATTTGCTGTTTTTCCCGTCTTATTATGTATAAGGAGGAATGTGAGATGAAAAAGATTTTTGTTTTGATGTTGTGCCTTGTACTTGCACTATCACTCTTTGGGTGTGGATCTTCAGGTCCGCATACAGAAACCGATTATCAAGCTGGATCTTCAGGTCCACACACAGAGACTGATTATCCAGCCGCAATTATGGTAGAAGGTAAGGTCTATTTAAAATCTGCAACAGCCATGCCTGCCGAGATTGACGAAAGTGCTATTATCGGTTATACCACTTCTTATACAGATGCCTTCCCCCAAAAAGATGGTGAAACTAACTTCAACCGAGAGTTGGATATGCCCTATGCCAGAGTTGAAGGAGGAATTGCGGTACTATACGAGAATGAGTGGTATCTGTGTACGCCAAAAGACAAGCAATAAAGGGTAATTAGATATTCCGGTATATCGCTATAAACTTAGAGTAAGAAATTATAATTTGATGCTGCATCTTGCAACTTTTTCGAGTTTTTGCGTCATATAGTTAGAAAACTTTTTATGAGGTACTATCAATGAAAAAGTGTGTGTTCTTTGCAGGCTGTTTACAAACAAAATGTCCCTACTGTGGGAAGCAACGTCATTCCTGTGGAAGATACTGCCCTCATGGTGGCAAAAGCATTGAGTAGCAGGCAAGTGTAGCCCGTTGAAAGGAGATAATACTATGCGTTGCCCTATTTGCGGAAATGAAATGGAGCCAGGGTACATTCAATGTGGTTCAAAAATGGCCTGGGTTAAGTCACTTCACAAAGTATCCTTGCTTCCTAAAGAAGGAGAAGTGTTGCTAGGAAACAATGTATTTTTGGGGCTTTCTTTTGAAGCGTACATTTGCAAAGCATGCAAAAAAGTGTTGCTCGACTATTCCAAAGCTGATATCGAAGAAAAATAGTCGTTGTTTTCTGCAAGCGGCCCTGCTCCCACGGCATGGCCGCTGTTTTTCTGCCCTCATTCGTCCTCGGTCAAAAGCCCCGCTTCATACTCGGCTTTCAGCACGTCGGCCATGATGTCCTCGGCAGTCTTGGTGCCGTTTTCCTTGAAATACCCTGACACCACAAGGACGCTCTTTCCAATGCGTACTTCCGTCACACAATCCGGCTCGCGCTTCTTGGTTTCATTCACCTTCTTTTCAGTCATTGGCACTCCTTTCTTTCCGCAGATCCCGGAAACGCTGCATTTTCGCTTTTGCCCCGGCTCTGCGGAAGTTCTCGCCGGAGAAGAAAATCGGCGTACACAGTTCCAGAACACGGTCATAAATCCGCTGGCGGGCGGTGTCCGGCGCGTTGTTCAGCTCATCCAGCGTCAGGTTGGTGGTTACGATCAGGGGCTTGCCGCTCCTGTACCGGCTGTCAATCACGTTGTAAACCTGTTCCAACGCATAGCCGGTATCTCGCTCCATCCCGAAGTCATCAAGGATCAGCAGAGGATAGCGGCAGAGGCGGTCAATGTACTCGTTCCGTCCTTCAAAGCGGGAAGCCAGGTCGTTGATGATCCTTGCAAAATTCGTCATGCAGACGGGGATTTCTTTCTCCATCAGTGCGTTGGCGATACACCCGGCAAAGAAGCTCTTTCCGGTGCCCACGTCACCCCAGAGAAGAAGGCCGATGTTCTCCGCTCTCACGGTTTCCCATTCCTCCACATAGAAATGGGCGTGATCCATCTGGCTGCACCGTCCGTTGTCGTTGGCAAATGTCCATTCCCGCATGGCCGGATCGGTAAAGCCCTGCTGTTTCAGCCGGTCAACCGTCTGCTGGTGCTGCCGTTCTTCCTGTTCGGCCTGCCGTTCCTCCTGCTCCTTCTTCCGGCAGGCACATAAAACCGGATGGCGGTCATGGCCGGAGATCAGGGTCTTTCCCTCCGGGAAATAGGCTTCCTTCGGGGTGCGGCACCTGCCGCAGTACAAAAGCCCGTCCTCGCCGGTGTAGTCCTCCGGCTCTGGGGTAGCTGTCAAAAGTCCATCTATCACTGTTTTTACGTTCTCAGTCATAAGCTCTCGCCCTCCTTGTGCGAATACTCCCGTTTGCCCGGCGTCTTTTGCCGGTCATCCTCCGCCCAGCGTCGGATCGTGGCTGCGTGGTTCCGATATTTTTTCCCGGAGGAAGCGATATAACTGGAAAGCCGCTCGATGTAGTAGTCCCACTTGGTAGGCAGCTCCGCTTTCAGGGCTTCCAGCTCGTCCTCCGTCAGAAACACATTTCCATAGCTGCCGTAGGCGGCGGGGGCGGGGTGTCCCTTTTCTCCCTCTCTCTCTTTCTCTATCTCTTTCTCTATCTCTATCTCTAACTCTCTCTCTGGTGGACGTTTGTCCTCGGAGTATGGTGGACAAATGGCGGACATTTGTCCGGACATTTGTCCGCTTTGGGGCAGGAGCGGCAACTTTTTCTCATCCAGACGCAGCTTTTGCCGCGCCTTCCGCTTGCGCTCGGCCTCCGTGGAGGACGCTCCGATCATGGTTTCGATGTTGCTCATATACAAAACACCGTTTTCCATCGGCTCCACAAGCCCCAGCTCCATAAACACCTTGATTGCCCGTTCCACCGTCCCCACCTGATGACGGGTCAGCCTGGCGATCATCTGGGCTGTATAGGGGATTCTATCGTCCACTTGCAGCTTCCCGTCATGCCGCAGGGATTTCAGGTAGAGCTTTAAGAGAATGTTGGAGTATAGAATCCCGTCCTCCATGGCCTCCAAAAGGATGATGGCGTCCTCGTCAAAGTAATTCTCCTTGAGCTTGAGGTAGTAGTATTTTCTGTTGTCTGCCATAGGCAGCGCCTCCTTTCTGCGGCCTGTTACGCATTAGAACGGCGTTTTCGGGGGAAAAGGTATAAACAACTTGCCCCCTCGAAAACCGCGCCCGGAAAGCCTTGATTTTCAAGGGCTGCGCACGCCCTAAAGCGTAACATTCGCCGTGTATTCTTTGGTTGTTCCTGTCCCTGCCCCCGGATAGGATGGGAAGGGAATGGAAAACACCCTGTTTTTGTGTCGGAAATGGAGCTGCTGCTCCTGTTTCAGCCTGTCAAAGCGGAAAAAGGTATCACGGGTAGGGTGCGTGGCGTTCCGTCCGTTTACGGAGCATTTACGCGTCTCCTGTCACCGTTCCGGCTCCTTTGTCCGCCGCTGGCTGGGTGCGCCCTGTGTCATCTGCTCAATATTCCGCTTGATGGTTTGCAGCGTCTGATAGCGGTCTTTTTTCTCCCGGTAGTCGTTGTAGGCTGCGTTTTTCCGGGCGGTAAGCTGCTCGATCTCGGCCTGCAGCGTCTTGTACTTCGGGAGTTTTGTAATGCCGTGTGATTTAAAATACCGGGCTGCGCTCTCGGCAATGATAAAATCGCTTTCATGCTGCTGACGGTATTCCGCCTGCTTTTTCGGGCTTCTGATGGCTTTCAGACCGTCCCGGACGGATTTGGTCTTGACGTAGCTGAGTACCTGCCCTTGCAGCTCCTTCCTGGCCGCAAGCTCGTTTTCAAGGGCTTTCAGGGCTGTACGGCTCTCGTCATAGGCCGCGGAAGCGTCGGTAAAGGCGGCTTCTAATTCCTCCGAGGAGGAAAAGCCCTGCTCCTGATAGGCGGTAAGGGTCGCCGCCATCTGTTTGAGATTGAACACCTTTGCCCACTTCTCATAGCCGATCCCTTTCCCTTCGGCGCGTTTGTCCTCAATGTCCACCATGCGCTGCAAGCCGTCACGTTTCGGTGCAGCTTGTCCGGTGTTTGCCGGGGCTGCGTACCCTTTGGCGCTTCCCGTGAGGGATTGACCGCCTATTGCCTCTTTCGCGGCTCTCTGGGCTTCTGCGGCGTTTCTGGCGCAGACTTCAAGGACGGCTGCCTTGTCAAAAT
>ERZ842401.5264-NODE-5264-length-14453-cov-11.100847_pt1 | contig 14453 bp, 9 predicted proteins | sample MGYA00521270_ERZ842401 | MGnify/ENA primary metagenome ERZ842401 (study PRJEB31892, sample SAMEA3878208) | bioreactor metagenome | biome: Moose rumen | place: Sweden | collected 2011-10 | study: EMG produced TPA metagenomics assembly of the PRJEB12797 data set... | reverse complement strand
TAAGCCTGTAGCTAGCGTTCATCCTGAGCCAGGATCAAACTCTGCACTGTAATATATTACGTGAGTTCGTAATAATCTAAATCTTGATTCTTGTCTGAAGAAATTGACTGATGCCTCATAAGCTATAACATAATAACCTATAAGGCATAAATGAAACTTTCTACCTTGTATCTGCTTCCCTCTAATTCAAAACATACCATATATATAATATATACAGTACGCTCAAAAAGGAGAAACAAACACGCTGCTCTGTCTTAATTATAGTATGGAAAACTTTCAAAGAACGGGTGCAACTCGTTACAGCCGTGTAACCCGCTGAACAATTGCGGGTGCAAAAGTACTACACAAACAAACTTTAAAACAAATCTTTTTTAAACTTTTTTCAAAAAAAATATAAGCAAAACGAGAAAAAATCAACGTAAAACAATGACTATCACACAAATGAATAAAACAAACTAAAAAGTACGATTCCCAACCTTTGAAAGGCTGAGATGGCAAAAATGAAAAAATAAAACAGAGAAAACTGGCAACGGAAAGGAGAAGGGAAGGGGAAGCAGGGGAAAAGGAGGGGGAAGCAGGGGGAAAAGAGGGGGAGGCAGGGGGAAAAGAGGGGGAAACAGGGGAAAAAGAAGGGGAAGCAGGGGAAAAGAGGGGGAAGCAGGGGAGAGGGGAAGGGGAAGCAGGGGAAATGGAAGGGGAGGCAGGCGGAAAAGAACGGCTCGGACGAGACTTTTGGATAGAAGATAGGGCGATGTTGTTTTGGTATGGGCATTTACGCGGGTTGATATGGTTAGAGGGCTGAACTTGATGCTTTTACCGGAAATTTATGCTGCGTTGCATTATAAAATTGGCGGCAGGAGATTTCGCTCCTCGATGTTTTTTGTAAACTTGCAAGCCGTTTCGCTATTGATATGTCCGATACATTGACCCACGGGGTTAAGCATTTTAAGAATTATGTCTGCAAAAAACGAAGTGACCCTTGAGATATTCAGTGCTGATTTGTCGTCGGCACAGCCATTGCCTCTGGCGTTAAGCCCTGTGGTTGGCGGTTTTCCTTCTCCTGCCGAGGGTTATTTACAGGGTGCTATTGACTTAAACCGCACGTTAGTGAGCCATCCTGCGTCCACGTTCTACGCTCGTGTGTTGGGCGATTCTATGCAGGGTCGTGGCATTGAAGACGGCGACTTGGTAGTGATAGACAAGTCGTTAGAGCCTCGTGAGGGCGACGTTGTGGTAGCGTTTCTCAACGGTGAGTTCACGATGAAGACCATTCACCGTGAGGCCGGCGATAATGGCATTACGCTCTTGCCGGCCAACCCTGCGTTTCTCCCTATCCACGTCGGCGAGGAGGAGGAGTTTGTGGTGTGGGGCGTAGTGACCTATACGATAAAAAAACAGCGTTAAGAAGATGTTTGGCCTTGTGGACTGCAACAACTTTTATGTGTCGTGCGAACGGGTGTTTCGCCCCGATTTGCAGCGGCATCCCGTTGTGGTGCTTAGCAACAACGATGGTTGCTTGATAGCCCTTAGCCCCGAGGCCAAGGCGTTGGGTCTGAAGCGTGGTGATGTTTTTTTTCAGGTGCGCGGAGTGCTTGAGCGTTACGGCGTGATGGTTTTCAGCAGCAACTACACGCTTTACGGCGATATGTCGCGCCGTGTGATGTGGCTTCTGAGTGAGTTCACGCCGCGCTTAGAGGTTTACAGCATCGACGAGGCCTTTCTCGACCTGAGTGGTATGGGCGATGGTACGTCGCTCACGGCTTACGGCGAACGCATCGTGCGTACCGTGGGTCGCGGCACGGGCATCCCCGTTTCTATGGGCATAGCCCCCACGCGCACCTTAGCAAAGATAGGTAGCAAGTTTGCGAAGCGCTACAGGGGCTACCACGGTTGCTGCGTGATAGACAGCGCGTCGAAGCGAGAAACCGCCCTACGTCTCACCCCGGTGTCCGAAGTGTGGGGCATAGGGCATCGTATGTCGGAGCGTTTGCGCACCTTTGGCATTCATACGGCGTGGGATTTCTCGCAGATGAAAGCCGAGCGTGTTCGCCGCAATTTCAGCATCACGGGCTTGCGCACGTGGCGCGAGCTGCGCGGCGAGGCGTGTATCTCGGTGGAGGAGTTGCCGGTGAACAAAACGCTCTGCACGAGCCGCAGTTTCGCCGCCGGGGGCCTCAACACGCTCTCGGCGTTGGAAGAAGCCGTGGCGGGTTTTGCTGCTGAAACCGTTCGCAAGTTGCGTAAGCAGGCTGCCGCCACACGCTCGCTGATAGTCTTCGCCCACACCAGTATGTTTCGTCGCGATCAGCCCACCGACTACCTGCAAGGCACACAGCAGTTCGCCGTCCCCACGGCCTCGCTGCCCGAAATCACCTCTGCGGCATTGCAGGTGCTTCGCAGCACTTGGAAGTCGGAACAATACCACTACAAGAAAGCGGGGATTATCGCTTCCGACATTTGTCGGCAGCGCGACATCCTACCCGATTTGTTCGACCGCGTAAACCGCACGAAACAAGAATCGCTACAGCGCGCCATAGATGCTGTAAATCAGCGTTATGGCCAAAACGCGTTGCACTGCGCCGTGCAATCGGGTGGCCACTTTGCCGATTGTTTGCGCGCCGACCACAAATCGCCCGCCTATACCACGTCACTATCCGACATCATTCGCGTGAGATAACAACCGCACAAAACGTTGTTCTATGCTACTCCCTCCTCAATTTGACTCGCTGGCTCTCATCCGCCGCTACTATCCTGATGACGGCCCGCTGCGTTGGCTCTTGGTGGAACACAGTCTGAGCGTGGCGCGCCGTGCCTTACATATTGCCGGTCGCCACCCCGAGTTGCACGCCGACACACGCTTCCTCTTCCACGCCGCAATGCTCCACGACATAGGTATCTTTCAGACCGATGCCCCGGTAATCCACTGCCACGGCACTCAGCCGTATCTGCTCCACGGCCGCTTGGGTGCTGAAATGCTGCGGAGGGAGGGCTTAGAGGCATTAGCCCGCGTTTGTGAGCGACACACTGGTACAGGCCTCACCGCCGAGCACATTCGCACACAACGCCTACCACTCCCCGCTCGCGATTTCAGCCCCGAGAGCGAGGAGGAACAGATTATTTGCTACGCCGACAAATTCTTTTCCAAGACGCACCCCGAACGCACACGCAGCGTGGCAGAGGCAGCCGGCAAACTCGCCAAGTTCGGCCAAGCAGGTGTGAGGAAATTCCTGCGGTGGGCGGAGAAATACGAATAGCATCAGCCAAAAAAGAAAAGAAGTCCGATTAGTTTTTTACATAGTCGGACTAATTCTTCAAAGTGTGCCTATATTTATGCAAATATAGGCTATATTTTGCGGAATATAGGTTATATTTATACAAATATAGTCACACTTTGAAGAATTAGTCCGACTATGTATTTTCTTTGTCGGAGAAAGTTTAGAAAAGGCGGGTAAAGGAAGATAACAGAGTGTGAAAAAAATCAAAGAAAAAGGCTTATGTCAAGCAGGAACCAGGTCTTTTTCGTATTTTTGCGGCCAGATAAAAATTTTGTGTGATGGCTGCTAATTTTACCAACGACAAGATTGTGATGGACGGTCTGACATTCGACGACGTCCTGCTTATCCCCGCTTACAGCAAAGTACTTCCGCGCGAAGTAAGTTTGGCCTCGCGCTTCTCTCGCCACATTCCGCTTCAGATTCCATTTGTCACCGCCGCGATGGACACCGTGACAGAAGCCACGATGGCCATTGCCATAGCCCGCGAGGGCGGCATCGGTGTGGTACACAAGAACATGAGCATAGAAGAACAGGCTCGGCAGGTGGCCATCGTGAAGCGTGCCGAAAACGGAATGATTTACGACCCGGTGACGATAGAGCGCGGGCGCACGGTGGGCGATGCGCTGTCACTTATGGCCGAGTACCACATCGGCGGCATTCCTGTGGTAGATACCGGGCGGCATCTCGTGGGCATCGTAACGAACCGCGACTTGCGTTTTGAGCGCGATTTAGAGAAACCCGTGGAAAGCGTGATGACGAGTGAGAACCTCGTGGTGACGCAACAGCAAGTAGATCTGGCCGAGGCCGCGCGTATCCTACAGGAAAACAAGATAGAGAAGCTTCCCGTGGTAGATCGCGAAGGACACCTCGTAGGCCTTATCACGTATAAAGACATCACCAAAGCCAAAGACAAGCCTATGGCCTGCAAAGACGCTAAAGGCCGGCTACGCGTCGCGGCAGGTGTGGGTGTGACGGCAGACACGTTGCAACGTATGCAGGCACTGGTAGATGCCGGGGTAGATGCCATCGTCATCGACACAGCACACGGCCACAGCCGCGGAGTAGTAGAGAAGCTTTGCGAAGCCAAAGGTGCCTTCTCCGGGGTAGATATCGTGGTGGGCAACGTAGCAACGGGCGAGGCGGCACGGCTGCTTGCCGAGAATGGTGCCGACGGCGTGAAAGTGGGGATAGGCCCTGGCAGTATCTGCACCACACGTATCGTGGCCGGCGTGGGTGTGCCACAGCTCAGTGCCGTTTACGATGTGAGCCAAGCCCTTGCCGGCACCGGCGTACCCCTGATTGCCGACGGTGGCCTGCGCTACAGCGGCGACGTGGTAAAAGCCTTAGCCGCAGGCGGCAACTGCGTAATGATAGGCTCGTTGGTAGCAGGCACCGAGGAGTCGCCGGGCGAGACCATCATCTTCAACGGACGCAAGTTCAAGACGTATCGCGGCATGGGCAGCCTCGAAGCTATGGAAAACGGCAGCAGCGACCGCTACTTCCAGAGCGGGGTGAAAGAGACGAAGAAACTCGTGCCCGAGGGCATTGCCGGACGTGTGCCCTACAAAGGTAGCGTGCAAGAGGTACTCTATCAACTCTGCGGCGGCCTGCGCTCGGGTATGGGCTACTGCGGAGCCGCCGACATCAACGCCCTCCACAACGCCAAATTCGTGCGTATCACCGGTGCCGGCGTAAACGAGAGCCACCCCCACGACATCACCATTACCAGCGAAGCCCCGAACTATAGCCGCCCCGAACTATAACCCGCGCCGCAACAACGGCGGAGCACCTCGTTCTATCCTACAAAACTCCCAAAAACCACGAATACAACCAGCCGGCGGAGATAATAAAACCCTGCTCCGATGCCGGTAAAAACAGATAGGCCGATTACCTTAGGCCAACAAAAAAAACACTTTTCTACGATGAAAAAAATCCTTTCCACACTCGCCATCGGACTCTTTACACTGGTTGCCGCTGCACAGAGCGACCCCGTGCTGATGACCGTGGGACATTTTCAAGTGACACGCGGCGAGTTTGAATACTCCTACAACAAAAACAGCGGCGACCAAGGAGCTGTAGAGGAAAAAACGCCCGAAGAATACGCCGAGATGTATCTCAACTACAAGCTCAAGGTGTTGGCCGCCGAAGACGCCGGCTTGGACACCGTAGGCTCGCTCTTAGCCGAGTTTCGCACCTATCGCGATATGCAACTCACGCCCTACCTGGTTGACCAATCATTTATCGACAGCATAGCTCGCAGCCTCTACGACCAAACGGCAGAACACCTCGGCGGAAAGGACATTCTCTACCTGTCGCACATCCTGCTGCTTGTACCCGCCGATGCCACAGCGGAACAGAAAGAAGCCGTGCGCAGGCGTGCCGACAGCATATATAACGCCTTGCTTGGCGGAGCCGACTTCGCCGAGCTGGCAATGAACGTAAGCCAAGACCCTGGCTCGGCACGCTACGGCGGGGCGATACGTCCGGTAGGCCCGGGCGAATTGGTGAAAGAGTTTGAGGATGCCGCCTACGCCCTACAGGCGGGCGAGTTGTCGCACCCCGTACTCACCCCCTACGGCTACCACATCATTAAGATGCGCGAGCGCAAGCAGCTGGAGCCCTTCGAACAGATGTATGAGCAAATCATCTCCAGCCTAAAACGTCAGGGCATAGAAGAGGCCTCTGCCAACAATCGCATAGAGAAACTCATTGCCCAGAGCGGCGGCACACTCACACGCGAGGCCATACTCGACAGCGTGTTGCAGCAACACATAGGCGACGATGCCACCCTGCGCTACCTCATACAGGAATACCGCGAAGGCCTGCTTCTCTACGAGGCCGCACAAAACGAGGTGTGGAAGCCCGCCGTCGCTGATGCCGCAGGCTTACAGCAACAGTTTGAGCAAAACCGTGCGCAATATGCCTGGGACACCCCCCACTTCAAAGGATATGTCGTGCAGGCCAAAACGAAGAAACTCCTGAAGCGTGCCGTGTCGTTCGTGAAAAAACACGCCGGAGCCGACAACCTCTCGCAACTCGTTGATGCCGAATTTAATCAAGACGGACAGCAAGTGCGGGTAAGCAAACAAATCATCGCCAAAGCCGGCGACAACACCACGATAGACCGCCTCGTCTTTGGAGGCAAATCGCAGCCACTCGCCGCCTTCCCCTACGAAAAAGCCGTAGGCCGCACGCTCAAACAGCCACAGAGCTACGAAGACGTGCAGCAACAGGTAGTAGCCGACTATCAAAACGTGCTTGAACAACGATGGGTGGACCAGCTTCGTCGGCGCTATCCCTACTACATCAATAAGACCGTGCTAACCACGGTGAACAACCACGAATAAACTCAATCAAGAAGTCTATGCAGAAAATTCTTCTGACTACAATAGTCTTTGCCTCCTCGCTCCTCGCCATCGCCCAGCCCGCAACCATCGACAAGGTGGTGTGGGTGGTAGGCAACGAACCCATCCTGCTCAGCGATGTAGAGGAATCGCGCATCAGTTCAGAGATGCAAGGCATCCTCGTAACCAACCCCTGCGACATCCCCGAGCAGATTGCCGTACAAAAGCTCTATCTCCATCAAGCACAACTTGACAGCGTGGAGGTGAACGAGAGCGGCATTCGCCAACAGGTGGATGCTATGATAGAACGCTACATAGACGTGTATGGCTCAGTAGAAAACGTAGAGTTGCAGGCGCACAAATCAATAGCGCAGCTGCGCGACGATCTGACACAGCGCATACGCGAGCAACAGATGGTGCAAGGGGCGCAGCGCAACATCGTTCAGCACATTCGCGTAACGCCTTCCGAGGTGCGCGAACACTTTGCCAACATACCCGAGGACAGCCTGCCACTCATCCCCGAGCAGTATGAACTACAGGTAATCACCATTTCTCCCGAGCCCTCGGCAGAAGAGGTGGCACGTGTGGAAGAACAACTACGCGACATCGCCCGGCGCGTCAATGCCGGCCAGGCCGACTTCGCGTCGCTCGCACGCCTCAACTCCGAAGACGACAGCTATCACAACGGCGGTGAGCTCGGCTTCCACGGCAAGGGACAGTGGGTACCCGAGTTTTCTGCCGCCGCCTTCGCCCTCAACGAACCAGGCAAGGTGTCGAAAGTAGTGAAGACACAGTACGGCTACCACATCATCCAGCTCATAGAAAAACGCGGCGACAAAGTGAACGTGCGCCACATCCTGCTAACGCCAAAGATTGACGACGCCGAATACACACGCGCCCTGACACACTTAGACGAGATCGGCGACTCCATCCGCTCAGGCTTCTTCACCTTTGAGCAAGGCGTTCTGCGCTACAGCGACGACAAAGACACGCGTATGAGCCAGGGGCTAATGGCCAATCAGACAGATATAGAAATCACCTCGCTCTTTGCCGTGGCCGATATGCCGCAAGCCTTAGCACGCACCGTAGATACGCTGCAAATAGGCGACGTGTCGCGCTCCTTTATCTTCACCACGCAGAAACACCGCACGGTTTGTGCCATCGTAAAAGTTAAAAACCGCATCCCCGCCCACCGCGCAACGCTTGAACAAGACTATCAGACACTCTCCGAAATCCTTTTGGCCGAACGCCGCGAGGCACGACTTGAAGAGTGGGTGCGCGAAAAGATAGGAAAGACCTACGTGCGCATCGACCCTGAATGGCAGGGCTGCAACTACCACTTCCCCGGCTGGGGCACCGCAGGGCAATAAACCGTTGCTATTGATGTCCCCCCTTAAACGCATAGTCATCGTGCTGACCCTCCTGCTTGCAGGGGGGCTTTGCGCGTTTGCACAACGAGGCGGCACACGCGAGGAACGCGTGGAACTTATCCACGCCGACCGCAACATGTACGACCGGGACATAGACCCCGATGCCCGACGGCTCTCCGGGAAAGTACATCTGCGTCAGGGCAACATGCAACTGCTAAGCGATAGTGCCGTGTTCTACGAAAGCACCAACTCGTTCCAGGCTTTCGGACACGTAAAACTGCTACAAGGCGACACACTATCGCTCACCGGGCAACACCTCTTCTACGATGGGCAGTCGCAGATAGGACGTATGACAGGGCGCGACGTCACCCTGACGCACCGCAACCGCACACTCATCACCGACAGCCTGGTGTACTACCGCCTTGAAGGTGTCGGAAGATATTTTGACGGCGGGAAATTGGTGGACGGAGAGAACACACTCACCAGCGACTTCGGAGAGTATTTCACCGGGCAGCGTAAGTCGTACTTCACAAGCAACGTTAAACTACACAACCCTCGCTTTAACCTCACCACCGACGACCTGGAGTACGACCTCCACACGCACTGGGCGCACCTCACCGGGCCGAGCAACATCATCAGCCGCGACAACAACATCTACACCGAAAACGCCTACTACAACACCGACACGCGAGAGGCACGGATGACCACCGGCAGCAAACTTATCAAACCCCAAGGTCGCGAACTAACAGGCGACTCACTCCATTATAACAAGCAGAACGGAATAGTAAACATCTTCGGCAACGTCACCTACACCGACCGTTTGCAGCAACGCACACTCGTGAGCGACAACGCCGTATATAACGAGAACACAGGAAAGCTTGATGCCACAGACAATGTGCGCTACACCGATGCCCTCAACCACCGCACGCTCACGTGCGACCGCGGAGAGTATTATGAGCGCGAGAAACTGGTGAAAGGCTACGGACACGTCGTGTTCACCGAACAACCCACGCAACGCACGCTGACGTGTGAGCGCGGCGACTACAACGAAAACACAGGCGAGGCGCACGCCTACGAAAACGTGCATTTCCAAGACCACCTCGCACTGCAAGACCTCACGGCACAACGCGGCGAGTACAACGACAAAACAGGGTGGCTCAAAGCCGTGGGCGATGTGGATATGCAAGACTTCAAGCGCAAAGCACGACTGCGCGGCGACAGCGTGGCCTACAACCAAAACACAGGCGAAGGCATGGCCACGGGACGTGCCTTGGTGGAAGACTACTCCAAGCCGCAGGTACTTTCAGCACATGCCGACACACTACGCATCCACACCCTCCACCTGAACACCGACAGTGCCTACCGCGTGGTACGCGGCATACGCCACGTACGTGCCTACCGAGAAGACGTGCAAGCCGTCTGCGACACACTGGTGTTCAACCAACGCGAACAGACTATACACCTGCTGCGCGACCCTATCGTATGGAGCGACCAGCGGCAGGTTCTCGGCGAAGAAATCGTGGTTTACACCAACGACAGCACGGTGGACAGCATCTACGTAAACCGGCAAGCCTTAGTAGCCGAGCAAGTTGATACGCTCCACTTCAATCAACTCTCGGCACATCAGATGCGCGCCTATTTCGACAACGGCGAGATGGTACGCACCGAAGCCGACGGCAATGTGTGTGCCGTGATGTACCCGATGGAAAAAGATAGCCTGCTCCTCTATCATAACTACACCGAAACCACCGAGATGCGTATGACGCTCAAAGCCCGCAAGCTGAGCCGCATCTGGACACCTGCGGCTGAAAGTTATTTCTATGCCATCGGTATGGCCCCACGCCCACATACACAACTTGAGAACTTCACGTGGTTCGACTATATCCGCCCACGCTCTGCTAACGACCTCTTAGACTGGCGACCCAAGAAAAGCGGCACGGAACTACGCACTACTACCCGCCGCACCGCACCGTTACAGGTGTTGCCGCCTAATGAATGAAGTAAACAGCAATACAATATCACTCCTATTCTATGCCCGACATCATACATCTACTCCCTGACACCGTAGCAAACCAAATTGCTGCGGGAGAGGTGATACAACGCCCGGCCTCGGTAGTGAAAGAACTTGTGGAGAACGCCGTAGATGCCGGTGCGACACTGATACAAGTAGTGATAGAAGAAGCTGGCAAAACGCTTATTCAGGTGGTTGACAACGGCTGTGGGATGAGTCCGACCGATGCACGCTTAGCCTTTGAACGCCACGCCACGAGTAAGATACGTCAAGCCACAGACCTCTTTGCACTGCGCTCAATGGGGTTTCGCGGCGAGGCGCTGCCAAGTATTGCGGCAGTGTCGCAAGTGGAACTGCGTACACGCAGCAACGGCAATGAGTTGGGCACACGTCTGCAAATAGAAGGTGGAAAGGTGCAAGCCTCGGAGGCTATCAACACCCCGCGCGGGGCTAACTTTGCCGTACGCAACCTATTCTTCAACATCCCCGCACGCCGCAAGTTTCTTAAAAGCGACCTTACCGAGATGGGCAATATCCTTTCAGAGTTTGAACGCTTAGCACTGGCTCACCCCGATGTGGCATTTCAAATACACCGCGACGGCACACTGATATATGACCTTCCGGCCACCAGCTTTCGAGGACGTATCACAGGACTTTTCGGCCACCGCATAGACAAACAGCTGCTGCCCGTTAGTGTGGAAACCGACCTGGGAAAGATAACAGGATATACCGGCACGCCCAACAGCGCGCGCCGCAAACGCCCACACCAGTTCTTCTTTGCCAACAATCGTTTTATGCGCCACCCTTACTTCGCGCGTGCCGTGCAACAAGCCTACGAGCGGTTGGTGCCCGAGGGCGAGCAAGTACCGTTCTTCCTGCGCATTGATGTAGATCCCGCGCAAATAGACGTGAATATCCACCCCACGAAAACAGAGATAAAGTTCCAAGACGAGCAAACCTTGTGGCAGATCCTTTTGGCTGCCGTCCGCGAAGCCTTAGGGAAGTATGGCGGCGTACCCACCATCGACTTTGATACTGCCGAGATGCCCGACATTCCTCTATTTATGCCTGAACACACCGCTACGGCAACGACATCTCCGAGCATCACCACTGACCCCTATTACACCCCCTTTGCTTCGTCAGAAAAAACTGCAAGCACTCCCCCACCCGCCTCTGCACCCGCCGCACAACAGCAAGCACCGAAAGCGTCATTATGGAAAGAGAACGCAGAAGAAACAACGGCTATCGAAGCTGCCGAGTTTTTGCAATACCACGGACGTTTTATTGTAACGGCAATTCACAGCGGACTGATGCTTATAGACCAACACCGTGCGCATGTGCGCATCCTCTACGACCGCTACCGCAAGTCATTGGCCGCACAAAAAGCCCCATCACAAGGGCTTCTCTTTCCTCAAACGATGATGCTCTCGCCCGCCGAGGAAGCAGAGTTGGAAAAATTGTTAGCAGACTTGTTGTCGCTCGGATTTGACCTGCGCAAAGAAGACGGGAACCTCTCTTATAATATATATGGAGTGCCAGCAGGCACAGAGGGGATAGACCCGGAGTATCTGCTGCGCGGCATCCTTGACGATGCACTTAGCGGAAACGAGGAGGCAACCGACACCATACACCATCGCTTGGCATTAGCATTAGCAAAACGTACAGCACTGCCGGTAGGTCAAGCACTTAATGCCAATGAGATGTTTTCCCTACTCGGAGAACTCTTTACGGGCAACAGCCCCAACTTTACTCCCGATGGGAAGCCTGTGCTCTTTACGCTGAGCGATGAGCAAATCAGTAGCTTCTTCGACGCTAATCAATAAGAGTTATTGGTTAACGGTTAATGAACAACTTGCCGCCTTGTATATACACACCTTGCGTCATTGTAGCAGGATTGACACGACGGCCTGAAAGGTCGTAGGTGGAAATTGCACTGTTTGATGTGTTCGCTTCGGCATTGAGAACACGAATAGAGGTAGGCGTAGGATATTGCGGAGTAACTTCCTCCACGCGCGGATCTACATTGGCGTTGAGCGCATAGTTGGCGTTGCGATTAAGGCTATAGGGATTAGAAGGAGAAAGGTCGTTGCAAATATCCCAATAGAAAAGACCTTGTATCTGATTGTCGCGCACGAACTTTGCTCTATTATAAACTTGCACGGGGCCACAGAAATAGAAAGTGCTTCCGTTCCATTTACCACTCTCTATAGAGCCGTCGGTAGCGGGTACATAGTCGCTGTCTATCAATCCCCAGCTATAACCTATCGGAGCGCGGGCGTAGGCTCCGCTGTCGTCAAAGCCGTTAGAGGTAGTGGTGCCAAAGGAAAGATAGATTTTATCCTTCGGATAGCCGTAGTTAAGGAACGCTTCATAGCCACTTGTGAAGGCACTATAACTATACCAGCGATTTTGCGGGCCATACTGCTGAAAGGTAAACCCGTCAACATTGTTTATCTTTTCTTTGGGAAACTGATAAGCACCATATTGGTGGTGGGATATCATAAGGGTTTTACCCTTAGGTAGTACCGCCAGGATTTCATCGGCGAGCAGACCGAGATTGGTTTGAGTGCCGTCCATCCATTCAAGGTCAAGTTCTACGCCGTCGTAGTATTTTGACTCCGCAGCAAGATCAGCAGCGAAGATCTTACGTTTCTCAGCATCAGCTATGGTAGTTTGCCAACCATCGTGGCCTGTCACAGAAACGCGAACCTGAAAACCGCTGTATCCATCATAACAGGATGCCATTATATTGCGCCACTCGTCTTGCGAATAGTAGTCCCAACCGAGATTGTCGGCATTGTCATAGCGATAGTATGCCACCACTTTGTTCATCGTAGCCACGCTAACGGGCTTTCCTGGTCCCGGCATTGGGACGTTTCCTTTGCGGTGTTCGTCAATTTCATCGGAAGAACAGGTGTAGTGCCAAATCATTGTTTCGTCAAGTTTGCCGTTGAGATTTTGACCCACATAAAGTTTGAGGTTGTCCATCCCCGTGGGCATCACATCAGTGCTGGCATCAGAGCGTGAAGCATCGGGCAGACAGGTTCGCCCACTGACATAGCAGAAAAGCGCATAGTGATTCGTCGTCCCCGAGCCCGGTGTTATAGCAAGATGACTCCAACGCCCTGTTTGAATAGTGTTGGTGATAAAGTACTCACGCCCGTCAATACGTACAACAAGTTCACGGTCTGACTCATTGCCGAGACGCACGGAGAAGCCTTTCGTAGCAGCAGCATTTTCTTTTTTGAAGATAAAAGCACCTTCTGTCCACTCATCTACACAGATCCAAGTCTCAAGCGTGTAGCCATCGCTCGGCACAAACACAGCAGCAGGACACATCATATAGGCTCCAGAACCCGTGAGGGAGAGGATGCCTGAGCGTGATTTTGTTTTATAGTAATCTAAATACTCTCCTTTGCGCACCGTAGCATGGTCGTTTGACGTGCGCGCCAACACATGACCATCGGCATATGACTGCAAACCGAGTATGATAAGGTCATTGGAAAGGAGGTATTTGTCGCGCTCAATGCCATTGTCGAAAAAACGCTCGTTGTTGGTGTAACCGCCCATAAGAAGATAAGGAAGTCCGTCAGCATTATCGGTAACTTTTTCGCGTGTGGCTCCGTCGGCTGAGAAAACACCGTGATGATTGGTTTTTGCGGTAGATACAAAGAGAGGTTTATAGTCAACAACGTTACCACACCAGGGCTGGTCAAACTTGAAATAAGCCACAAGGTCGTCCAACTGTGGCACCCACTTATTGAGGGTGGTATGGGTAAAAAACTCGTAGTCAGAGGCGAGCTCTGTTTTCCACACACGCACCTCGTCAACACGTCCTTTGTAAGTATCTCCCCCTAAAACAAAGCGGCTTGAAGTTTCGGGCAAAACTCCTGAAGTTACAATGTTTCGTACTTGTGTATTGTCTATATAGATACGCGTACGATTACTCGTTGAAACAATCATCAGTGGTATCCATTTGCCTGCGACAAGATTAGTATTCTTCAAAGAAATTTCTTTGCCTCTTGAAGTAATAACGAGGGTGCCTGCTACCCCAAGGCGCACGGAGAGTTCTTCGCCACGCGAGAGTAGTGTAGCACCCTCCGTCCACTCATCAGCGTTGAACCAAAACTGAATGGTAAAAGTACTAAGCCCGTCTAATTCGGGCATCGGCCCGCAGTCCACGCTGCCTCCATCTACAAGGCGAAGACAATAGTTATCTACTTGTGCCACTGCGGAACTATGCGCCTGTGTAAAAAGCACAAGAAGCAAAAGGATTTTAATCGTTGTTCTCATTTCTATATAATAAAGAGGTTTCATTCGTGGCAAAAATAGCAAATTCTTCACCTCTGACACACATAACCACTCGTGTTTTTGCCTAAACGCTAAGGGTGCAAAGAGCGGCTCAGCGGATTTCCCCAGTTGATAAAGCCTGAGCTAATCAAGAATAAAGTTG
>ERZ842401.5262-NODE-5262-length-14457-cov-5.143452_pt1 | contig 14457 bp, 12 predicted proteins | sample MGYA00521270_ERZ842401 | MGnify/ENA primary metagenome ERZ842401 (study PRJEB31892, sample SAMEA3878208) | bioreactor metagenome | biome: Moose rumen | place: Sweden | collected 2011-10 | study: EMG produced TPA metagenomics assembly of the PRJEB12797 data set... | reverse complement strand
TCACAAAACTTGGCGATTCATTCCGAAAGATCATAATCGTCAAGGGCAAGATGCCGCCACGGATAGATGAAAAAGGATATGTCATCGTCGGCCTTGTTGATTTCCTGTTGAATCCTTCAGCGATTCTTGTCTAGAATCTGGTAAGCAAAGCTCATACGCCGCGTTCCACCGCGACTTCATGCGCGGCAAGGTGACGATTGTCGGATGTCCGAAGCTCGACTGAAGTGGACTACTCGGAGAATGTTGCCAATGTGGAAAAGTTTCCAGTTTCCAATGTTGCCAATTGGAATTGGACATTGGGAATGGCAACATTGGATATTGGCAATATTCCCAAGTTCATCCCCTGGCAGGTTGTCACTCTCTCGCTCGACGGGAAGATAAGCGATTCGTGAGACATCATGTTCACATGTTCTCTTCTCTCGACAAGTCCAACATCCCCGACATTTTGGCGAAGATTTGAGAATCAGTTCTTAAGGCACAGCACAACCTGCGCGAGCGTCCTGTTCGCTCACATTCGTGCCATGGATGAAAAAGACATTCGCCTTTTCAGCGTAGGCGGCAAGCGGCGACAGAACCGCCGCGAACGCGAAAAGCGTTGCCGTGATGCGGCGGCAAATGTGCCGCGATGGGTGTTTGTGTTGAAATCGTTTCATTTCTGGATGGCGTATGTTGTACCAAATACAGAGCGTTCATGGAGCAATGAGGACAACAATACCGGCATCCTTCAATGCGTTAAAGTTTGATTGTGCCGCTTTGTCACCGAGGAAGAATCTCATTATTGAATCGGATATCAGTTGCGATGGTGCGAAGGGAATAAGGGCGCATGTCTTGGCCGCAATTCCGTTCATTTCATGTCGCGTCGTAAAAACATAATAAACCTCGTCTCTCCCACCATTATGTGGAATGGTGAAATAGCCGAAAGTGAAATCGGCATTAAGAATCCATGTCGCACTTGACTTGTCATTGGGTCTCTTGCTACGTTTTTGCTCATACCCCTGCATCAATTCTCTGACAATCTCAATCTGCACTGCGTTCATCTTCGCAGTCGTTTCGGCGAAAGAAAGCCCATTCGTGCCATCCTCGCTCCAACGGATTTCGCCATCTGGGAACAGCGCCATTCTATCCTTGCTCGCTTTGTCGAATCGTTCAGCAAAGTCAAGCTTGAACATCGTTGCATTTGTGACGGAAGCCAATTTAGGGAATGGTCGCCAACTTGACTCCGAGAATCCAAGCCACTTGTCGATATACGTTCTTCTCCCGCACTCCACACGGAAAGCAAGCGGCTCGTTTGAAATTGACAATGGCCGACCACCGTTCGCCGTTATGGCGTCAGCTGCATTGTCGATCAGAACTCTTTCATCGCCGTGATACGCCAACCGAAGGATAGCCTTCATCATTTCCGAACCACGATGCCCAACCCGGCACCACCATTTTATGGCTTCGGTCTTGTCCTCAATCGCGGCGTTCTTGTCGTAGTAGGCCCACCCCATCATCTCTTGTGCTTCAACATCCCCCGCTTCGGCAGCCTTACGATAACGCTCCGCATCCTTTTGGGTAAATCTACGTCCTTCACCCGAACCTTTGGCATTACCTACTTGCGGCTCATCGCTCTTGGCATAAGCGTAGGATACAAATACGCTTATAAAAAGTAAAGCGAAAATGGTGTTATTGTGGTTCATTGCAGTGTCCTTTCAGTCAAGTTTCTTGGTTTAAAAGTTTTTCGATTTCATCCTCTGTCGTGCCTTTCGGCAATTCGATAACACCATTTCCACCGAAAAAGAAAATACGATTGGCAAGACGTATGCTTTCAATATCATGCGATACAAGCACAGCCGTTCGTCCCTTACTACACTTGCGCAAGGTCTCATAAATCTTTTGTTTCATGACGATGTCAAGATTGTTTGAAACCTCGTCAACGACAAGCAAATCAGGGTTGCGTACCAATGCGCGGGCAATCGACAATAGTTGCAGTTGCCCACCAGAAATAATTTCTGCTGAAACATGGGAATAGATACCGTTCGAAAGGGATTCAATCCAATCATCAAGACCGCAGTTATGAATAACTTGTTTTATTGCATCCTCCGCAATAGCCTTATCCTTTAGACGAATTGCTTCAAGTATGTTCTCTCCGCGCATCCCCATGTCTTGCGGAATCCACCCAACTTTTATTTCGTCGCTAATGATTTTCCCATGCGTTGGCTTTAGAACCTTCAAGATTAATTTCGCGAGCGTACTTTTACCCATCCCGTTTCTTCCAATGAAAACACAAAAATCGCCTCGCCGTAGAACCATGGAAAGTTCTCTAAATATCTGCCTCCCATTAGGATATACAAACGAGACTTTGTCACAGACAACGAGTTCGTCATTCCGCATACTTTTGTTTGGTGTCAGACCATTACCATCATATGATATCCGATTCCGCACAACTTTTGAAGCAGTGTTTCGCATTTCACATAATGCTTCCATGCCTGTTTGAACAGAAGGGATTACTTGCACTATCGATGTTACGCCTTGCAACAATTGGCCGATAAGTACAATTAGAGCCACCATTTCACCAATCGTACACTGCCCATGCATAACAAAATTCACACAGACTAGTACAACACCGCCGCGAACTATCCAAGAGGCCGCCCCCATTGCCATTCTATTTTGAGCCGTGATCACAGAAAGTACCATTTCTCGTCCAGTCGCCATTGCGGATGATTTTCTAATTGAAGGCAAGTAGCGCGTGACGGCTCCGTGAATTGACAAAAGCGGATAACATTTTATAAGTCCATACATGGTTTCGCTGAAACCGTACATGCTTTTCCGCATCTTTTCAGAAGCTATCCTCACGCGCCGCATAAAGGTCAAACAGACTATGCCGCCAATCAAAACCGAGACCAAAATCAGATACATTGCCGCTTCGTTCTTCCATGCCATAATCAGAACACTCCCAATCCCAAATGTGCCGAACCCGACAATTGTACCCAATGATTGCCGTATGGATAAACAAACGGTTCTGACATCGTATGACAGTTTACCCATCCATGTACCGATAGGAATCTGCACAAATGCATCAATATCAAGCCTTACAACCGATTCCCAATAAGCTAAAAACACATTTCTGTCAAAAGCCGTGAACGTCCTCGCTTCTAAAACATCCTTAAAATAGGTGATACACAGAAGTGCACATTCCAATGTCAACAGTAATGCGGCACATCCCCATGCTCCTAGACGAACATTGGAAGGGGCTGTTAACGCATCGACAAGAAAGCCTGTGAAAATTGGGACGGACAATCGTAGCGATTCACATAGAACAATCGTTACGGACATCAACACTTTGTGAGGTAGCATTCTGCATAGTCCACGTAATGTCCAATTGCTTGTCATAGGCGAGGCTGTCCAATTCCCGTAGCGAGTTTGACCTCCAGTGCACTTTTAGCTGTCAACCGTACACTTGAATCCATTTTCTGCTTCCAAACCTTCTTGGATGTTGCCGTACATCGTTCAAGAAACGCGACGAGTCTTTCTGCATCAGAGTCTACTTCCTCCGCAAGCATACGCAATTCCGTCGCGCTTTTTGCGCCAGCAATCTCTTTTGCGGCGGGATGGAACATAAACGTTCCTTGGGGTGTACATATCCGCCGCTTGCCACTTGCAAAAACTGCTATTGCCGCAGAATCTACATTTGCAATATTGTACGTAACGATTTCACATGGAAGGGCGCGAAGCAGCTGTCCAATCGCAAGAGCGATGGAAATGTGACCTCCATTTGAACATACCAGAATATTCAGACGCGCACATTTATCAGGCACATCATTCTGTATGAATCTCAAGAAGTCTTCGAGACATTTTTGATCCAATATACCAGAGATTGTGTAAGTTTCTTTGCTGTTGCCTTTAGTCCTAATGGCACTCATCATTCTTTCTCCTCCAAATTCAAATATTGCAACGCCTTATCAGATGCCATAAGTTCTTCTTCCGATAGAATTTCCATGCGGCCAATCTTCATTTCCATCCTCTTCAGGTGATAAAGGCAACACATCCTCGCCTTTGCTTTTTGTACCTTGCATATTGTTTTGGGTGACGACCATTTATTGACATCACCATGCATTTTCATATGAAAACCAAAGCAAGGTTTGCAAGTGTTTCGGATTGGGCAATCGTCACATTTGGGATCCCAGGGAACTATCTCAAGACCAGCACAGTCTTTTTTCGCCTTGTCGGCCAATTCTTGCCCCAGAGTCAGTGGTGCAAATATATGACAGATGTAGTCTTTGCCATCCACATCATAATTAACGATGTTGTCAACGGCACCACAGAATGCCGATTCCTTCAATCTGTTGCCAGGGAAGAAATCTGCAATACGAAGAGAGAATAATCCACTTGCCCTCGCCTCATCTGGATTTTCAAGGTAATCGGGCATGAGATTCATCATCTGCTCTTCGTAGATTCTTGCATCTTCTTCCGACCATTCAAATCCATCTCCCAATACGGCGGTAAAAGGCATTTTTCTCTCGTTCATCTGCCGTACATTTTCCGCCAAAAACTGGATTGAGTCTCGGAACAAGACCACCGCTATCCTTCTTTCCGGCCAGGTTTTTATAAAATACTCGCAGTCTATTGGAAGATTTGTACGGTTGATCTCATTCACGCCTGAAAGACCGTCAAAACTCAATCCGACGCTAAACCGCTTTCGGTTTGCTGTAAACCATTCTCGCATATTGTCCGTTAAGAGTGTTCCGTTTGTCGGCAATGACAATTCGTATGGCAAAGGCCAACGTTTGCTCCATATCCATTCGGAAATCTCCCGAATCAAATCGAACTCCTCCAATGGCTCTCCGCCCATGAAAGAAATATCTAGTGCCTCCGTAACGCCATCATGTGAAGTCCGCTCAAATTCATTTGCGAGGATGCGCTTCGCCGTCTCCGCCGACATTCTTTTGCCGCCGCCTTTATGACTCTCGTAGCAATAGCGACAATTAAGATTACAATGTCGCGTCACGGTCAACATGACCTGCCGTGTCTTAGCTATTCCTTTTGCGTTTCTACGTTCATTTTCCATAAATCATCCTTGCCTTTCTAAAGAACGTTGTGCCTATGTTTTTCATAGGCACAACGCCGTGGTCGATACCACATTTCAACGACATTAGCCGTTGCCCTTCCAAGCCTTCCAACAGAAGCAACGGCTTCCATCGCAATAGCTGGAACAGGAATTGGTGCACATTGCACCACACCCCCACGTATTCAGCGTGGGTTCAGAACTCGTCGCGATCGTGCCATGTTCACTTTTGTAAGCATCAAGCATTGCGCCAAGTTTAACCAATTCGCTCTTGCTGACCTTCATTGTTTTTCACCTCCTTTCCTGGGATTGCCGACATTCCGGCTGTTACCAATCATAAATGGAGCGTCCACATTCGGGAAGTCCACTTTTGAAAGAATCTCATAAGCCGCCATTGCCATCTGCGCTTTTACGGCATCTTCATGTGGCATGTCAGAATTCCGTCTGTTGGTAATAAGGCGTATTTGAAACTCGCAAACGCTTATGGCGCGGGCAAGTGCCATAAGGCAGCCTCTCATGTCTCGCTTCGCTATTGCACCACGATATTTGAAGTTGAAGCCGGCACAAGTTGGACAAGTCTGGCGCAACACACAAGAATTACACCTGCTATCGTTATAAAGATCCTCGTTCTCCCATTCAAATTTGTCAAGTTCTCCTCGCTTATCACCAAGCACAACAGGAGTGAAAAGGTGGCAACCATATTTTCGACCGTCAATATCATATGTCACCATGTGCGTGCCCGTCCCGCAGAACTTCTTTTGTAAGATAGTCTTTCCATCTGCACATGGTATTTCGACAGCTAAGGTCTGCCCCAAAAGATTTATAGGGGGTATGGTTTGATCTCTTATATATTCCTCTCCAAGTTTCCGTAATTGCTCTCGATAAAGTAAAGCATCCTCCCTCGACCATTCCACGCCCTGCGCCAATGCCGCTTCTACTCGGAAATTTCGTTCCCTTTGAAGAAACAAGACGCCCTGAGACAATATCGGCAATGTAGCCTTTGATATGGTCATGTGTACGCTTTGCAAAGGCCATGTCCGCTTGAAAAATTCGTAGTCGATTTCTTTCTTCGTGGTTCCGCGATTTGTATTTTGCATCGATTCCGTGCCATCACAGCTTGCACCAAGCCAGACATTTTCCTTGTGTTCACGAAACCAGCTCTTCATTTCTGGTGTCAGCAGAGTGCCATTTGTTGTTGCAAAAAATACAAACGGTACCTTTGGCGGGTGCGACTCTACCCATTCGACAACATGCTTTATCAGCGGAAAATTCATAAGTGGCTCACCCCCCATGAAGTCAACTTGCAATGCGTCGAACTTCTCTGAACTCTCAACAAGTGCAAGTTCTTTCTGGACAATGGATATGGCAAGTTCCTTGTCCATGTATCTGTCGCCCTTGAACTCTTCGTAGCAGTATGAGCAATTCAAATTGCAAGCGTGTGTAACCATGAGCGTACACGTTCGCACGCGTGTGGTTCCCGTATAATCATCAAAAATCGGTTGTAAGGTCATCATGCCTCCTTAATTATTGTTGCTCCAACATTCGCATTGTCTTTTCGTCTTCTTGCTGTTGAGACCAAATCACAGCGTGACATGCTTCATGTACAACGTTTATAACATACACTATACAAAAGACGGACACGCCAAGCAGTGCAACAATGATGATGCACCAACTCATGCACGACAGTATCCTGCGGAGATTGCGCGCCATTGTCATTTAGTTATTTGTTCACCCAATAACCACCGGCAGCATTGCACCGTGGGCATTCTGGAGCCATCACGCAATTTGTGCACATCCGTTTGCCTCCTGTACAGGCCGTACACGCCCATCCCATGAACATCCCCGTACCATTACAGACCGTGCATCTCATTTGTCCTGTTCCGTTACAATACGAACATAGAAACTTTCGTCCGTTGCATTGGGGACATGTCACCCAAACCATTTCAGCAATTGCAGTGACAGCAATCAACGCAATAGCCACAATTCCAAACAGTCTAAGGCGGCATCCTGTTGATGTATTCTTCATTTTTCTTTTCTCCGTGCCCTTGGGTTTGTTTTACGGGTCGAAGATCGGGCTTGTCCTCGCTCCGTGTCGCTCAGCTGTTTGACGACCAGACACAAATCGAGGGCATGAAAAAACCTCCCTTCGTGTCTTTGGGGAGGTCGTAGTAAGTACCTTTACAGAAACACAAAGGGAGGCAAACGCACTGCGCGTTTCTCCGCCAAGTGTCGTCTGTAGTGAAGTTTACTACGTTTCCCCAAACGAACGCTTTGCAGCATTGCAATTGATTCTGTCGCGCTTCATCTTGCGATGCGGCGACCGTGGCGGGCGTTGCCCGTCTATGACCGTTTCACTGTCTTATGGCTTCTCCCTTTCATTTACAGTTTCACGATTTGAGATTATTACGCTACGCTTTCCAGTACGCGGATCATCTGGTCGTATTGAACTTGATCCTTCTTGTCGTACCGACCATTCCACGATTTGAATCCGTTCGCATTGTAAAACTCCAGAAGCTTGGCGCGATCCGCCTCTCCAACCGTCTTGGCGAATTTGTCAATACGCCAAACTGAGAGTTTCCTCATGCGCGGACTCTCCTTGAACGAGACCACCTTGCCTTGAATCGCTTCACAAAGGCATCCTCATCATCGACCGTAGTATCATTGACTACAGTCTGAGAACGCTTCTTGCGTACAACGGTTCGGACGGGTTGCGCAAGCATGCGCACAAAGGCATTTGCCGCCTTTGCGTCATCGCAATAGAAGTTTGCCGTTATGCTCGATGTTGCCATTCCTTCACCTCGCTTTCCGTTCGATGGCATAGTACCCCGAAAGAAAGGATGTTGGTATTATCGCATTTTCGGGTTCATAAGTCAATGTTGGCGCACAAAACGAAATCTGCTACCGCTGCCTCGGCACAGGAGGCGCGAAAGGCGGCAACTGTCCGCGCCGCGCCAACGGCCGCTGCCACTGACTTGAATCCCGGCGTTGCCATCGTGAGCTGCAACGATGGACTCCGCCCCGTCATCATGAAGCTCGAAGCGACATCCTCATTGGCCGCAAGGCCGGTGAAACAGCCAATCTACGCGAGCTTAGCCAATTCAAGAGGTGTATGGAGGTTTCCGGCTATGCTTCTGTCAAGTTTCCGTTTGCAACGGCAAGGAGAGCGCGGTATCGGCCATCCTTGGCGACAAGATCGTCGTGCGTGCCGGACTCGACGATGCGCCCCTTCTCAAGGTAGCAGATCATCGTCGCGTGCCGTATCGTCGTGAGGCGGTGTGCGATGATGATCGTCGTGCGCCCCTTTGCAAGCCGCCCAAGCGCGTCCTGCACCGCCGCTTCGGCGAAAGTGTCAAGTGCGCTCGTCGCCTCGTCCAGTATCAGTATAGCGGGGTTCTTGAGGAATACGCGCGCGATGGCGATTCGCTGGGCCTGTCCGCCGGAAAGCCGAACGCCGCGCTCGCCGACCGGCGTGTCGAGTCCGTCCGGGAGGGAACTGACGAATTCCGCGAGATTCGCGCTTTCGAGCGCCTCCATAAGCCGCGCATCATCCGCACCTGCGTCTCCAAGCAGCAGGTTCTCGCGTATCGTGCCGTCGAAGAGGAACGGACGCTGCGCCACCATGCCGATAGCCGAGCGCAGCTCACGCTTCGAAACTTCCGCAGTGTCGCGTCCGTCGAGAAGTATCCGGCCTTCGCTCGGATCGTAGAAGCGCGGCACAAGCGCCGCGATCGTCGACTTGCCTCCGCCGGACGGCCCCACGAAGGCGCACACGCTCCCGGCGGGAATCACAAGCTCGGGGATGTCTAGTACGTCCCGCTGCGTCCCCGGATAGCGGAAACGCACGCCGCAGAACTCGATGCGGCCTTCTACTTTTGCGTCCTTTGCGTTCTTTGCGGCCGAAAGTCCGTCACTGTCCCTCTCCGGTTGTTCCTTCAGCACTTCGAGATAGCGTCTCACGCCGACAATCCCCTGCTGGAACATGTCGAGGAAGTTGACGACGCGCATCATCGGCATCGTGACATAGCGCGAATACATGTAGAACGCGAAAACCTCGCCGAACGTCGCCGAGCCATGGGCGACCATCCACGCGCCAAGCGCGATGTACATGAGCGAATACCCCTCGATCATGAGCTGCGTGCCCGAGTTGAGCGGCGCGTAGAGCGAGCTCATGCGCTCGAAGGAGAGGCGGAACCTGTCGTTCACCTTCCTGAACGCCGCGCGCTCGCGGTCCTCGCACGTGAAGCTCTTTACTTCGCGGATTCCCTGCACCGCGTTCTCGACATGGGCCGAGAACGCCGCGGCGTCCTGGCGGTTGCCGCGCCAGACGGAATGGATGCGCTTCTGGAACGACGCCGCGAAAAGAAGTATGAACGGCACGGGGAGAAGCGTCCAGAGTGCGAGATTCACGTTGAGCGAGAACATGACCGCGAAAGACCCCGCGAGCATGAGGACGATCTCCACCAGCGCCTCGGGCATGAGGTGCGCGGTCGAGCCCACCTGCCTGAGGTCGCCCGTGATGCGGCTAAGGATCTCGCCCGTCTTCGTGCGGTCGAAGTAGGCGAACGGAAGCCTCTCGATGTGGTCGAAAAGCCTCTCGCGCATCTCCGCCTCGATCCTGAATCCGAGCCACTGCCCCCAGAGCGTGCCGCACCACTCGAATGCGGACGAAGCGACGGCGAGCGCGGCGAACACGAGCGCGGCCCAGCCCGTCGCCGAGATGTCGCCGGACGGAAGATACACCTGGAACACCTTTAGCGCCACCATCGGGATGACGAGCTGCAGTCCGCTCCTGGCGACGCGGCACGCGAGGTCAGCGGACATAAGGCGCGCATGGCGCCTGTAAAAGCCAACCAGGGTGCTCACCGCCTCGCGGATTCCGACCTTTACGCCGTTTCCGTCCTTCGGCGGCGGCGTGAACAGCGTCCCTACACTTGCGGGCGGCATCTCAGCGCTCCCCTTCCTGCACCTCGGCGGTACGCGCGATCTCAAGCCTGCAGTCTGCCGCAAGGGAGAGGAGTTCGAGGTCGTGGGTGATGAGCAGCACCGTGCCGCCGCGCGACGTGTATTCGCGCAGCTCCCGCGCGATGATCCGCATGTTGCGTCCGTCGAGCCCGCTCGTCGGCTCGTCGAGGATCAAGAGCGACGGACGCTTCATGAGCGCGCAGGCGACGACAAGACGCTGCTTCTCGCCTCCGGAAAGCGAGTGGGGATGCCGGTCCTTCAGATGCGAAAGCCCGAAGACGTCGAGCCAGCGCCCGGCGTCCTTGCGCCTCTCCGCCACCGGAACGCTTCTCGGTGCAGAGAAAAGTAGCTCCTCCTCGACCGTACGCATGTAGAGCTGGATGTCCATCTGCTGCATGACGAACGCGACGTTGTCCCGTCTACGGCGCGGAGGGCACGGAACCGAATCGATCTCGATATCGCCGGAAGCGGGCCTCAGAAGTCCGCAGAGAAGACGCGCTAGCGTCGTCTTGCCAGCGCCGTTCGCGCCGACGACCGCCGTGATCTTCCCCCTCGGGAGCGCGGCGGAAATGCCGCGGTATATCCAGCGAGAGCGCCGCGTGTAGCGGAACGAAAGGTCTCTCAGGACGACCGACGCTGGAACTGTCCCGCTGAGGTCCGCCGCGTCGCGGAGATCGGGACGCGACACGTCAATGCGGCGAAGCCCGAGCGAATCTAGGTTCTCTAGATTCCCTAGCCCTTCTAGACATTCCAGCCCTTCAAGCGCGGCCACCGTCCTACCGTCGTTCAGCACCAGTACCCTGTCGACGACGCCCCTTAGCCAGTAGAGTCTGTGGTCGACAATCACCACGGCGACGCCGCGCTCCTTCAGCCGCGCCACGATTCCTGCAAGGTCCTCCGTCGCCTCGGGCGAGAGGTTCGCGGTAGGCTCGTCCATCACGACGATGTCCGCCGACGCGGCGACGACGGATGCGATGACGCACTTCTGCCGCTCGCCGGACGAAAGGCTGAACACAGACCTACCGGCGAGGTCCGAGAGGTCCATCACCCTGAGCGCCGCGTCGACGCGTTCGCGCATCTCCACGCGCGGGACGCTCTGCCATTCGAGCGCAAGCGCGACCTCCTCTTCGACGACCGTCGCCATGATCTGCTCCTCGGGGTTCTGGAGAACCGTCCCGACGCGCCGCGAGATGCGTTCCAGCGACGCGGGGCACTTCTCGCCGCAGATTTCGAGCGAACCCTCAAGCGTACCGCGGAAATGCTCGGGGATGAGTCCGTTCAGAATGCGCATCAGAGTCGACTTCCCGCATCCGCTCGGCCCCGTGACGAGCATCGCCTCGCCGCGCCTCAGCTCGAACGAGACGCCGTCGAGCGCCCTTTCGCGCTGAAATGGATAGGTGTAGGCGAGGTCACTCGCCTGAATTAGAACTTCCTTCATTTCGCCTTCTCCTGCATTGCCGCCCTTCTCGACATCATCGACGGCTTCTGCGGCAGGGAGGACTGCCAGAGCACAACCGCAGCGGTGACCGCAACGGTCGCGGACATCATCAGCCAGTCGCGCCTCCTCAGCACGCTCGCCGTAAGGTGCGTCGGACGCGCGGCATATCCGACGCGGCGCATCTCGGCAGCCATCGCGAGGTTGTCCGCCATGCGCAGGGTGCGCACAGCGAGCGGGACGACGGTGAGGCGGACGGTCTGGAACGGATGCACGAACGCCGAGCCGAACGAGACTGAAAACCCGCGCATCCTCACGGCGTCTCGGAGCTGGCGGACGACGTCCACGAACTCTGGAACGAACCGGCAGAAGACGAGTAGCGGCAGAAACACGACGCGCGGCATCCGGAGCGCCTTCAGGGTGCCCGTGAACTTCTGAACCGAAAGGTTGAGGACGAGCGCCAGCATCACGTTCATCGAGGGGAGCATCCGGAGGAACGGGGTGTGGAAGTTCCCGAGCACGCTCTCCTTCATCTGCGCAAAGCGCGCGGCCATCTTCGTCCCGGCGAGCATCGCGCCGATAAGCGAATACGATCCCCAGATGACGCCGATGGAAAGAAGCGACATCGCGAGCATCAGCGCATACGCGGCCGCTACGAGCCGGTACCGCCGGGTCGAGGCGACGAGATACGCGAACGTCGCGACGGCGAGTGCGGCCAGTATCCTCTCGTCCGAGAGGTAGATCGTCACCGTCGAAAACGCGAGGGACGCGAGAAGCCGCGTGCGGAAGTCGAATCCGCACGGGTCGGCCGATTCAGACTTCACGGACAATGCCCGCATGGCGAAGCTCCTTTACGAATTTGGCGCCGAATGGAAGTCCAACGAGGAGACATCCGAAATACCCCGGCACGATCATCACGGCCGCCATCATCACCATGCCCGCGTTCTCCCGCGCTGAAAGCATCGACATCCCGATGGAGATTCCGCGCAGCAGAAAGTCGTAGAGCGCGACACCCGCAAGGACCGCGGCAAGACGGCGGTATCCGCCGAAGAGCGCGATGAGTCCGTCGCAGAAGAGAGCAATCGCGAGCGCCGGGAGGAAGCTTATCATCCCGCCGCCGAACATGAGAAGGCTCACCATGTGCGTGACGAAGAGCTGGAGCGCGAGTACGCCGAACCTGCCGACGCGCGCGACCAAGACGACGAGAAGAGCGGTCGAGACCCCGTTCTTGAGGAACAGCGTGAACGGATTCATCCCTCCGCCGACAAGCGCGATCGCAAGCGAGACGACTTTCGCGAGCGCCGCGAAAAGGCCGACGACGACAAGGTCCTCGGTGCGCCAGTAGAATCGTGATCCGCTAGACCGGGACAACCGAGACGAACAAGACAACCGAGACATAATTCTAGCCCTTCATTTTTGCAAGCAGTTTGCCGCCCATTGCCTTCAGCGCGTCGCCGATGCTCATTGAGTTGGCCATCGTGTAGCCGATGAGCATCGAAAGCACCTTCGGCTGGAAGTATTCGCCAAGCCGCGTGAGGCGGTAGCGCCCCGGCTCGCTTTCCGTCCAGACGCCTGCCGCCTCCCAGTTCTTCACGATGGGCGTGTAGTCGACCTGCGGCATGGACGCCGGCTCGAACCATCCGTAGCCAAGCTGGCCGGCGAGGGCGGTTCTGACGGACGCGGCAGGCGGAAGCTTCATGCACATTCCTATTGGCTTCAGGCCCCTTTCGACTTTGTCCAGGTAGTCCGCGAGGTCGCCCGTCTGCATGATCGACCAGCCGCCGACACTTCCGCCCGCTCCGCATCCGAACGGAACCATCTCCGCACCCGCCATCGCCCAGTGGTTGTAGAGGTTGCGCTCGAGCGCGTTGCGTCCAAAGTGCGTCGTGGAAAGCTGCTTCCATCCGGCGGAGACGAGGTAGTCGCACGCCTCTGCATGGCGGCGGATCCTCTCCTCCTCGCTCCACCTGCCCCCGCGCGAGTCGAACATCTTCTCGATGGGAGAGCCGGGGAATATCTTGAGCGAGTAGATGTCCACGCCATCAAGCGCGGAGTCGAGATGCGTCGTCTTGACGTTGCGCTCCATCCAGTCCGCCTGGGTCTGGCCGGGGAGTCCGTAGATAAGGTCCGCGACAAGCGCGGCGCGCTCGCCGCAGATTTCCTTGATGCGCTTCAGCCTCCCCAGAAGCTCCTCACGCGAGTTGCGGCGTCCGAGCAGGCGACGGAGTTCCGTCTCGAAGCTCTGGACGCCGAACGAGAAGCGATTCGCGCCGGAATCCACGCACGCACGTACGCGCTCGTCGTCGAAGTTGTAGATGCGCCCTTCTATCGTGAACTCGACAGCGGGCGAGATCGTGAAGCGCTCGCGGAGGCGAGTTATGAGACGCCGCAGCTGGTCCGCCGTGAGCGCGGTCGGAGTGCCTCCGCCGAAGTACACGATGTCGACGGGACGCTTCGTGAACACGCCCTCGTCCGCGACGCGGTCGATCTCCTTGAGCAAATGCCGCGTGTAGTTCTCCATCGCCTCGTCGTCCGTCTGGTTGCGGTAGAATCCGCAGAACGCGCAGCGCGCGATGCAGAACGGCACATGAACGTAGAAGACTAGGGGAGTGTTTGAGTGGGGGAGTTGAGGAGTAGGGGAGTGGGGGAGTGGAGGAGTGGGTGGGTAGGCGAGGGATTTCCAGACAGCCTCGGTGTCGGGCTTTTCCTTGGGTGGATCGCCCATCATGCCGCCATGCGGCGCTGACGCCTTCGCGGACAGCTTCTCGATTACCTTCGCCCTTTCCACGGGCAGTTCAAATGGTGCCGTTATCATCTATATCATCCTTTCAAGTGCGTCTGGATCGTTGGAATACTTGAGCGCCTCGGCGAGCGTGATGCGGTGCTGGCGCACGAGGCTCGCGAGAGAAGCGTTCATCGTGACCATGCCGTGTTCACCGCCCAGCTCGATGAGAGACGGCAGCTGACGTTCCTTGGAGTCGCGGATGGAGATCGGAAGAGCGTCGTGGAGGGAAAG